>Ga0307507_10000270_pt1 | contig 102139 bp, 39 predicted proteins | sample 7_EM_MG_FD_207223 | JGI IMG/M metagenome (GOLD analysis project Ga0307507, IMG submission 207223) | Populus trichocarpa ectomycorrhiza microbial communities from riparian zone in the Pacific Northwest, United States - 7_EM | ecosystem: Host-associated > Plants > Roots > Unclassified | place... | reverse complement strand
TGTCAGTTTTGGTGGCAATATAGTAATGTCCGACGAAAATAGTGCGGGTACGACTATAATGCCCCTGAAACTGACAGGGAGGGCGGGCAGCCCGCTTAGGTAGCCCCCTTGTACACCCTCCTGTTAACTCCGGTGGTTAGCGCAGCCACGTCTGTACGGCCTTACTTTCCCATAAACAGTAAAAATACCAAAACTTCCCCTACAAAAGGCCGTGCAGACGTGGCTGCGCTAACCACCGGAGTTGACAGGAGGGTGTAGGCGAGGATGGTGCCTTTGGCCGCGTCTCCGCGCCTTGGTATCAGCCGCCGCGCTTCCTCAAAACTAAAACATAGTGAGGAAGGTAGGAAGGGGATGGTGGTAGCAGGAGGAGTATGGGGAAGGCGTGCGGGATTCGAGGGGGGTATGTGAGGTGTTTGGCGGTTTTAAGGGGAGGGGTGGGGTTCGGATTGGGGATGGGGGATGGGGATGGGGATGGGGATGGGGATGGGGATGGGGATGGGGATGGGGATGGGGATGGGGATGGGATTCCTCACGGCTCGTTAACCACGCCGACCATCCCCGCCTGGCAGTGCGCGTCCTAGGAGCAGTAGAACCACGGCGGGGCGGTGCTCGTGACGCGGACTTCGAACGTCGTGGGGGCGGGCGCGGTGGCGTTGGTTGCGGGCACGAAGGGCGAGCTGAAGCCGCCGGCGAGAGGCGTGCAGGGGGAGGAGAAGACCCCTTGCACGACGTTGTGCAGGCCTGGGTGGAAGAGGAAGAGGAGCGTGGCGCCGGCGGAGGTGGTGGTTATGGGGGTTAATGGTGAGGCCTTCTGGCCTACGGTGATGTTGTGTTGGAAGGCGAAGGTGCTAGGGGCCAGGAGGACAAGGATGGTTAGTGGAGTGCCGGTGGGAAGCATTGTGAACTGTGTTGGAGGGAGTTGGAGGCATCGAGGTGTTTTGGTGAGATTTAGAGGGTTTGAAGGGGGTGGAGAGCTCTGAAATGGACATGGCGATCGTCTCTGTGTGATTTATTCGATCGCGGCGGAATTGATTGATGCGGATTGGCAAAGGTAGGTAAGTTAGCCAGGTACGCAAGGCGTTGTTTATTTCCCGGTCGTGTCTAGAAGTTAACCGCAAGTGGGCAGCTGCCACATAGTGCTATCGGGAGGGCTGAGGGTGGGAGATTTAGATTGGGATGTAATCAATCTGTCAGCACTGTTCATTTTGTGTTACTATCCTTGAATTAGGAGACTATGCAGCAGTGGAAAGGTATTATGAAGTCATGAAAAGCTAGGAAAGGAAATCCTCTATGAACATAGCACATATTATATTATTTATTGCTTAACGTCCGATTCGGATCCCTGTTGGGCCCACGCGGACTACTCCTTATATATATGTGGGGAGAAAACTCTATTTAAGAAAACCCCGTGATCCGTCTCCCCGCCTTTTAGGGCTCGCTTATGAGTTACCTATAAGTCACTAGTGGTGCTCTACTACCTTACTTTTTAACCTCCTTAGGAACTACTGCTGCCGTAATAAACCTACGGACGTGCTAGTATTACACACTATACTCTACTTCTATAGAGTTATTAGGGGGCGCCTATTACTTACCCCTTTACCTTTTATTGCTATTTCCTTTATAACCTAGAACTGGTCTAGTATATTTTAGCTAATAAGCCACTAGGTAGCCGCCTTGAGGCCTTTCTATATTAAGAGTAGTATATTATAGTTTTCTATACTAACTGCTAAGAGCATTGCTTCTTAGCTAGTGCGTAAGGGGTATAACAGTATTATATATTTTAGTGTCTGTTTTAGCCAGCTATATTCGCACCTTAGGCTACCTACTAGAATACCTACCTAGTAAAGCTAATCTTTTAGTCCTATTATTCCTATTCTTAAGAGTATTGCTATTATATTTTCTGCCTTTATTAGGCCCTCTTGGAGCCCTTAAGTATTTACCCCCTATAGTATTACCTATGCTATGGCTTAGGTTCCCCTTGCCTAAGTCTACCTCTATACCTTTAACTCCTATTTGTCTCTCCAGCGTCGGTCCAACCAGTATTATATTACAGTAGATAGTTTTCTAGTACTCTTTTATACTCTACTTTAGCTCCTTTCTCTCCCTTACTATTATCTTTACTGGCCTCTTATGCATTTCTCTTTCTTCTCTATATAGGCCTAGGCCCTAGCGCCGTACTATTCTTCTTTTGCTTTCTCTACCTGTTTTCCTAATATATCTTCCCTACTTTAGGGTTGTTGGTTTCTTCTCCTATAGGGCACCCTAAGGTCCCTCTATAGTTTATTTAGGCGTATCTTAATATACTTTATAACGTTAGAGTTACGTTCCTTTTATACCCTTTATATTGCATCGGCTTTAATATATAGTTATAGGGGGGGAATATTGGCTTCCTTCTTAAGCAGTACTGTGGCCGTTCGCTTATACCCACCTGTTATACTCCTAAGGCAGGCTGTTTAGACCTTTTAGAGTAGTTTAAGGAGTAATTTAGGGGGGCCTTTTTTGGTTTCTCTAGTGGCCTAAATACTAGATCTATATGTTATGGTTAGCCGGACAACTACTATATATAGTAGGCGTGACCTCTAGAAGTATAGACCCTATATAGAATTAACGATCCTAGATATGGCGATATACTATACTTAGCCCTTATAGGCCGCTTGCGCCGTATATACGCTCTACTAGAGCTTACTATTTACCTATACTCCTAATACCCTTAGGCCTTAAACCGGTTAACCCCTAAAGCCTTAGATATAGATTATATGCTAAAGATCTGCAGATTGGTTACGTTTTCTTATAAAATAGATTAGCTGGTATTTTTCTAGTAAGAATTGGACTCTATATTATCTTGCCTATTTTATATAGGTGTTATAGGCTTTCTTTAGTGTCCTATAGTTCTCTGCGGCTGTTGGCCTATATATAATTAGGTTTATATTATTAATAAAGCCTATCCCCTAGGTCGCCCCTTCCTTAAAGGTATTAAGTAGGTTGCTTATAAAGAAGAGGAAGAGTATAGGCGATAGAGGTAATCCTTATAGTATTCCTATTATAACTATAATAAGGGGGCTCTAGTATCCGCTAAAAACTAGTAATATTTCTTTCTGGCCTATAAAATTTTAAATAAATTAAATAATCTATTTTAGGAAGCCCTTTGCCCTAAGGATATATAGGAGACGCTTATAGGGTATATTATTATAGGCGCCGCTAATATCTAGGCTAAGTATTAATACTATAAAGTCCTTTCGCATAGCCTATATAGTTTTAATGGTAGTAGCGAGTAGTGTAAGTGCTAATAGCGTTAAGCGATTCTTTCTTGCCCCTATTTAGCTTTGTAGTAGTAGGGCGTGTTTCTTTGCCGTATTTACTATATAGTCCACTATAACCTTTTCTAAAATCTTGCTTAGGGTGTTTTCTAAAGTAATAGGGCGGTAGCTTCCTAGGATTAAGTAATCTTCTTTACCTTCTTTTTATAAAATAACCGTTGTTATAGATCTTCTAAGTTATGGGTAGTAGCCTATTATAAAGCATGCTTTGGCTACGTCTATAAGCTAAGGTGCTATAAGTGGTCTATAGGTCTTTAGGGCTTTATTTAAGATCCTATCTAGTTCTAGTACTATATTATTTAAGAGGCGGCTAATAGTTCTAGCTATTTCTTTAGTTATTATATCGCTGTTAACCCTTAGGCGAGTTACTAGTGTTTTACTAGTAATATTACTAAGGTCTGCTAGAGCCAGTTAAGGGAAAAATCTTTCTATAAGGATTTTTGCCTTCTTATTATTGTTGCTTGTAGCCTATAGTTTACCTGCTCTTTATAGGGGTGGTAGGTATAGATTTTCTACTAGGTATCTTACCTTTTTCTTTACCTATTTTATTATAGTCTAAAGGCCCTTATTATAGGGGAGACTTAGGTTAGTAGTATATTTGTTTATAAACCATCTCTAGTTATTCCTTACTTCTTTTTTTAGGGTATTCTTTAGCTAGTTTCTTGTGTCTTTATATTATCTCTTATCCTTAGAGTTATGGCTACTTATATATTTCCTTCTTACTTGTCATTGGCTGGCTACAAGGGCCGCGTACTATGCGGACTATACGTGTCGCGTATAGGGGCCCGGTTTTAAAACTAGGTAGTGCTCTTTTAGCCTACTTTTAATTGCTGCCTAGATCCTTTCTAGTCTTTAATTAATTTCCTTAGGGGTAGCTAATAAGCCTCGCTTATTTGGTATTAGGTGGATTTCTTCTAAGTCTTAGAGTTATTATTTAATTATATTAAGAAAGCTATTTACGTTAAGCTTCCTTATTGCATATCTTTTACTATTTAGTTGCGCCTTAATGTCCAAATCTAGTTGTATCTAGATAGGGATATGGTCTAAGGTAAATACCTATTCTTCTTTAGGGGAGCACCTTTTAAGTCTCTAGTATAGGTTTTCGTCTATAATTATAAGGTTAATTGTACCTTTGGCGGTACCCTATTGCTATATAATTACACCTGGGGGGGTAGCTAGCTTAAGGCCCCTATTATCTATAGCTCTTAGTAGGCACTCTGCCTGTTAATTAGCAGCAATATAGATGCCCCCCTACTATAGGTAGTAGAGGTTTATATCTTCTAATAGGATAAACTCTGTGTGTTTAGTTTCTAGCAAGCTTATTATAGATATAATATTCTCTATCTATACTACCCCTTTAACCCTAGGGTTATAGACATTAATAATTTGTACTAGTCCCCTATATATCTGGATAGTTATAACTATAATATCTAGGTTAACTGCCTGCTATGACTATAAGGTAAGGCTGATATTTTTACTAATTATAAAGCATACGCATATGGCTGCTTTTGGTTTATATAGGAGCTAGAATCCTTAGGGGCAGTATATTAATTATATATAGGTATTATAATACGGCTCTTATATAGCAAGAATATAGTGTTTCTTTGGGTCTAGACTGTCTAGTAGGGGCCTTGCTAGACAGTAGTTTGTATTGCCGCAGTTATACTATATAATGGTTAAGTGGCGGACCCCTAGTGGGGGTCCTTTGCCTTTTCTTTGCTCCTCGCTTCTTCCGTTTCTACTTTCTCTAAAATGTTTAGAACTTCTGTCTTCTATACTTACTCCCTAGCCACTACTTATTTTGTATAGAGCTTTCCATTTCTATATCTTATATTCTTACTAGCCTTTTTAAATCTGAGTCTGTTATTACCTCTAGTTCTTCCCCCGTTCTTGCCGGTTGGCTATATGCCCCTTATAAGCTAGCTATATATATTATGTTTGCCGCGTTAAATCTAATTCTTAATTATCCCGGCCTTGAACTTGCTATAGCTATCTATAGGGGTCTTCCTACTGGGCGTCCTCTCCTTTATATTCTATATGTCCCTTATGTCCCTGTTTGGTCTGGTAATGTTATACAGCGTTGCTTTTAGCCTATTAAGGCTTGGGATAGCTGGCTTAGCCCCCTAGTATTAAAGGTAGGAAACGCTAGGAAAACACCTATGTCCCCCTAGCTTATTGCCTATTGTTTCTATTTATATAACCTAGCGTGTAGTTGTTCCTATAGCTGTTAAGCCCTTTTCTTCCGTCTTCTATATTTAATGCAGTCTTCTCTCTCCTACGCCTTATATGTGCTTTAGTAACAGTTCGCGCATTTTATTTAGTCTTAATTTATATATTATCTTATATTATAGGGGCCTGTATAGTGGCCGTAGCACACCTGTACTACGTATATGGATTAGGTGTGTCCCTATTATATATAGTAATAATATTGTTCTAGGCGTAGTCTGTGGTTATAGAGCCTTGTGTTATATATAAGGCCATTTATAATTATTCCTTTTTGGATAAGGAGTTTTTGTATTCCTAGTGTATATACGCTAATAATAAGGGAGCTATATGTTTATCTATTGTCTCCCTAGTGAGTCTTTAGCGCCCCTTATATCCTCTTATTATTCTTATTGTATGCTTGGTTTATATTTTCCTATTAAAGCTATTAGATCTGGGTAATTATAAGTCCTAGTATAAGGCATTCTATTTGTTTTACTATCTCCTATATAGTTACTGTATTATCTGCCTAGCGTCCCCTTTTTACCCTAAGGCTTATGGGAACCGATAGGACTTTAACTAGGTAATCTTTATAAAGCACTTTTATACTAATACGCTCTTCTAGCCTATCCCCTACCTTTACGGCCCGTTTCTTTGCCTATTAGTCCTTTAGGGTGACTCTAATGTCTCTACTCCTAAGGTATTGGACTGCGACGGCGTTATAAACCTTTTTATAAATCTTTATAAGAACTTCTGTTTTTAATTATCCCCTAAGTTCCTCTACCTTTTCTATATTTAGTTATATTATAATTATATACCTAGTTATTGTCTTTAGGGGGGTAGATTCCCTATACTATAGAAGCGCAGCTATAGTAGCCTAGGTGCGGTTCGCCTATAGAGGGGGGTTTTATTTATCTTTAATTTTATTTAGCCGTTAGAGGATTTAATTAAGGGTTTACTAAAGGGGCGCCTAAGGTTTGCTAGACTAGAGCTATTCTACTAGCTATATTAGTTTATAATAGCTAATAGATACTCCCCTATAGTTCTAGATACTAGACGCATCTTATAATGGAACCTTATAGTAGGAACTACAGTAGGTTCTGTTATTAGGCTAGGTATATAAGTAAGAATAAAATAACAACGTAATAATAACTGGTAGAGTGGTTGCCCAACAGATTAACTCTAATTATATTCTAAGATTTACTACAAGGAGAGAACTATCTATAGTAGGGACTGAGGTCCTTTAAATACATAACCATACTCCTAAGAAATCCTCTCTTATACGTAAGGTACGTATTGTCTGTATTAAACGTAACGTCCTCCTCGTTTAATACAGTCAACGCATTTAACACTATGTAACCTCAGTTACTATTCCTTATTATATAGTTCCACTAGATCCATCCTAGACCATACCTATATTAACCAACTAGCTTCCGCCAACTCTTCTCCAAGTAGTTATAACATTATACTTAAAGCGTCCGTAACACTATCTCCCTCCTCTTTATCTTCGTCCTTAAAGATTTCTAATATCTCCAAGTTGTCCACTAGAGGTATAATGTCCGTTTAATTATTCTAGTTAATATCTATACTTATTATACCTAAAGCTTCTTCTTCTCTTTCCTAGGTTAAGCGTCGCCTTTGTACGGTTTCCTCCATACTATCACTGGGCGAGGTGATGGCGATTCCCTACTCTTATTACGCTAAAGAGGGGTTAGTTTGTATTGCGCTAGCAAGTCCTACGTCTTAACAACCCTTCTCTTGCTCTAAGTGTACTAAAGCAAACATTTAATTGTCCTATAATATTCGCTCTATCTCTAACGCTAAGTATACACATCCTATAACTCTTAATAGTCTTCAAGTTCCCTAAGTAACTTATTATAGGGTCTTGTATTTAATCTACCGCTATAAAGCTTAACGGTAAGCTGGCCTCCGCGCTACTTAAGGTTTAATATGCCTTAAAAGAGTCCGCACGCGTCCTTAAAGCTTAACGTTTGGCTTATGCTCGTCTTTAACGTCTTAAACGTGTTTATAAGAAGGTTTATTCTAAAAAGTAGAAACTAGTTTAACAAGGTCTATCTAAGCTAGGTAATAAAAGAACTGGCTCTCCTCCTACAAGGGAAACAACTCTAAGTAGCTCAGCAATTGCTCCTCTTAGGTCCCCCTTAGGTAACTTATTCTTTAGCAATCCTTTTTTATTAATATTGCCTAACCTGCTTTCTTTTAATACTCCCATACCTTTCCTATAGCATTTCTTAGGTTGCTTAGTGGTTCCTAGGTAGTCTTACTATAGCCTATCTACTTTACTTTATACTACGTTTCGTCATTTATATCCTTATAACTAATAATCTTTAAAACTTGCTATTTATCTTCCTCTTATCCTCTATACATGTCTGCCTTATAGACTGGTGGCTTAACATTTCCGTATACTAGCTCTAGCATTACAATATATTATATAGGGTAGATTTTCATTTTGGCTAATAGGTTTAACTTATATATAACTAATAAAATTCTTTACTTAACTTTAAAAGGTCCTAGTTTAACGTAGTCTAACTTCTTACTTAGTTATTAACTCTTAAAATTTTTATATAGTAGCTATACTTTATCCCCCTCCTTAAGATCTGGTCCCTCAGATCTCTTAGTATTATAGTACCTTTTTATTCATTCTTATACTAGTTTAGCTATTTCTTTAAGGTCTATATAAAGGTTCGTTAACGTCTCCGTTCTTTATTTAGCTGTGCTACTTGTCCTTTTTACTTAATATGGCAATAACAGTATTCTTAGCTTATATCCGTAGTTCGCCTTAAGTGGTAATATCCCTATTCCTTCTTATGGTGTTGTATTATATATAAACTATATAACTGGTAACAACAATACCTAATTATTCTATACGTAATTAATATAATGCCTTAGATACTATTCTAGTGTCTAGTTTAGTCTTTCTATTTGTCCGTCCATCTGCGGATAATACGCTATAGATATTGCTATATAAACCCCTTATTCTGCTAGAAACACTTCCCAAAATACTACTATAAATCTTAAATCTCTGTCTAATATAATCTTGTTTAATGCTCCGTGTCTTACAAATACTTCCTTTATATAGATTCTAGCGACATCTTCTACTAATATCTCTTTAGTGCATACTATAAAGTATCCCCACTTTATTAGCTTATCCACTATTACTAAAATCGCGTTATAATCTTGTTCTGTAATAGGATCTTTTAACTTTGGTAACTTAATAACAAAGTCCTATAATATAACTTCCTATGGTCTTTCTGGTGTCTTAATAGGTTATAGCCCTCTATATAGCTTATGCCTTGTCGGTTTGTTCCTTTAGTAATCTAGATATTCCTTTATAACTTATCTTGCTAGTCCCTAGATTCCTTAAATAATGTACTCCTTTTAAAGTCTTAATACTAAGCCTATAGCTCCGTTGTGTCCTTAAGTTATTCCCTTGTGGAATTCCTTAACAAATTCTTCTATAATAGACTTAGGCATATATATTGCTTCTCTATTTTTATATTACTCTAAGTCTAGATTCTCTACGTATGCTTCTTAAATCTTCTATATCTAATTACTTTTTAGTAATTTATAGATCTGACTTTCCTTAGTCGCTACAATCTTTAGATAATTATACCTAATTAATCCGTCTTAATCCCTTTATAACAAAGCTCCCAATAGCTTTTTATTACTTTATAGTTCAGCTTTTCTACTTAGAGCGTCTGCTTGTGCATTATCTATACCCTTAGTATACTGAATTTCGAAATGGTATTCTATAAGCATTTCCGCCTATCTAACCTGTCTTCGGTTAAGTTCCTTTATCATTAAAAATCCTATAAGGTTTTTATAGTCCGTCTTAACCACAAATAGTTTCTCTATGCTTTGTAAGAATACTCTCTATTCCTTAAGTACTGCAACTATACCTAACAACTCCTTGTTATAGATGTCATAGTTTAACTCTAGTGGTGTTATCTTTTAACTGTAGTATATCACTAGGTGCCATCCATCTTAATATTTCTATATAAAGCATGCCCCTAGTATAAAGTCCAATATATCCGTTTCTACAACCGTCTCTAGACCTAGTTAATAGATCTTAAGAACTAGCTCTTAGGTAAATAACTCTTTAATTCTCTTAAACAGTTCTTATTACTCTTTTTCCTATACCTACAGTTCCTCTTTCTTTATTAACCGCGTAAACGGCTTAATGTCCTATAACCATTACGCTATAAACCTTCTGCAGTAATTACAAAACCCTAAGAATAATCTTAACTACGTGATATTCTCTAGTTCTTGCTAGTTTACTATAGCCTTGATCTTCTTTAGATCTATACTAAGTTAGCCTAGTTTAATAATAAATCTAACAAAATTGGTCTTCTTAGTAAAGAACTTGTATTTCTTAATTACTACTAGCATCTGTTCTTCTTGTAGTCTCTTTAAGACCTACTTAATATATTTTCTATGTTCTTCCTTACTCTCTAAGTAGATAATAATGTTGTTAAGGTATACTATAACAAATTCATCTAGGTGTTCTTCTAATACACTATTAATTCGCTTCTAGAACGTTGCTAGTGCGTTTATAAGTCCAAATTATATAACTAATAGCTTATATAGTCCTTCCTTTAACCTAAAGGCTGCCTTCTATTTATTACCTTCCTTAATTCTAATCTAATAGTACGCCTACCTTAGATCTATCTTTATAAAGATCTTTACGTTACCTATCCTATCTTAGATTTCGCTAATTAAGGGTAAAGGATACCTATCCTTCCTAGTAATGCTGTTTAACTGTCTATAGTCTATACACATCCTAAGTTTTCCGTTTTTTTTTAGGATAAACAGTACTGGATATCCTACTAATAACTATAATAGTCTAATATATCCCTTGCGTAAGTTCTCCTAGATAAACTCCTTAAGCGCTACTAACTCTATTTTAGTAAGCTTATAGATTAGAAAGAACTTTAGACTTATTCCTTCTTCTAATTCTATCTTATAGTCCTACGCTATATACTTTAATAGCTTTTCGCTTTCTAGTAACCATAACTTTTTACTATACTTGTAGTATCTCTTTGGTATATAACTTAAGCCTCGCTTAGTCTCTTTATATATCACTCTAACTTAGTACTATACTAACTTAGTTTACTATCGCACTTTATACTATTATATATCCTTAATATCGACCTAACCTATAACCCAATCAATCTTTAGATTATACTTCTATAACTAAGGCATTTTTAGTATCGCCTCGTCCTGTCCTAACAGTAGGATATTAAAAGACATTCTAACTAGTCTCCCTTTAATAGTTATCTAAATAGGTCCTGTTTTAAGATTAATAATGCCTCCTCTATAGGCTATCTAATCTCCTAAAATTATTATAAGTGGATATAGGTGTTTCTTCTGTCTATATAGTAACCCCATCCTTTTTACTGCCTTTAGTAATATGTGGTTCCTAGTTGCTCTACTATCTACCAATACTTTAAACTGCTAATCTTGCTATTTAGCTTATAAATTTAGGTATTATTCTTAAATTCCTTTAAGGGTCTAAGGCTCTAACACTAGTTCCCTTTAGTCCTATACGCCTCCCCTTTTCCTAACTGTTAGCTGCTAGATCCTACCTATACTTAGTCTAACTTAGGCCAATATTTAGTTCGTTTCTTTTCCTCTATATGCCATAGACAAGTGTTCTCTAGGCACTTCCACTACTATTATCTATCTAGGTATTCTTCCGTAAGGAATCTTCCTAGTTAAAGTATTAAGTCTCCTTAACCTTATACTTCTACTAGGTGCCAACTATATATATACTTAGCGTTTCTAAACCGCTTTTCCTCTGGTGCCTAATATATCCTTACTAGGTACTTCCGGTTCTTATCCTTAGGTGCTCTATATATGTTATATATATTATCCATACAAGCTATCCACGATAGTATATAATACGCTACATATTTTAGGTTAACTCTTAGTTTATCTTTATCCTTAAGTTTAAACCTATACCTAGTTAACCTAACTACTGGTATCTCTACTGTAGGTACTAAGATTTATTGCTCGCTTCTCTAGTCCCTAGATCCTTCTTCTAGGTTCCTTAACATTATAATTAATACTCCTTTAATGTGACTCATGCGTTTTTCCATAATAGGTTAGTCTTGGATAACTTTTTTGTCTAGCTATATATAAAAGTCTTCCCATTTATTATTATATTATTGCCTATACCACTTTCCATACAACTGGTTTAGTGTGTATAGTCTATCTATTAGAAAGTACCTTGTCATTGCTATATTATAATATCCTTTAGTATATCTTTCTTCGAACCTAGTTAGAATATCTAGATCCTCTTTTTATTCCAGTTTATCTAACCATTTTACCCTAGGTATCCCTGCACTTAGCCTATTAGTAACTCTTTACATAGGTGCTCTATTCCTTATATAACCTAGTATAGCTAACCTCTTATCTAGCTTTTGCTCTTGCTATGCAATAATTCTTATCCTAAACTTATCTATAGTTTCTTATTTTCTACATCTTGTAGCTAGATCTTTGTAGTCGTCTTACTTTTTAATCCTAGTATTAACTTTTTAATCTTTAGGCTAAACACTACATTTACCTAGAATTGCTAACGTTCTTATTTATTCCCTAAACTTGTAGTTCTTAAACTTGCGTTCTATACTTATTCATTTGTTACTAAACTAAGTTACTACCCTTTCCTATTGGTTTTCGTCCATTGTGGGTCCTTAGGTGTGTCTTATCTTACTTTAAGAATTTTAAGCTTCTCTTATCTCTTCTTAAGAATCTTAAGCCTATGGCCTTTTACCTTTATTAAGTGATAAGCTAGCACTAGTAGTTATCTACTTGCTTAGTTTCTTCTAAACGTTGCTCCTATTGTCTTATAAAGTAATAGAAATCGTATCCAACGGTGTTATAACATCCGTTACTAAACCTCGTTTGGTGATGGTCTCAGCCTCTACTTCTATTGCGTCATCCAGGGTTAAGTGCTCCTAGTTAGCCTCCTTTTCGTCCTCATTGCTGGTAATCAATAAGTACTCTAACTCCATTGTCATTACTACTAATCTTTGCCCGCACATTACTGTAACATCTCGATCTAGCTTATAGAGTCGATTTTATTCTTTATCTAACTCTCTGGTTTCTTTAAGTCCTTTTAACTCTAGCTCTTGTAGCTAATAGCTTGCGCCGTACTTAGCGTCTTTATAAATTTAGTATGCGTTGTTATAATAATACGCAAAACTGTTAATTAAACACTCTTTTGTTCCTCGCAGTGCACTGTCGTCCCTCTATATATATATGCTGTCTGCTAGTCTGGTTCCCTTTACTACATAGTTACTCTAACCACCTCTATAGTCTCTAGCGAAATGACCTTGTTTTCCGTAATTTATATAAGCTCTATCTTTAAACCATTTTTCTTGCTATAGAGTCCGCCTAAATATCTTCTACTGCTAAGATCCCTGGTTTAGCCTCTGCTTCTAGGTCTTTTAATTACTTAATCCTTAACCTTTAGGTTTCCATAGTTTCTTTTTCTATCTTTAGGTTTCTTTGGTACCGCTTAGGTCTATTAGCTCTGCACTATTCTATAGTTTTTAACTCTATATCTGTTGTTGCGTACTCTGCACCTTATATAACTATAGAACTCTGTCTTGCCCTCTCTTAGCTTATTCCCTTTAATAGATCCTATTATTAATCTTTATTAACTAATCTATTAACTCTCTTAGAGTATCCGCATCTTCTATTAGGATAATTGCGTTCTAGACTTTAGTCTTAAGTCCCTATTTATACTATACTATAAGCGCCCTATTGTTCCACTTAACCTACATAGCTAGTGTTTAAAACTATATTATATACTTAATTGCTAAAGTGCGCTATACTAAGTTCTAAAGCTTTTGTTCTACTATAGTTATAGCTTCCAGGTCTCCAAATATCTACATTAGTTACTCTACCAACCCGTTCTAACTAGTAAATATATACTATACATCCTAGTTAGTAGTTGTTATACCATTAGCCTATATTTCCGTAAGATACAGCTTAAACTACTTAAGTGCCCTCCCTATTAGGAACAATTCTATATAGGCTACTTAATCTAATAATATTACTAACTTTGCTCCTTTCTATACTACCTTAAAGTGCATCTATATAAAAAATCCCTTAAGCTTCGACTTCTCTCCTAAGAATTGTTTAATTAAAGGTAGCTTAATCTTTACTACTCTAATTCTATTAATGCGTTCTTTAAGTATCCTATTATTGTCTTATAAGTGATTAACCATTTCCTATAACTAACCTTGCGTAACCACTTAAGAATCCCCCTTGTCTATACTGGTATCACCTGGCCCTGAGGTTGTGGCTGCCATTAACGCCGTTATAACTAGTGCTGCTCTTAGTGGTATATTATTCGATCCTGTTTAATACCATAACCTTAGTAGTAAATGTGTAACGGAACCTTGTAGCAGGAACTACGGTGGGTTCTATTATTAGGCTGGGTATATAGGTAAGAATAAAATAACAACGTAATAATAACTGGTGGAGTGGTTGCCTAACAGATTAACTCCAATTGTATTCTAAGATTTACTACAAGGAGAGAACTATCTATAGTAGGGACTAAGGTCCTTTAAATATATAACCGTACTCCTAAGAAATCCTCTCTTGTATATAAGGTACGTGTTATCTATATTAAACGTAACGTCCTCTTTATTTAACACAGTTAACGCGTTTAACACCACGTGACCTCGGTTACTATTCCTTATTATATAGTTCCACTGGATCTATCCTAGACTATACCTATATTAACTAACTAGCTTCCGCCGACTCTTCTCTAAGTAGTCGTAATATTATACTTAAAGCGTCCGTAACACATCTAATAGGCTTTATATTTTATTAGATGCCTTCTTAATTAGGGTATTTCCGCTTTCTAGTATAGTATTCGCCCATTCTTGTTGTTGTTGTAGGGGGCTATTGTTGGGTATAGGTCTAGCGGTTGCGCGTAACTACATACCACTGTCGTTCTACCTGTGCCTTCCCTGTGATGCATATATCTTAGGGGATTATTAGGGTGTTTTTTAGGGTTCTTTTAGTTAGTTTGGTCTTTTTAGGCCAGGTGCAGCAAGAGCTCCAAAAGTTTGGAAATTATATAGTTTTATAAAACAATTAAATATTTGCTTTAGTGCACTCTAAATAGGAAGAGGCTTGCCGAGATAAAAGACTTACTGATATAATATATATTAAGCAACGTCTTTCTAGGTTCTTAAGATAGCTACAAATTCTTAGCATTCATGGTTAGGGGGGTAAGGTATTACCGCAAGTATGCAGTGCTTATTGATGCCAAATCTAGCTTAGGATGTGCTGACCCTATTATTCTATTATGGGACTCCTATCTATATCCTTACCTTATATTTAGAACGTATTAAGAACTTACCTTAATTTAATCTTACGGCTATATTTAACTCTCTTTTAGTATATAATCTTCTAACCTAAGGACACTGTCTTCTGAATTAATTTTAAACTTATTTTTATTATTACTAAAGAAATCTAGTAGCTAGTAATTATTAGATAAATATATTATAACTAGTTACCTATAATGGTTAGTTCTATTTTGGAGCTAGGAGGTAAGTTATATAGTGGGATAAGCGATTTGGGCTCGGTTGACCACGTAATCTTATTTTTTCAGCTGAGGCTGCCCCGTGCAGGGATTGTGCATTAGCGCCTATGGTTGACCCACCCTTAAGCGTGGTAAGACCGACCTGCATCCACGCGAAGCGGCTGAGGCACCTGAGAAAAGATTGGATGCGCGAACCGAATTTAATCTCGCCGTTCTCGCCAAAGGCACGATCTAGCCTAGATTAGCCCGGACTGGCCAAAAGAAGGCCCACCTAGGGAATAAAGGTTCGTAGACGAACAATTGAACCTTTTTTAACAGCTAGCTTTTTTTTATTTTATTTTAAGTGCTAAAGTAAATATGCTAAGTTTTATGTAAAAAGCTTATAAAGAGCTATATACTCTTTCCATATAGAAGAACCATGCCTAAAATCAGTAGAAATAACGTGGGTCACCGGGTTATGACGGTCCACCCAGTTATGACGGAAATATGACCGCCTGTCTGATTAGGAAAAGCGGTTTCCTATTTCGGTATTCTGCCGGAAAATATCGCCTCAAGCCTCAGATGAGAACTTTAATCCGCTAACTCGCGGTTATCTAAGCAATCAGCTGCCTAATATACTGTAAAAAGTCGATATGGACTCTCTCCTATATATATTTAAGGCTTTATTTGGATTTAATAATAAAATAATGCTTTGCGATGGTTTTTACTAGCGATTTGCCTGAAAATCGGCATTTGGCAGTATTTTGGTGTTCCGTCATATCTAAATGCGGTTAGATTTCCGTCATAACTGGGTGGGCCGTCATAACCCGGTGACCCACGTTACGTTAAAATGGTCATGCTTATTACTTAAAAATGTATGAACTTCTGTCGATTGATCGGTCACTTACGAGATGCAAAAAGGTGGTGTAGTTGTGGCCGGTGAAACTAGCACGAGGCTGAACCCAAATAGAGGGGTTTTGATGGAACGATATATTCGTTTGATATTTGGTGTAAGCAAGTCGAAACGAGCGATCAACACTTACTAGCAGTATTTGGTTAGTCGCTTAAAATATCGAACCTAGTTCTTGGCAAATATCATTTAAAACGATGTTGTATAACATTGGAATCTTTAAACGTTCACGCGTTTTAATTAAGCCCTCTAAATTGCCTCATATTTTCTACATTTTGCCTTCACTGCTATGCCTTTTAATCCTATACGTGATGTCCAATCTACCGTTAATGTGGTAGAGCAGCTGCGCCGGCACGGTGCCGTCTTAGCTGTGTTAAGCTAACCTTCGCAACTACCCGATTTTATTCACCAAACCATTAATAAAGCTATTTAGAGCAAGGCTCGTGTAGAGGATAGGCATATATCGCGATATTTTTAGTAATAACTACTTGCCAAATAATCTGTATCGAAACCCCTAAATGACAAATTGATATTTAACAAAGTTAACGTCAAGTAAGCGCTAAATATTTAGTACGTTGATCATATCGAATGAATATATCGTTCCATCGAAACCCCTCTAATGCAAAACATCAGCCTACCTCATGATAACGATGCAAAAAAGCCAAGGTAGCTGAGGGCTGTTCACATACCATGCTCGCAAAAAGACTTGCTTAGCTGGTGCCTAATCGACGAGCAAGAATAAAGGATGTTAAGTTTCTTAAGCTGTCTTGATTTTTTTGTCACACACTTTTCCCTATTTTCCAATAATGGCACCCTTGATGTTTTTCTATTTTGCGCTATACCCTTTGGGGGCGATCGCAGCGCCCGTTCTTCAAAACATCACCATAACGGCACCTAAAGGGACATCAGACCATGGGGATCCGCATATCCTTTGCACTCCGATCCGGCAAATTGATATCGCTTCGTTCTTCTTAGCCAACTATGTCGCACACGCGGCGACAGTCAAAGCATTACCGGGACAGCCGATTGTGCCCGCTTTCTTAGATCTGCTCTTCGCGCTATTCTTTCCCGTCTCAGGAGTCATTAGAGGACTCAAGGCAATTTATCGAGCAGCTACTTTTCGGGAGATCTTTCTCAGGAAAACGCCGCTCGAGACTGCTGTGCGGGCAGGGGCTGTATGCGAAGTTGTTAGGACAAAGTTTTGGCGGCCGAATGATGGCGACATCGTCCGAGACATGAAGATAGTTACGCCTATCGATGTCCCTCTTGACGCCAAGCTGTCATCGTCCCAAGACAAGTTCAAAAGGCAACCTCCTACAAATGTCAGCCCGTTCGAATTATCTATCCACTCCACCTCTCTCGCAGAGCTCTCCCAACCTCCACAACGGAGGCCAACAAACGAAGCAGCTGCTGTGGCAACGATTAAATCAGACGATCACATCCTCATCCATGAGATCCCTCAATTCAGTCCAGCAAACGAATGGAGTCTTACAGGTCGAAAGGTTCACGGTATATGCGAGCTCCCGCCTGGTTATGCCCTTGCTACTGTCCCTATGTATACTGAGGTTGAGCCTCTCCCAGCAAACCCAGCATACAGGAAGGGACCAGGAGGGGAGGATGATGTTTCTTTTTGGCGATATCTGGTCGGCGGCTCACTTAATGTCCTTTTTTCCACGCACGCGTACTTGAGAAAGCTTAAAAATCTCAAGCGACTAGAACCAGGACGGGGAACCCGCTCTGCAAAAGAATCTAGCGCAGCTGGCATTGAAAAGTTGGACCGGCAACTGAAGTTTTACACGAATCTTGAGCGGAAGTTCCCACCTCCAAAGTTACCGGGTGAATACGGAGCCTCGACGACTAGCATAAGCTCACACTATAGCTTCGCAAAGGGAATCATTGCGGTTTTGCAGCTCTTCTATGCATCATATACAATCACTGAGACAAAAGGCGATCAAATATCGAGATACGGTTACGCCGCGTTTGGTCTGACCGTAGCCCCTTATATTATTATGTCTTTTATAAATCTCGTTAGCTTCCTGCTGACAGCAGATTACTCACATGTATACCTAGTAAGCACTGATGTGATGAAAGAGGCAGAAGATCGCCATGGTGGCAGGTTTGATGGTATCATTGGCTAGGTCCGCCCGAGAGATCAGGGTATTGACGACCAAATTCCTCCAAGAGAATCAAGTTTCACGGCTCGATTCCGCGTAGAAGACGACGGTAGTATCTCCTTTTGTCTAGAGGGCGAGAACCGGAATTTTGTGTCTACACATCTTGGAAAACCCAACCATGACGGGTGGTACTACCTCAACTGGGCGCGCTCAGAGATGGACAAAGAACCCAGGAACCTAAGGGGCACAAATTTCTTCAAAACCCTTTTCGGATCCAAATCTACGGCCCCCAATCGTGGCCTCTGCCGCAGCGTTAAATGTTACTACAAGTGGCTCCGCAAGGGGATAGGTGAGCCCGGCTACTTTCCTAGCCTTTCGCTTATGATCAAGGTCTATCGCGCAGTTAGAGACCGAAGCGATCAATCCAATGTCTCCATCCCATGCAATTCAATTCCAAGACGCAGCCAAGCCAAGATGAGACGCCAACTTCGCTCCATATTTCTCGTTGTGGGAAGCGTACTCATCGGATCAGCTTCTCTCGCCATTGTGGGTGGCCTATCCAAATTCCATCCCGGCGACAGTACGAAGGCGCAAAGGGCTTGGACGATGTCCTGGCTAGCCGCGGGTATCGCGGTCGGACCAATATCGTACTTCTTTCCGACCATAACATCACTGCTTCTGAGGGATCCATTGGCAGGCATTCTGTGGAAGTTTTGCTTGTTACTGTACGCTACCCCGGCTATGGGAGGATTCTTTATCGTTTCGTAGATGCTAAAAGAGTATGGGAGGTGCATTCGGATTTATTAAGGAGTAGACAAGCCGGACTGTTGTCTAGATCGTCTCTTATCGCAGCATCAGCCGTCACAAGCTACGCCTGCGGAGCCCATATTTGCAGATAAGAGCGATAAGGGTGAGGATGAGAATATTAAGAAGCCCGTAGAGGTAGAAAATGATATAGGCTCGCCGTTGCCGCCACCGCCCGCACGCTTTATAAGTGTTTGGAAGGCAGTTATAGGTGGTGGAAAGGAGTCTCTTCCTGGCATAAGGTCAGCTGTATTTAACACCAAAAGTATATACTACTTTAAGCTGGATAAATGGCAGCACGAGACTATACTATATTCACTGCTACGGAAGTTTAAGATCACCCAACTCTAAGCTGTCGCCTCCTACGAGAAGGCGCGGCAAGCTAATTACTGCCCTTAAGATATCCCTTCGTGTGGCAAGTTTTCTTGCACTTTTCGTATGCACGCCTCATAAGCCAATCTAGAGGCTCTATACCGTATAGAGCTTGGTGTTGAAACCTCTAGTCAATGCAGTTGCTCGGCGGCAGGGGTGCTGGCGCCTCATTGACGTCTTTGACGCTTGAATATTGCGGTAAACAGCAGCGACGTAGCCAGGAAGCTTATATGATATTTAGTATAGTTGATAGCTCCAATATTGTCGCCGTCTATTTGGCCATTGAATTGTGAGCAAAATATTGTCCTTATGCCACCCAGAAAACGTCGTGCGTCTTCAGCTCCGAAGCCTCCAAGGCCTCCAGGGCCTCCAAAGCCTCCAAGGCCTCCAGGGCCTCCAAAGCCTCCAAGGCCTCCAGGGCCTCCAAAGCCTCCAAAGGCACCTCATGCCTGGGAGTCCTATTCGCAATCCTTCCAAGCGACGCAGTATACACACGATAACTTGTCGGCGGTAGTTATACAGCCTCCGGAGGCTTTAGCAGCTACGCAGTAGGAGGCGGTGCTAAGTAAGGATATTGGGTCGGGGGTAACCGAGTTCTATGGGTCCGGCATCAGAGCAATGGATGCAATAAAAAGACAAGTGTCAAGCATTTAGGAATTAACTCTAGAGGAGCAAAAAGTAAAACGCGAAGACATACAGCAGCAGGTATTCGCTAGTGGTCACCCACCTAACTACTAATCTGCCGGTTAATGGTTTAAGTACAAGGGAGCGGACGGGACCCTCTGCTTTCCATCACCTATGGCCGTATGTGGCATGCATGTATTAATTTACATTATATATACCAGATGCATATCTGTAAGATTTGCCGCTCCGCTCCGCTCTACTTCTTTTTCCGCTACAAGTTCGTCTTATGCTGGTTCAGAAATGACGGCTGTGACTATGCAGTAATTTACCTTCCTATATGTTTCCGTTAATATTCTAGCGACGCTATCTCTAAATCTTGGCCTTAACTTTATGCTATGAACTAGCAATTAATTGGGTTGTTACCGGTTGTTACTAATGAGGACCTTAAGTATTAACTTTTGTCACACGGGGATGCAGGCGTATGGTGTGTGAGGACTCCATAAGGTGGAGTAGTCACGAAGGATGAGAATATATACAACAAGCGAAGCTATCACATGATCTCAGGAAGCTCCTGTGGATGTCCACGTACCCCCCCCCCCCTACCAACAAATTTTATGTGATGTCAGAGTCTATGTAGCGGGCCAAATACATCAACCGTAACTAAATTAGGCTTCAGATAGACCCCTCGTTCTCACCCCGAATGACATGTATAATCCTTCTACATTGAAAGGGGAATATAGTAGTAGCGCAGTTAAAGCGCTTTTTTTTTCTTATAGCAAGAAAACACTTTCATGTACAGGATGATTGTACAGTAATACTACCCTTAGATATCCGTGAGCTCATTTACTTTTGAATACGGCTGTATAAATCCATCACTTCTTACGTATAAATGTATCAATGACGCAGAGAACCATTCCGCAGCATTGATACTTAAACTCCGAACATCCTAGTCCCTATTCTATCCTACCAATATTCACCAGACGTTCTGCGCCAGTCCGCAACCTGGTGTCCAAAGGGGGTTATCCTAAACTGATTCATCCCGGGTGTCTCTGAAATAAAAAATCCGCACAAAGCAAAAATGCCATGCAGCATGAACTCCTAAAATAAAAAAATCTAGACCGTAATAGCGATTAATAAATGCTTTTGGCGCCTCATATGCAGATGGAGTAAAGCGCACCGCCGATGCGCAAAATTACGACAAACTGACATCAAAGCCGACGACTGGCTAATGGGGGAGACTGGAGCGGTGGGCCGTTAAGATACATTGTCGAACCGCGGGTGGGAGAACGCTGGTCTTTATCGCCGTCAAACCATTTGTTGATGGCGCCAAGGAGCATCTTTAGGATATTCCCATCTGCGGGCTCCGTATCAACGATATCCCTAGGTACTATTAGATACGAATCACAATACATCTCAATTATGACTTACCATTTGAGGTTAAACTCCTCCTTCAAGCCATCATCAAGATGCTCCAACCGAGCTCTTCCGTCTCGGTTATTTCCAAAATGAATGAATTCAATCCCAACCTGATATTGGTCACTCGTGTCAAGATCCCTTACTAATTGTGCAATACACTCTTCAGTATCCCTTGGAGGCTGCCAGTTCCCGTCCGTGAGTATATAGAGGCTCATTGGTCGGCGGGATGAAGTCCCTAGGAAGGACTTCCGCTTGAGATTCTTTTTGTAGTCACTAAAAATATCGCGGATGCGTGGATATAAATCGGAGAGGCCAGTAGCCTTGTCTGTAGCCTTGCGTGGTCGTGCTGCGGTTACGAGACCGGTGCTGCTTGACCCGGAGAACCTGCCCGCTTCCATTGTAAAATATAGCTCAAGCTTATTTGGATCTTTCTCTTTGGTGATATAAGCCAACACTTCCAAAACCCGTAATACTTGAGGCCAGTATTGCCTCATGGACGGTGAGTTATCAATAATGAAGACCTGACTACCATTAGTTGTGTCACCCAAAGCAGATGGTACTTTATACATACATGGTCTCGACGATTTAGCCTCTCTAGAACATGCTCAGCGCACAATTCCTCCTTGGAGCGCTTCTGACGCTGTTGTCTCCATTTGTATGCCTCATCAAACGATATATATAGCAAGTCGGGTAACTTCTCTTTAGCCTGCACAGGGCTGCCACGTGAGACGTCATTGGTGCGACTAACTTCGGATCCTTGAGAGCTTTGTTGAATCACAACCTTGTCTTTGTTATGGTCACTAACATTGGAATCCACCATCGAAGACACTGTGCTGTAGCTGTTTTTGAATGGACTTGCAGGGGTGGCCTGAATAGTGGGCGAGTAAACGCTTGAAGATACGGGAGAGCCTGAAGGAATTCTGGACGCGTTGGTTTGGTATGTAAAACCCCCTCCGACGTTGGCAAAATTATTTGGCGAGTCGCTCATAGCTCGTTTGCGGTCTGCATAAGACAGTAGAGGTTTCCCATGATTCTTCATACTACTGCCAGCTTGGGATGAGCTGAACGCGCTCGAAAAATGTTCATCATGGCCTCGCAAATATCTTGAGCTCTCAAGAATAGTGCTCGACCCCCAATTTTCCGCAGCTTCAGACTCTGTCCTCGGGTTCGATACCCCCCGATAGTGAGGACTCAGTAGAGCAGAGTCATCATCAAAAGATTGGTGATAACTTTCTTCCTCAAACCCGGTAATCGCATCTGGACTTTCACTTTGGGGCTCCTCCGTGATCCGAAAGCCATCTTCCATATATCCTGTCGGTGAACCGAACTCGCCAGAACTAAGTTCGCCCCGGGATTGTGATTGAACCACTGGCCTACTCCTCGACGTCCTCGGGGGATGTCGAGGTGCAGGAAGGCTTTGAGCTCGAATTGGGCTTGATGCTTCCGCTTTTCCTGAATCGTGGGGTTTATGTGAGATTTGGTGCTTCTGAGACTTCTTGAAAGTATCCTCCATCATGTCCACAAGTTCAAAAGCTGTAGGCCGAACCTGAACTTTCTTCAACATTCGCTGTACCAATTCCAAGACCCCATCAGTAATATTATCCGATCGAGAGAGATCTTCAAGCAACATATCATGGGTCCGAATCACAACGTCAAGCACCTCTGTACCGTCATGAAAGCAACCCAAATCTGTGAAGTCTGGATCTCTTTGTTCCATCTCTTCACGACGTTCGCGGCGATAATTGTCAAGCCCAGTCTTTCCGCGGACAAGCCACACGGCAGCCTCACTTAGCACGCAGCCGAGGGACCAGATGTCGACTTTTTGCGTCACTTTTAAGCGGCTTTTGGCTTGAAATGTATTGCTTCGGTAGCATTCCGGAGCTCCTGCAAAAGGTTATTTGACTATACAATTTACACAATGAGGTATAATTACCATATGTTCGAGTGCCTCTTGAGTCGCGGTCTTCTGCGTCATCCCCGGCAATCTTAAAATGACTAAGTCCAAGGTCGGCCAATTTGAACTCGCACTCAAATTCCAGCTTGTCGCCTCGTGTCGACACCAATATATTCTCTGGCTTCACATCTTGATGCCACCTGCCACTGTTAGATATGGTGCCTACAACTGTTTTAGCCAGGAAAAGCTTACCCATAGAATATTTCAGGATCACCCGAATCTGCAGCGTCTACCTCGTGTATTCGACTCAAAGCCTTTGTGAGTTGTAGGATGCTCTTCCAGAATTTACGAATATCCGGCCCATTCGAAGGTCGCTCGGTGGTCTGGAAGTATTGCTCCAAGGTACCTTTGTCTGCATACTCCAGAATCAAGCTATAAGCACCGCGATGCTTGAAGCTGCCATAAAACTGTATCACGCTCCTTGTAGATTGTTGCATATTCTGCAAATGTATGAATGCACTCAGCTCCTTTCTATAACGAGTTTCCGCATCGTGTGTATTGTAGGTTTTCAAAACATATACGCGGGCGAATTTGTTATTTCCCTACTGTCACTATTAGTTAATTGAACATAAGACGATGCGATATCGTCGGAATACCTTTTTTTGATCGCTTTTTTCAATCAAGCGATCATAGTAAGGATGCAATCTAATCTTATAAGTGACTGAGCTACCACCACGACCAAGCTCTTCCTTCTCAACGATAGGTAAGATGCAGCCGTCATTCAACGCCCATATACAGTGCTTCCTGCCAGAAAACGTAGGGGCGCAGAACATCCACTGCTACCTAGAGAATGTATTGAAGAAGTTCGGGTCGCTCGTCTGTGGGAATGTTGGAGGGCATGTCTCGAATGGCAGCTTCTTATCTGAAAGGCTATCGTACTGGAGGAACCACTCGATGAGCTTTCCATGATCTAGACTTAGAAGGATAGCAAAATTCTTGAGGTAGTCCTTTAGTATGACATCGGCGCTGTGATGTCGAATGCCTAACACTCGCAAAATCTTAACGATTGTTTCTCTCTTCAGGTAGTGCTGGAGGTCGGATTCAGGCACGAATCGGCAGTCAGGATCGGTCGCTTCAGTCGTAAGACAGCCACTGCCTAGCACGCGGGTATCTTTGAGCCAGTTGTGGTACTTATGAGAGCATGGTTGTGATCAGCTTGCGGTTTGCGGGGTCTGTGTACAGCTTCTGACTCAGACATGGTGCGCGCTCGCAGACACCCTCAGCCAATGTAAGCTCGGACAGCAAAAGACAGGCGAGACGAGGGGGATGGACATGTATACGGAGGGATTTTGGGTACTGAGCATGAGATTGAAGACAAAGTGCGCGAGAGGAGTTCGACTTCAGCTGCCTAGGGCTGGCAAGGCAAGGCCAGGCCGTTAACAACCATTCGAGCAACAACCACCGAGCAGTGGCGCACGGCTGAGCTAATCCACATCGAGTCCCGCTGGTCGGTGAAGAGACGCCTCGATCGGGTCTGACCTCTGCGAACTAGTGCAGTCGGTCGCTGCCCCTCTCGACCTTCCTGTATTTCCATGGTATGGCGCATGCTCTAAGTATGCGTAAAGAACATGTCAGATTGACTAGCTTTCGAGGAGGAGCTCAAGTGGGTACGTACCTGAATCCGTGGTTGTATCCGTGCTCATACGCGAGCGATCGCAAAAGAAGTAATCTGCTGAGTGGACATCCACCACAGCTACACATGACAGCCCCCCATATCACAGTATTCTCGTAGGATAGACGTAAAACTCTCTGTCCATCTCCTTCCAGTTCCGGAACCAGTGTTTCCGAACTCCTTCCGGTAGTAGTGTACCATCGTATCACAGTAAATCATGATGCTGCTGGCACCTGGTCATTACCAACCACTGTTGCGACGGACACCGTACTGTTCTAGGTCTCAAATAAACTCAAGGTGTCGAGGCGTATTCAGACGATTTTTTGGTGGAAAGTACTCTTTTTGCGGGTTCGATGACTCCAGAGAGCGGAGCGGTGAGCCGTCATCACCATAAAGGTAGCGTTATACGGCCGTGACGTCAAATTTGCCGTCCATAGTAGAATAGCCGTTAGGGAAGAGTACAGAATAAAGCGAGTTGCGCGCGTAACGCTGGCTTTGAGTGTGACTCTTGAAAGGAGATAATAGAATGGGAGGAATGTGAAATACATAAACTCAAAAATACGCCAATAACCGAAGTGAAGAAAAAGCACTACTGTTTTAGCTTTTTTATCCAATCCTAAAAACGAAGTTAGGAGCTGGCGGCTAGGGAAATATTTTACCACTGGATAACCGTGAGTGAGCTTCGCCATTCTCCCTTATCTCAGCACCCCACCCAGCAGCCGCCAGTAAGGAGGCCAGTCCAGTATATACTTGAGCCTTTCTCTAGTTAGCTCTAGAGGAATTGCCATGCCGTAGTTAGGGTATTCTAGCTGTGCTTGAGTCCGCAGGCTCTCGATGAGCGAGAATTGAGAGGATGTAAGCATACCTCTGGATGAATGTCATCGGGGTCTTCGACGGCGTGCTACCACACAAGAAACTGAATATGCGATTAGCGCCAGCATTATGCACGCAATTGTTTAAATACAACGTGTCTTCCATCACGAATGGCATTAGGCATTGGAGGAAGAACAATAATAGTTGCAGGACAGCGATCTGTGGGGACTAGCGGTGGACCAGATTACACCAAACCAGATTCGGCTGGTCACGCAAAGCTTGAAATAAGTGACACCGCATCTCCGCGTATTACAGTACTCTTACACTTCATGACGAAATATTGAACAGGGTATAAGTATCGGAAAGTAAAAGGATTTTTGAAACAACGTTTTACACGGTCTCGGGCCGAAGCGAATGAAATGGATAAGAGAGTATCTTGAGCGAAAATCTTCCCCATCTTGATTTGTCCTTCTTGTTTTCAAGCTTGAAATACATCCACGCTGATACGAAAGTCAATGCCATCAATGGCAGGCAAAGAGCTAGAAATAGGTGAAGAGCCTTAGACTCTACCAATTTCGTGCCGCTGTCGAATTGGAACACATTGGTGCTCATAAGAGTCTACGCCATCAGACATTAGAGTAGCCGAGAATAGGTATGACCCTACGTTACTTACTGATACGAATGTTCCCGGAAGGAAAAATAACGTGACAATAGTGACAATTCGCATCGATACTGTCTCCCTCTCGGTTTTGATGGCAATGTCGTTCATCTGCTCAGTTAATGCCTCCATCTTTTCTGCGGACATTTGTGCCTTTTGAGCGAGATCCTTATTAGTCTCCATATTCCGGTGCTCAAATATACTGTAAAGCTAAGTCATGTTAATAATGCCGTCCGCTATGAATGAGTGAAGGGCTTACCAAGCTTTTCCTGTCCGCCGCGAGTTGCAGAAGCATCTCAATGCGAGATTGCTGCATCCGCAAGTCACTTATTACACCTGCTACACGTCTTTGAAACCGAGTCACGTCCCCTTTACAATTCTTCCTCAGATCGTCTGGGAAATCTTCTGAACTCGATAGAGACTGATAGTATTCAATTAGTTCAAGAAGAATATTTGTGTTCATCCTCAGGATCATCAATGCTTCATTAGCCTTTTCTTCATCAAACTGAAGTTGCTGGAGATCCTTGAAGGTATAGTCTTCGGGATCGATTACCGCGATTTGTGGATTAAATGCTGGTATATGCATTGACGTTGGAGTAGTTTCTGGTGGCATAGTTGCGGATCTTCCAGGCTTGAGCGATCCAGTCACATGCCGCACGAGACGTTGCAGTGGGATCCCCCCTGATGCCAAAGTAGATGATTGGCGTTGTATTGGGCCTGTTGGTGGCGCTGTTGCTATTCGTCGTGGTCCCGAAAAAGGAGCAGCAGATATTTTGCTTACTGGAGCAAGGAGCGTATCTTCAGTCCTTTCCTGAAGCCTATCTTCTAATGAATTAATGTACCATCGCCAATTCTCGTGGGCCCAGTCGCACAACATCAAATGCACCCCGAAAGTTGATGCGAAGGAACGGCTGAGGTTTTCAAATGATACTAGTTCGGGAGAATTGCTAGATTCCTTGATCCGCTTTTTCATCATCTGATTGGCCTTGATAATAAACCAAACAGCTCGGCCAGATTCCATATCGAAAGAATGGTAGAGTGCAGTCTGTCTGATTGTCCATTCCTCATTACCAGTTTTTGAAGGCTCTACTGATTTTAGAGAATAGCACAGCTGCAAGGTGCGGCCTGAACGACCAAGATCTGGAAGTGCTAGACCTCGATCAACCTCATCTAGGTGTGTCTCGTGTCGAAAGCCTGTGGAGTGGAAATCTTTCTGATATTTTTGTTGTCCAAAAGGGAAGAGGAAATCCAAGAACGCAGGCATAACTTGGTGATACGTCAATGCGCAGAGAAGCATAGCTCTCGTCGTGTTGAGTTGTTCACGGGAATGTGGAGCGTGTATGAATCTTGATTTCTTAGCTCGAATACCCTCTCTGGGAGTCAAAAAATAATCATTTCGACGTACATGAACCGGGATTTCGCGTCTTTAATTTTAGGGGATTGTAGAAAATGGAGCCTTCCCTTCATCTCATCTATACTTTTTACCCGAAAATGTGCGAGTCCTGGTGACACAAAGTTAGCGGGGAGGAGGCAGAGAGACTCTCATTTACCTGTCGCGGCTTCTGCAAACTCGGAGATGTCAACAGCTGGTTTTGCGGAGGTCGTTCCATCGCAAAAGAGCTGCTTGTCTTTCTCATCGAGCCTTTTAACGTATTCGATGAGATAATGACGGCGCGTTTCGGGAAAGACGATGTTTTGCGGATAATGCGAGAATGTCTCACAGGATTGACGAAACCTTTCTGATAGGTCCATGCTGCTCGAAAAGCTACTATGGTTTACAGCAATGGAGATGGTTTCCTCAAATCAAACATGTACTACAGGTGAGACGGCAATGCTGTACTTTTAGGGCTAGAGAATGGTGCACTGCCCAGAGGCAAAGCAAGACCGGCTCACCGGAACGCCTCAGCGGAGTATATCTACGCCCTTTTATAAGCACATATTAATAAAGTTATGGTACCTCTTAGGGAGGAGCTTATAGAGTTCCTTATTAATAAGTCCTTTTTTAAGCTTTATAAACTCCTTAAAGTCTAAAGGTAAAAGTCCATAGAGTTCTAAGAGGACATCATTTTCTAAAAGGTTAACTATATCTATCCTATTACTATAGAGGATATAGTTTTATTCTTTATTAAGCTTATATAGTTATAATTAGGAGGCTATAGCAACGGTCTAGCCCTTTTTATATGCTATACAGTAAAAGGCCACGGCATTTATATAGTGGTAGTTGGTTATAGGTAGAGTAATAAGGGGTTCCTTAGGTTAATATCCTAGGGGTAGATAGAGGCGGCTAGGCTATATCCTAGGCAAATCTCTCTGCAGTATTTAGAGTTAAAGGTTACTTTTTTCTTTTTCTAATTAATAATAGGATTATATTATTTAAGCTAGTTTATTCTAAAAATAATAAGGTAGTTAGTAAGTAGTATAATATAGGCCTAGAGCTCTTTCTAGTGCTCATTTATATTTAGGTAGAGTTATACTATATAGGTAATCTTCTATATAGTATAACTACTATTAGCGAGTTATAGGGCGCGGGCTTTAGTAAGGGGTAAAGTAGGTAGGTAGGTTATAAGTACGCATAAATTAGATATTTATTAATTTATTAATAGCTCTGTAATTAATTATAAAACGGTTTTTATATTATTTTTTTAGTAGTAATTCCTATTATAGGTAAAACTATTTATTTCTGTTTATTTATCTATACTAAGCTATTTATTAAGCAGGCCAATATATAGATCCCCTTATTATTAGGGCGTCCTAACCTATTGTCACGGGACCACCCCGTAATACCTTGCACACGACCACCCGTTTCCACCGACTCAGCAACCAAAGACTGATTACGATACTGCAATATCCGCGATATTCGCAATATTTACGATATCCACTCGCAATATCCGCAATATCCGAGACATCTGCAATATCCGCAATATCCGAAATAACCGTAACTTCTGCCCTATACACTTGTTGACCTAGCAACAAGTAAACAGTATATACCCCTTCTTATACCTTTTTACCTTCTTTCCTTACGCAACGTCTTAACTTTATCACACAGTTTATATACGTAGCTTAATAATATCTACTTTACTACATATTATCGTCACTCGTACTTACTCTGTAACACTACGTTACGTAAAAAAAAACCCCCTATACTCCACCTCGCCCCGCCCCGTCCCGCCCCATCCAAAATATAGAACAACCTTAAAGCCCCTATAACGGCCGCTAATATTATATCCGCACTCTAAGAACAATTAGCAAATATACAGAAATCTTTTATAGACGCCCTCGTACAGAACTAGGCCGCTATAGCTAAATAATAAGCCAAACAAGAAGCACGGCACTAGAAATCGATTAAAGCACTTTAAGAAGAAGTCCGCACCCTTAAGACACTCGCGTTAGGGCCCTAAGACCAAATACCAGCCTAAGAGGCTGCTAACACGCCACCTATAGACGAGATAAAAATGACCAAATCTAGACCTAGCTCGTTGGGTGCGAACCCTAAGCTAGCTACGGATATTCATCCCGTAAATCCGCTTACTGCACCACAATAATCTAAAAAACTACTAGACCCTCTAGTATTTACTAGTAAACAATAAGAGCTCTAATTATTCCTAAGCCGGCTTAAGAATAAGCTAACCAGTAATGTTAACCGTTACCTAACTAAAGCTAACTAACTCTACTACGCCCTAAGTTAACTAGGAGGAGATGCAGCTAACCTTATTAAACCTCTCCAGCCGAACTTAGTATAAAGCCTAGTTGTACTTTTTAAAGCTATATATAGTAACCCAAACCGCTAAGCTACCGCTTAAAGGAAGATAAACTATATAACTTAAGAAAAGAAAAGATTCCTAGTATACTTCTTTAAATTTAACCGCTACGCAAAGGAAACAGGCTAGAATAACTCCGCACTAATTAATAGCCTTATTAAATCCCTAAGCCCCAAACTAAAAACCTCCCTAATAAGTATAGACCTACTAGGAGCCCTTAATGCCTGCGCAAATGTTATTAACAAATAGTATAACGATATACTACGTCTAACGCTAAAGTCCGCTCCTGGGTATAATATAACAGCCCTATAAGTCCCTATTAAGTCATCTTCTTAGCATAAGCACCCTAACGCTATAGACATTAACTCTAGGACCCTAGAGTATGCCCCACTAGGGTCCTCTAAATAAGAATAACGCATTAAACTAAGCCTCTACTTTAAATGCGGAAGCAAGGCTTATATCTTAAAATACTATTCCGTCCCTATGCCTACGTCCTAAAATGATTTATAAACGGCTAATACTAATAGCCGTTTACCGCACCAATCTTCCAGTTACCATTCCCGATCTTTATCTAGTTCTAGCCCCGCATCTAGTAAATACTACTTATAAGGACAAAGCTCCAGTATATAATTACCCTTAGGAACCCCCCCTTAATCACCTTTAAAAGGAAGGTCTTGGAGCTAAGTCGCTTTCTAGGACAGCTCTATTACAGGATCTTATTAAACGCATTAGATGTTATAAACTCTAACTCTTAGGACCGTAGTATAACTATCAACTGCTATCTTTAGCAGAAAGATTAATAGGCTAACGCTTAAGTCCTAATTAATATAGGAGCTAGCGGCATAGGATTTATTAACAAGATCTTTATATAAGATAATGGTTTTACCCTAACCCCCCTTAACCGGCATATTAATATATTTAGATTTAATAGCAAACGCACCATCTTAGGGCGTATTACCTATATGGTAGCCCTAAGACTCTAATACCTAAACCATAAAGAACGGATTAAGCTTTTTGTTACTACCTTAGGCCACCTAGTAATCCTTAGATAACCCTAGATAAAGCTACACAAGATAGTTATTAATTAGGATAACCTTAAGCTTCTATTTACTGCCTCTTATTGCAAGTAGGAATGCTCTATAACTTACTGCTCCAAACCTAAACCAAAGCCCAAGATTTCCACTAATATCCGCCCCGCGTCTAAGGAATCCACTAGATTCCACTAAGATAAGATATCTACTAACGTCTGCCAAGAATCCAGAATATCCGCTAAACCCTAAGAATTAATCCCAAGCACTATACCGCCCCGGACTAAGCAAAGGCTTAAACATATTACATAAGTATACCAGAAGAACTAGTATTCTACTATAAAAAGGATACTTAAAGAACCTAAACCTAAATCCAATACTAACTCCGTATCTAATACTAACTCTATACCTACTACTAAACCTGAAATTAAATAAGGAACTATATAAGAAACTATAGACAACAAAAGCTTACCTAACACCCTAGATATCTAAATAATTAGAGCTACCCCACTAGCGCAACTTGCTAGGAAACCCAAATATACAATCTATACCGTTATAATGGCTAATATTAAAAAAGCCTTAGCACTAAAGAAGCACACTAACCCCGCTATAAAAGTACCAGTATGTCACTATAAAAACCTAAATGTATTTTTACAAAAGGAAGCTAACAAGTTAGTAGAGTACTAACCGTACGACTATAAGATTAAACTCGAAGAAGGAAAGTAGCCTAGATTTAGACCCCTATATAGAATGTCCTAAAATAAACTTTAGGTGCTATGGAAGTACCTAGACGAGCACTTAAGTAAAGGATTTATTAGAGCAAGCTCCTTGCCTATAGCTATACCTATAATCTTTATTAAGAAACCCGGCGGCGGTCTACGCTTCTATATAGACTACTAAGCTCTTAACGCTATTACCATTAAGAACTAATACCCGCTCCTATTAATTTAAGAAACACTAAACTAATTAAGTAAAGCTCGTTACTATATAAAACTCGATCTTATCCACGTATTTAACCGCCTCCGTATTATAAAAGGAGATAAATGGCTCACCGCATTCCGTACCCGATATGGATTATTTAAGTACTTAATGACGCCGTTTGGCCTCGCAAACGCCCTAAGTTTATTCTAGCACTTTATAAATAATACCCTACGCCCTTATCTGGATATCTTCTATACTGCTTATATTGATGACATCTTGGTATATAGTAATAACCTAGCTAAATATTGGAAACACGTTAACCTCGTCCTGGAAGCCCTACGTGGAGCTGGCCTATAATTAGATATAGATAAATGCGAGTTCCATAAAACGGAAGTCCTATACCTTGGACTTATTATTTCTATAGACGGCATACAAATGGACCTAAAGAAGATTAAAGTAATTGTAAACTAGCAAGAACTAAAGAACGTTAAGGACGTAAGGGCCTTTATAGGATTTGCTAACTTCTACTAACGGTTTATTAATAACTTCTCCGCCCTAGCTTTACCCCTTATCGCTCTAACCCAAAGGGATAAAGCCTTTATCTTTAATAAGAAATGTAAGAAAGCCTTTGCGTATCTAAAGGTTATGTTCACTACCGCACCCGTACTCTAACACTTTAACCCGGACCAAATAAGTGTTATAGAAGCTGACTTATCTAACTACGCCACTAGAGGCATTCTGTCTCAATATAACAAGGAGGGAGTATTGCACCCTATAGCATACTTCTTAAAACGACTGAGCCTAGCTAAATGCAATTATAAGATCTACGATGAGGAACTACTAGCCATTATTAGATACTTTAAATAATGGCGACCCGAGTTAGAAGGTACTGGATTTCTGATTAAGGTTCTTAGCGACTATAAGAACTTATAGTACTTTACAACTATGAAACAGCTAAGCCACCATTAGGCCCACTAGTTAAAATACCTATCCTGTTTCTAATTCTCTATTACATACCGCCTAGGTGTCTAAGGCTAGAAGCCTAATGCCCTAACCTAATGCTTATAAGACATACCAGCATAGGAGGAAGCGCGTGCTTACTGTAATTAAACCCTGCTTCGCCCTAAACTATTTAATCCTTCTGCTAAAGACCTTACGGTATACGTCCTTAAAACAACTAATTGATTAATTAAACAAATTATAGTTGATGAATATCCAAACGACGAGTTTATTTAAGAGACGCTTAAACTAATACAGGACGGCGTTAGACGTTTAAAAAGGATCTCCTTAAGCAAGTGCAAAGCTTATAGAAACCTCCTGTACTACCGGAACCGTCTAGTTATACCTAATTATAACAAACTTAAGCTTAAGCTCCTTAAACACGTATACGACCTACTAGTAGCCGGTTACCCAGGCCGAGGAAAGACCCTAGAACTACTCTAACGGGAGTACTACTGGCTAAACATGCATAACACGATACGAAGATACGTCGCTAGTTGCTATACCTGCCAACGAGCTAAAGCCTTACGTGAAATGTACAATAGCCTCCTAAAGCCACTACCTGTCCTAGACTAAAGATAGAAAGACATCTTAATTAACTTTATTATTAAATTCCCTAAAAATAAAGGCTGCAAGAATATTATAGTAGTTATAGACCAACTATCTAAAATAAGACACCTAATCGCCTGCCCCAATATGTCAACACCTGCTGTTGCTTGACTATTCCTAGATTATATATGGAAACTCCACGGACTCCCTAAAATAATTATCTCCGATAAAGGCAGCCAGTTTATCTCTGTATTTTGGAAAGAACTAACTACCTAACTCTGTATTAAAGTACTATTATCTACGGCATATTACCTAGAAATGGACGGTTAAACGGAATGTATAAATGCTATTATAGAACAGTATATTCGGATATACACGTTGTATTTATAAGATAACTAGATTAACTGGCTTAAATTTGCTAAGTTTACTGTAAATAACTCCGTCTTAGAAACTATAAAGGTCTCCCTATTCCTAGCCAACTACAGTTAGTATTTACAAATAGGTTTTAAACCTTTTAGTAATGTTCCTTGCCCCGCTTGTCACGCCCTATAAGTTATAGAAGTAAATAAATTCGTAGAAAAGATGGAGGAACTATAATAGTTTCTTACTAATAAAATAACATAGGCCTAATCTGTCTGTAAAGCCGCAGCGAATAAGAAACAAACCCTAGTACCAGCCTATTAAATTGGTGACTTTGTCTAGCTAGATATAAGAAATCTAAAAATAAAGCGACCTACTAAGAAACTTAATTAGAAGAACGCTGGCCCTTATAAGATTAAGAAGGTTATCTTCTCTTACGCCTACTAACTAAAGCTTCCTAATACTGTTAAAATCCACCCTATATTCTACACGTTAGTCCTCCGCCCTACTGCCCCCATATTAGATGTCTTGCCTAGATAGATCTAGGACCCTCCCCTATTAGTTAAGGTGGATAGTAAGAATAAGTACTTTATTAAAAGAATTAACAATATTAAGTATAATAAACGGAAACGCCAATATATATATCTTACAAAATGGAGAGGCTATATTAAGCCCTCCTAGGAACCTGTTAACTCCGTAGGACTTATATAAGCCGCAGAAAACTTCCACAAACTCTACCTAGAACTACTACAACTATATCTCGCAGGAGCTTAAGTTTAAAGGGGGGGTACTATCACGGGACCACCCCGTGACACCTTACACATGACTACCCGTTTCCACCGACTCAGCAACCAAAGACCGATTACGATACTGCAATATCCGCGATATTTGCAATATTTATAATATCCGCTCGCAATATCCGCAATATCCGAGACATCTGCAATATCCGCAATATCCGAAATATCCATAACTTCTACCCTGTGCACTTGTTGACCTAGCAATAAGTAAATAGTATATACCCCTTCTTGTACCTTTTTACCTTCTTTCCTTACGCAACGTCTTGACTTTATTACACAGTTTATGTACGTAGCTTAATAATATCTACTTTGCTATATATTATCGTCACTCGTACTTACTCCGTGACACCTATAACTTAGGACTGGGACTTAGCGTTTTCCGTTTCCGTATCTAACTCTACTACTATTACTATATCTTCATCTTATATAGTAGTAGCATATAGCAATATATTTAGTATTTAGGGTACTAGGTTAGGTATTAGGCGGTAGCTACTAAACCTAGCTATTAGGCAGTTTGGGTTATTATAATAACAGCCTTTTAAATAGTATTTATAGTAGCATCCTAGTTTCTAGAGTAGCTCACACTTTCTATTTAGGAGTTTTTATAGAAAGGTTAGTATAGAGAGGTTAATATTAGCTCTAGTAGTATTTAAGGTAGTAGGTATTAGTGGCTTAGTATATATAGGTTTAGTGGGTCTAGAGGGCTTCTATAAGGAGGTCTTTGGGTAAAGGTTAGCAGTAGCAATCTAATTTAGTTATTATTTAATCTTTTATATGGCTGCTACTATATTATAAACATTATTATAGTTATGGCTAGCGGCTGCATAACTAAGGCAATAAGTAACCTTTTTAAGGAGGTTTTTCTAGTCTTTAGTATTATCTTAGGCGAGGGCTCTAGTATATTCCTATAATTTAATATAGAACTTATTAAATATTTCAGTAGGGCTTATCTTTAGGGCACGTAGTTTAGCTTAATTAGTGGCTAGTAGGTTATAGTCTTAGTATATTAGGTTAAGATTATTAAGGATTTCTTAGTAGGACTACTACTTCTAAGGGCTATTAGTCCCCTATTAGGCGAAGAGTCAATTAAATAGTATACCCTTTATTTACCCAATAATATAGCCAATCTTAATATCTTCTCTAGGAAAAAGGCAGGCGCTTTAAGTTAGTTTTTTTATTATAGATTTATATCTTCTAATGGCTGTATTCCTTATAGTCTTCCTAAAATATTAGGGGATTAGGGTAATATATATTAGACCCTATAGCGGCAGCTTATGTTTAATTGTTATAGCTTTTATTATTACTACTTTAGGGGTTCCTATTAGGTAAAGCCACTTAGTACTAACCCTCTATTAGGTGTTAAGTAGATAAGGTTGCCAGGGGCATAAAGACTTAGATAGCTTTATATATAGTAGAGAGGTATCTGGCGTTATTATAAATATGCTTATTAAGCTAAGATTATAGGTATTTAATTATACCCTCTTTTTTAGTAATCGTAGCAATAAGTACAATCTTAGCCTTCTTTAACTATTAGACGTCGCGTTTAGACACACGGAGATTATCTTTAGTTTTTTAATATATATTATTAGCGAGTGCCTTATAAGCTTATAGGTCTTAAATAATATTATAATCTTAGGTAACACGCATCTTAGCTTATATAAGCCTTAGGTAGTAGTTCTATAAAAGGTGGTAGTATTTATTAGGTTCTTATACTACCATTTTTATAAACGTCTTGGCGTCTTATATTTTAATTTTAATAGGTAGTAGTTCTTCTACTTACTTATCTATAGTTATATAGTTAATAAAAGATAAAATATTATTAGTGTCCACCTCCTTAGGGGTTAAGGTTAAGGCTAATAAATTAAATTCTCCTAAGATTAATTAGCGTTATAGGTTAAGTAATTGTAACGGGCGCTCCTAAAAGGTACATATTAAATAAAACAGATAAAGGTTTCACTAATGTCCCACTAATATCCTAGAGGAGACATAGTTAGACAGATAAGGGGTAAAGGGTTTTACTAATGTCTTAGAAGGATTATATAGGGAGCTAGTTCTCTTCTAGAGAAGAGCTAGCAATTAGTCTTTAAATAGAAGAGTTTAGAAAGCATTTATCCTTTAATATATAAAGCTCGTTCTACCTTTAACTTACCTTCTATTTACCTATAACTCTCATTCTACACGGTTAATTAGATAATTATACGTTTCGGTTAAACTAGCCTCTTATAATTCTAATTACTTATAATCCTTTATAGAAGAAACGTACGGCTATTAATTAACGATAATGGGCCATACCTCCTTACCCCCTAAAATAATGCCCTTACTATAAGAGGATGACAGAGTCTCCCTGGAGGAGCGCATCCCCTCTACTTATAAAGGAGTAGACTAGAAAGCTATAGCTGGTCCGTCTAACCTTTTAAGACCCTTAGGAACGATTACCACTAGGGAGTTATTAGAGTGGTTACTATATAAGACCCTATAAAAAATAAAGGAGTTGGAGATATAATTAAAATAAGCATATTAAGACTACTAAGGACAATTGTAAGGACAATTGGGAGAAGTATAGATACCCTAGACACAAAGCGGACTTAAAGGGGTAATACTATACTACACTATAATATTAGAAAAACCTAAATTCCGTATAAAGGAACCTAATAAGTATAATAGTAATAGTCTCCAGAACTATAATTGTTTTATCCGTTAATATAAAACTAAGTTTTGGCTAGACCCAAAACGTTACTCTAATAAGTATAATTAGACACTAATTACTTCTACCTTCCTGCGTGGCACTATTAAGAGTTTATAGATACGCTATAAGAAGAAACTTACTATACCCCTTAAATTTAGCGAATTTAAGTCCTGGTTAGTTAATTAGATTTAAGACTCTACTAATTAAGGGATGGATTATAACTAGCGATACTATAACGCTAAATAGCGAGAAGGTCAGAGTGTAGTCTAGTTTATAAACTACTTAAAAGAGCTAAAAGACAATATACCCTACTTAGACCTATAGAATAACGCTATATAACTTCACTAGCTACTTGCTAAGTTACAACCTAAGATTTAATAGGCTATATAGAAGAAGGGCGAAATTCCTACCTCTTAAGAAAAGCTTATCTCTAAAGCTACTTAGATTAAAAACGCTAAAAGAGACTATCTGGGCAGGCAAAAGGAACGAGACGCTAATAATAAAAAGCGTAGAACTAGACCTAGCTTTAATAAAAGGGGCAGATTCTAACCTAACTACTTTACAGAAGGACAACGTAAGCAGGCTTTATAATCCTAGAGTAACGCTAGTTAACCCCAGAATAATAATAGGCAGAAACTATGGAACTAAGAGTTATATAGCTGTTATTACTATGGTAAGAAAGGCTATATACAGCGCTTCTGCTAGTAGAAGAAATAAGAGTTGGCTTAATTAGGAAAAGAGGGAGCCTAGTAGACCTTTACTTCCTTATACTAGGCTAGGAAGAAAAGAAGGGAGTAAGCTGCCGCATAGTTATTCCCGTCTCTATTTAAGTTAATAATAAATAGGTAATATAAGACTGCCTTATAGATAGCGGCGCGACTATAGGGTTTATTTTTTAATTACTAGTAAAAGAATTAGATTTGGACCTTAGTGGCTTATAGGTACGCACTATTTAAAGTATTAGAGGCCACTAGATTCCGTACTATAGGGAATAAACTTTTTCCGTGGCTAGCTAGGACCGCAATGGTCTATGGGATACGCAGGAGATGCACTTCTACGCCGCAGAAATTAAGGAGTATAACTTTATTTTAGGATACCTATAGCTTTAATAAGTTAATCTAGACATTAATTGGCCTTTAGCCTTATATTAACACCGGAAGTCTTAACTGCGCATTATAGTTAAAGATTAAAAGACTTTCTTAAAATATGTGCAAGAGGAAGGGTAGATGTATACTATATATGCTACTCTTAATACCAAGAATGGGGATACAGGGTATTTATTTTTGGATATCTGGCTATACGTAGTTGAGGAACTAGAGATTCTATAGGAATATATAGACTTAGAGGATGTTTCTAATAAAGAGGCTATACAAACCTTACTTAATCTTATATTGGTTAAGCATAAGATAGATATAGGGGACAAGCAACCTCCTTTTAAACTACTATATAACTTATTAGAAAACGAGCTAGCGGTATTATATTAATATATAGTGGACAACCTTTAGAAAGGATAGATTTGGCCTTCTATAAGCCTGGTAGGGGCACTAATTATATTTATACCTAAGAAGGATAAAACCTTGCATCTCTGTGTTGACTATTAGGTGCTTAATAGAATTACTATAAAAAATTGCTATCTGCTGCCCTTAATAGGGGAGCTTATTAATAAACTGTTGGGCGTAAAGATATTTATAAAATTAGATCTAAAGAATATATACTATTAAATCTGGATTAAAGCCGGCAATAAGTAGAAAACGGCGTTCTAAATATAGTACGGCCACTTTAAGTACCTAGTAATGCCATTTAGGCTTACTAACGCACTAGTAATATTTTAGGCCTATATTAATAAGGCATTGTTAGGCCTCTTAGATATAATATATAGTCTACCTTAATGACATTATAGTCTACTTTAATAACTATAAAGTATATATATACTATATACAAATGGTACTAGAAAGACCGTAGGAATATAAGCTCTATATAAACTTAAAAAAATATACATTCTATACTACTAGCATTAATTTTCTAGGCTTTATTATTAGCGTTAATGGAATATTAATAGAGAAAAGCCGGGTAGACGCTATTAGGGAATAGCCCTACCCTGTAGTATTTGGGGGGGTGTAGGTTTTTTTAGGCACGGCGAACTTCTACTAAACGTTTATTATTTACTATACGTAAGTAGTATTCCTAATTACTAATTTGCTAAAGGGATTTAAGAATAGCAAGAAGCTAGGACCCTTTATATTTAGGGAAGCCGCTAAGTAGGCTATAGACTAGTTAAAAGATTTATTTATAACAGCGCTAATCCTAATACACTTCTGTTGGGAGTAATATATATACCTTAAAATAGATATATCCAGCTTCGCTCTAGGGGTAATTATATCTTAATTAAAAGACGGAAAATAGTATCCTATGGCGTTTTAGTTAAGGAAAATAACCCCTATAGAACAGTGTTATATAATATATAACTAGGAGCTGCTCGCAATAGTCACAGTAATAAAGTACTAGCAATATTATTATATGGGAAGCAATTATCCTATTAAAGTCCTTATAGACTATAACAACCTATAATACTTTATAACTATAAAGGTGTTAAGCAGTTAATAAGCTAAATAGGTAAAGGCACTATTATAATACGACTTTAAAATTATATACCACCTAGGAAAGATAAATCCCGCTAATAGGTTGTTAAGATGTCTAGATTATAAGACTAGGAGAATCTAGAATAGTATAGGGGAAATAATTCCTATATTATATAATTTGCTTAGAAAGAAAGAAGAATCTTTCCCTAGAATTATAGAATTTTATAGTAGGGCAGAGGTCCTAGCAATATAGCTGCGAAGCGCTATAATAATAGAGTCGTAGGATATAGTTATAGATTAGGTTATAGACTAAGCAGATATTATAAAGTTAGCGTACCCTAGAATTAGCGAGAATTCTACAGGATGTGCTAGAGGTATTACAGTACCTTTAACTTAATGGCGCATTAGCTGCAAGTTTCCGGATCTAGAGGGGATAGGCGAGATGCCTATCTATAGTATAGTATACTGCACAACGGCAGGAGAATCTACTAGCACTAATGGTTTAAAACGTCTTGTGCCACGCCTTAAGTCCGTAATAGTAATAGTGGCGGGTAAAATGGAAGCAAGTAACCTATATAAAACCTTTCTGGATCTTCTTCTTTAAGTATAATAGAGGGACGCCTTTATTACTAGGGAGAGGTAAAAAGATATAATAGAGACCAACTTGGCCGGAGTTACTAAGAAGCTATAGTAGTAGGACTAAAAAGGTCTATTATACTTTAAGAGTGCTATATATATCCTAAAGGACTAAACGGTTTAAGACAAAATTCTAAAGGTCTTCTATAATAACTCTCTTAGGGGTCACTACGGTACTAATAGGACCTTTAAGGCCATTTAAAGGAAATACTTTTAGAATAGAATGTCTAAAGAAGTTAAGGACTATATATTAAGATGCAATATATGCCAAAGGGTATAGATATCTAGGCATTGCCTATATAGTAAGTTATTAGTGCTTCCTATTCCATAGGGACCTATATTAAAATTAACAATAGATTTTATAATAGGCTTACCCCCTACTAAAATAAGAACCAGAGAGATTACTAACGCTATCCTAGTAATCGTTAATAGATATACAAAGTTTTTAGGGTACTTTACTATTATAATAATAATTACGGCAGTAGAACTAGCAGACCTATTTTTAGAACAGTGGCTCTTATTTAGTACACTAAGGGAAATCATATCCGACAGAGGTACCGTATTTAATAGTACATTTTAGTCTTTATTCTATCTCTTATTAAAAATATAGTAAAAGATAAGTACTACCTTCTACCTGTAAATAGATAGACTAATAGAGCGTTTAAACGCATTATTAGAACACTACCTCCGCTGCTATATTAATTATTAACAGGATAATTGGATATTATAGTTAGCTCTAGCGTGATATATATATAATATAAGCATCCATAGTAGTATAAAAACAACCCCTTATAAAGCACTATTTGGGGCGTCTAAAAGAATTAAGTAAATAAGAATTTGCAGAGAAGAACTTAAAAAGCACTTACTATAAAAAAGGTACTATAATAAAAAATATACGCCTAAAGAATTTAAAATAGGAGATAAAGTTTTGCTATCTATAAAAAATATCCAGATAAAATGCATTAAGAAGAAGCTGGACTACCAGTGGCTTAGACCCTTTAAAATAGTTAGAAAAATAAAAGGAAATTAAGCCTATAAATTAGAATTGCTAAAATTATATCTAATATATTACATATTTTATATTTCCTTATTAGAGTTATACTAGAGAAGAGATAGTATAAAACTGCCCCTACCTAGCAAAATTAATAGGGAACTAGAATGGAATATAGAAGATATCTTAGACCAAAGATAGCGTTAGAGGAAACGCAAATTTTTAGTTTATTAGGAAAGATACTCCTAGGCGCATAATAGTTAGGAACCTAAGAAACACCTTTGGCTAAGATATAACATAGCAATTAAAACTTTTCTAAAGACCATAAATTAGGATTTAGTAACAGTTCTGGATATACTACAGGCAAGATAAGAAAGACCCCATAAATTAAAACTATAAGGTTAAGCATAGACATTAGAAACAGGAACGTTTTACCATTATAATAGGGATCCTAGAATCCTATAAGAGAAAGCCATAGGGATCTATATAAGAACCACTAGGGATGCTATCTAAAGAAGACGCTGTTTAAGAATAAGCAGTAGTACTAGGAAAAGGGGCCCTAGGGATTTAGAAGGGTTCCCTAGGGATAAAAGGAGAGTATCTAGTCTGGTACTGGAGATATATGGTAGAGTTAATGGTATAAAGAGGGCCAAAAAGACTTAGAGTAAAGATTTAGAAATTTTAAGAAATTGTAAAGCACTACCCATTTATTATATACGGAGATTATAGCAGTATACTACTTTTATATAGACTGTTACCAAAAATAAAAATAAAGGCATCTCTAAAGTATAAAGTTAATTCCCAGTACTAAGGCATCCTGGAGGCACTAGAGAAGCACTATATAAAGCTATTCTATAAGAAGAAAGAAAGAATAAGATAATAATTTAAATACTAAAAGTAGCAATAGGAGCCTCCTCCCCTATCTTAACATTATTATTAGCAGTATTATTAGCACTTCCATCCTTAGAAGCATTAGCATTCTTACTAATATTCTTCTTAGAGTGGTAGGAATTAAATAGACTACTATGGCTAGGGGACTAGTAGGGAGAATATTTATCTTTATCACTATCCTTAGTATTATCCCCAGGTTCCAAATCGGCATCTAGGCTAGAATTGGAAAGTTAATAACTAAAGAGTTAGTATAGTTCCTAAATATATTACTAAAGAGACTTACCTAGCCAGAAAGGCCCACGCAAAAGTATAAATGTTATTATTTATAAGAACGAGCCGCTTACATATGCGCTCTTAGACACTATATATCTAAAATCACTGCGTTTCTATAGTAGTAGAAATCCTTATTAAATTAAAAAGGCTGTAAGTAATGGAAGACACCTTCTATCCCTGTCTTTTACTATTCTAATATAAATTGAAATCCCTAATAGCGCGTTAAAGCTAGTAAGCCTTACGCGCATAAACAGCGGGGATTTAATATAGTTAGTAAAGTCTAGAATAGGATAGAATGGGAAATACCAGAATATAAGTCTTTTTCTGGCTATAATAGTGGAAATACTTAGATCTGTTCTTGCTAGAGCGCGGTATCTTATAGGCGTAGAACAGGTCTAATACAAGCGCGTAAATATAACGACAGCAGCACTTTAGGGAAACCACCATAGGAGTAATAGAAGTAGTCTATAGTGCTAATAGAGCAGGGATAATGCCGCCGCTAGTCTGGGGACATATAGTATAATTATAAGTTATTACAAGAGAACACTATAGGAAGTTAGTATTATTAAAGAGATGAAATGGGGATCCTATTACCTATAGATGCGTTATAAGAAGAGAATAGAGTAGCGATGGAAAGAATAGCTGGAAATTTAGAAGCTAAAAGCTAAAATATAATAAAAAACAGTCTGCTAAAAGGCGAGACGAATAGTATTATTAATAGAAAAACGTATAAAAGATAACAGCTTATAAACTAGAAGAAATTAATATTAAGACGTTATTATTAGGACCTATTTTAGGTAAATAGGGATAGTGGCTAGTTAATATATCGCACAGGATAACCTCTAGATCAGCTTATAATAAATTCTTATAATAAGGAAGGTAAATCCCATCCAATTTTAATTATTATTATTAAAGTTCTATTATAAAGGCACTATAAAGAGCTATAGTAGATAAAGAGCGGAGGAATAGAGGACATAGTAAGGTTTTACACTAGTAAAGAACTGGCGATAAGCTATATTATAGAGTACCTTTCCACTAAAGAACTTCCCTAGTGGTTTTAGTTGGAACTCTATAAGAGTTTATTAAGAGGTAAAGTCTTAGAGAACTAAGATCCTTAAAGGAGAGGTAATTATAATAGGCGCTCCTAAAAGGTATATATTAGATAAAACAGATAAAGGTTTTACTAATATCCCACTAATATCCTAGAGGAGATATGGTTAGATAGACAAGGGGCAAAGGGTTTTACTAGTATCTTAAAAGAATTATATAGGGAGCTAGTTCTCCTCTAGAGAAGAGCTAGCAATTAGTCTTTAAATAGAACAGTTTAGAAAGCGTTTGTCCTTTAATATATAAAGCTCGTTCTACCTTTAACTTACCTTCTACTTACCTATAACTCTTATTCTATATAGTTGATTAGATAATTATACATTCCGGTCAGACTAGCCTCTTACAGTATAGGTCTTAAATTATTCTTTAGGTTTAATATAGTGGCCAGTAAGGAATATTGTCTTACTATTATAGGTTCCTTAGAGTATAAAGTAGGGTAACTTATAGACATACTACTTTTAGCAGCGCCTATAGTGTTATAAAGACATAGAATTAGTTGTAGGCTAAGCGTTAGTGGTAAAAAGGCGTAATATAATATTACGGGACAGGAATAATGGCTATAGAGCGTATGTATTTAAGAAGTCTATAAAATATTACGCGATTAATTATAAGGGTTAAGGGCATAAGGAGGCAATATACCTACGCGTAGCTAATGTAAGCTATACGCAAGGTATATATAAGAGCACGGGGCTCTCCTATAAAGGCCCCTACAATAGGGTTCCGTAATAATATTAAAGCTAACGTATTTGATCACCGAGACCGCCAGATCACCGAGACCGCCAAAAATGCTTGGCACTACCAACCCAATCTACGTAATCGTTATTATCGCTACAGGAAGTATCTGAAAATATATACTGCGTACTCGCAATAGACTCAGGAGAAGACTCTCTATCTAACTAACACGTTCGCGCGTTGTGCCTAGTCTCGCCGCACTTCCTACAGCGACGTTGAGTCGTCGGCGCCTGATCCTGACCATTACCACCACTACCTCTCTGAGGCTTCTTGACCGTTATAGACGCTTTAGCAGCTACTTGATTAGCTGTCGCACCAAACTCTAAGGTGCTACCTGTCTAGAGACGCTTCCGTTTACGCCCTTTTCGCTTAGTTATTACTGCTAATTGCGCTTTAAGCTCAGCAATGTGGGCAGTCTTTAGCTCGTTTTTATATACTATTTTTTAAGCACCCTTAACTAACTGTATAAAACCAGACTGAGCCGTTCCTGGTGATCTAGTAAAAGAGTCGCTTACTAGCTTTGACTGCGATCTTAATTTAAGTGTATTACTTGGAGTTTTTGACTGCCACGGCGTCTCTGGTAGTAGGGGTCCTGGTAGGGTACGCAACCGTACTTTAAGACGGTTAAGTACCGTCTGTACGTTAAGTGGAACGATCCCTAATGCTTTAAATGCCTTTTAATAGTTCTCCGTTGTAAATATATTAAAAAACGTGTCTTTAAAGGCTGGTAAGAAGCCTTTCTTGTTAATATAGAAGACTTAATGGCGCGCCAAGTCCCGAACGCGTTGGGAGTACTTTAGCTTTAATGGCGCGAAGCAGACTACGTCTAAAGGCTGTAGTATATGTAACGAATGGGCAGGTATATAGAGCGTAAGGATCTTGTTTTTAAGGCAGTAGTCCTTAAAAAGCTGCGACTGGTGGCTCTTATGACCGTCAAGAATAAGCAACCGGTACCCCCCTACCTGACGCGACCTTGTATACGCGTCAAAGTGCTTCAACCACGCGACTCCAAGCTCGTTGTTAGTTCAGCCGTTTTTAGAGATAGAGATTTTCCAATTGCGTGGTATCCTAGCTTCTTCGTACCACGCAGAGATATAGACGCGCCCTTTATAGATAATAAACGGTGGGATTGCATACCCTGCGGCGCAGATACTCTAGATAACGGTAACCCACTCTTAATCGCCTGGTTGGATAAGCTCTAGCCAAGCACGTCTCTTAGCGCCAGTAACCACTTTTATAGACCCAATGACGCCCATCTAAAAGCCAGTCTTGTTAAAGTTATATATATCATTGTCGGAAACGCCGTACTTGACTTTAGTCTCCTCTATAAGCTTAAACCACGCGCTAATAATCTCTAGATCTTCCTATAGTATCCTCTAATAATCCTTTGCTTAATTAAATGCTATCTTAAGTTTATCTAAACGCGTTATAAATCTATCCACCTACTTCTTGCCCACTGGCTCTCTACCCTACGCAGCTAATAGTTTGTCTGCTATATTAATAACCTTATACTTCCAGGGCGGAAATCCTCATTAATCTAGGTTAAGGATGTATTGGACAATTGTCTGCTCTTCAGTTAAGGTAAGCTTTCGGCCATTAGCTAGAGTTTTGAGTTAAAAGGTAATTCCTCGGTCGCGATTAGATAGCTATTGGTAATTAACATTATAGGCTGCAGCAGCGCGTTAATAGCTTTGAAATTGGCCAGTATAGTAGGCTTAAAGGGCAAGCTGGACTCTACCTTCTTATTGGAGTAATATTATGTGAGATAGTTATGACATATCGTGATATAGGCGATGTGGTCGTGCCAAGAAATTTTTGGCGGTCTTGGTGATCTAGCGGTCTCGGTGATCAAATACGTTATAGTTTAATTGGATAATCGCTAGATTGTTTTATATAGCATATATCTAGCTATAAAGTATTATACGTATATAAATGTTAAGGTCTATACCTCTATAAAGTCCATTAAATATATCTATAAGTATATATATAAAGGAAACGACCGCACTACTTTACGGCTTATAGATAGTGATAAGGTAACCTAGTATTTATAGGGCCGTTATATTGGCCCCTCTAAGGCCATTTAGCGGCGACTTAAGTTTCCTATTTATAAAGAGTTCCCCCCTATAACCTAGCTTGTAGTATACCTTCTAGGTAAGTAGTCCATATACTTTTAGCCTAATTAGTCCGCTAAGGAGATTTAGTAGCGCCTTAAGCTCTCTCGCTCTATACTAACGGCCTTCTTTAAGTATAATATAGAGTATAAGGACGGTCGTAACTACCTATATTAAGACTTCCCTAAGTGGTATACCTTTATTTTAAAGTAACGGGAGTAGCGTCTACGCTCGCAAGGCTTTATAATAGGCCATATATATTACTATAGTCCTATTATAGGCAAGAGGTTCTACTTATAGCTACTACTAACGTCTATTCCTAGCCCTACCTCCTTTAAGGACTTCTATACTATTACTAGTATAGTTTATCTAACCTTCTAGGCCGTCTACGTGGCCTTAGGGCTACTAAAGGATAACTATAAGTGGATTAATTACTTAATAGAGGCCTATATTTTTACCATTAGCGCCTAGCTACGCTCCTTATTTATAACTACTTTACTTTATAGCCCTATTATAGAGCTAGTTAGTTTATAGAATCGCTTTAAATAGTCTATCTATAATAATCTATTACACTTTCTAGCCTAGAAACCTAATACTCCTCCCAAAGTTAGCGAGGACAATAATATTTATTTTAATTATAGCCTATACCTTATTTATTAAGAGAAGCGGTAAATAGACACCCCCTAATTAATACGCGGACACCCCCCAATTAATACACGGACACCCCTCACCAATTAAGTTTAATTCCTTCCTAATTAAGTTAGAATATCGCGTAGTTTGGGTTGTTTGCATCTATATTAGTGCGCGACTGCGCCCGCGCCGCCCACGCGTAGTATACCCGTTATTCTGTTCAAATACTAATGGCTCGCGACGAGTTAATATACCAACGCGAATAGAGCCCGCTGGGCGGCCGCAGCGGCGCTCAACAATTAGAGGCTGGGGTGGGGATAGGCAAGGCAAATGCAAGGGTATAGGCGCGCGACAGGCGCGGGCGCAGGCGTAGGCGCGATCACAGGCGCGATCACGGGCGCGATCACAGGCGTGCTCGCAGAGACGGTTCGTAAACATTAAGCAGAGGTAGCAGCACCCAAATAAGTTCACGCGGCGCCTCATAGGGTACTACGCAATCAAGGTATTACAGTTAAAGAAGTTATATTTTAACAATTTGATTTTCGCAATACAGATACAAACAACTTAAATTTATATAATATTCTAACTTAATTAGGAAGGAATTAAACTTAATCAGTAGGGAGTATCTGTATATCAATTAGGGGGTATCCGCGTATCAATTAGGGGGTATCCATTTACCACTTCCCTTTGTTAAATACTTACGGATTCCTAAAAGACGCTTACGGATTATAGCTTACCCTAGTTCTAGCATTAGTAGGATATTATTATAGAGGGAAATAGCCCGCTTCTTATAGCGGAGCTACTATAGTATAACTATATAGAGAAAGGACGCTAGTTTACTAAGCTATACTAGCAGCTAAATGCGGATTAAGCAGCGTGGTTTAATACTATTATTGCCGCTATAGATACAGATCTATAAATAGTCCGCTTCTTCCTCTAGGGCCCTATAGGTACTTATAAAACGTTTCTTTATTACTACCTTTACCACTACTACCGCTTATATAGTAAGATTATTCTTTACAGAGCTTTTTTTAGTATTATAGCCCTTCTACTACCTAGCGGCCATACTACCTACTTCTATTTTTAGATACCTATTAATCTATATAAAGAGTCTACTTATAATATTTAAAAGCTTAAATCTAGCTAAGCTTTTGCGCCAAACCTCTCTACTTATTTAGGATAAAGTGCTAATATAATACCGCTACTACTTTAAAGCCGTATACTATATGCTTATGGACATCCATTCTAATAACTCTATCTTTAGCGGACTTCTTACTATCTTAGGTAGCGACCTTACTTAGATACTACGTATTGTTCCATAGGGGAACCGCGTAGCTATTATAGGTACCTACCTACAGCGGTCGTTCCTCTAGCCTACCTTCTATATACTATCCTTATAGTTAAATATATATATCCACTAGGGTAAGGTTAATTAGTAGTTTATAGCTTAGGTATAGAGGTTATTCTATAATACGTCCCTATTTAGTAGCGTTAGTATCCCGCCTAGTATAGCCTAGTTCCGGTTTAAGGAACCCTTTTTTAGGTATATATACCCTCTATAACTACTTACACAAGTATATACTGCTTTTAATATCTTCTACAATTGCGTTATTCTAACTATTCGCAATAATACTATAGCTAAGATTAACGAGGCTATCCTTATACGGCTCTACGGCTCTCTAAGTACCTTTAATTCTATAAATACTATAGAGTAAAGTAGAGAAGAAAATAATAGTATTATTATACTACCACCGCTAGAGCTTTTGCAAATATTTAACCCTAATAGCTTACCTCCGTTAAAGCTTTCCCTAAAAGTAGGCGCGTCTATAATTCTTTTATAGAACCTCTACCTATTACAAATCAACTCAGCAGTTTACAAATAAGCTTAATTGCTAGCTATTGACCATGCTAAGTATATTGACGTGTAATGGTTTAAGATGTTTAACAAAGAACAGGAACAAGAACAGGAAACATAGTTAAAGAAATAGGGGTAGTCATGGTACGTGCGTAGGTATCACGGGACGAAAGTACGCGGGTAACTCCCGTAACACTACCCTAAGAAAAGCCTCTACAACGGCACCTATATAGTTATTACGCGCGTAGATCGCCGCTGTATTAAAACTTAACCACTTAGCGGCAGCTTTACAACCAGCTTTAGCTAATCCCTTATATTAAGCTTACCTCTACAGAGGGAGAACTGCCATTTATTATTAGTAGACAGCAGTTTCTAATCCGGTTATACTTTACTATAACCGTAAATAAGTCACAAGGGCAGTCTTTTAACTTTATTAGTGCTAAGTTATATATACCAGTCTTTACCTATAGGCAGCTATATATTGCGCTATTAAGAGTAATAGATATAGCTAGGTTTTTACTATTACTACCATAGAACGGAGACGCTATAATTACTAATATTATATATCCGAAGGTGTTGCTATAGTCTTAGTATATTACTAGCCGTTATAGGCTAATATATAGGGGGATAGCATGGCAGTAGTAGTAGTAATAGTAATAGTAGTAGTAGTAATAGTAATAGTAGTAATAGTAATAGTAGTAGTAGTAATAGTAATAGTAATAGTAGTAATAGTAATAGTAATAGTAATAGTAATAGTAATAGTAATAGTAGTAGTAGTAGGGCGGTAGTAGGGCAGTAGTAGGGTAGCAGTAGGGTAGTAGTGTTACGGCGCTAGTAGAAAACGGTAAATTATTGACCAAGTTTACAAGGTCTATACTTACGGATCTAGATTTCAAACTTTGCCAAGCCAACTTCTAATTGGTCTAAAAAAAAGTTATAGGCGGTATTTACTTGCAGAATACACGTAACGAACATCAAAATATTAGAACATCAAAATACCTTTTAGTTGACATCTTTGTTGACATCTATTAATACTACTATACACGTCTTAGCTATGGCAGAGCCTGCTTTAATTAGGTGCAGCAAGTGCTATTCAATACAACCCCATATTAATTTTATTAAGAACGGCCCATCTACTAAGCTTTTAAAGCTATGTCAATCATGTTAGTCAAAGGCGCGTTTCCCCTATATATTACCTCTACTTCTACTTACTTCTCTAGGCCTCTAAATACAGTTTAAATAAGCGGAAAGCTCTTATAGAGCTAGGTTCTATTACTAAGACTTATCCTGCAAAGCGCCAGCCAAATACTCCACCTAAAAATGGTGCTGAGAACGCCTTTTTACCTCGCGGCTAGAATAGTTAAGATACCCCTAAAATTGCTCAGCAATGGAGGGCAATTATAGCAATACAACGGGAGCACCGCTTTCTAAATTGGTAGGGTAAAGCTTACTCACAGACTCCTCCACTATATACACTAGATAAGGCTCCAATACCTTCTCCAACGGCAATACCTACCCCAGCATTAATACCACCTGTTTTAGGGCAAGCTCTAACTACAGCTATACCACCCATTTCGGCTGTCAATTGGGAGCAAATTAAGAAGTTTAGGAGTGCGCTACAAGCTAAACATATAGAGACGTATAGGTGTTGCAAGGAGCAGTGGTTTTAAATGGGCCTAGCTACAGAGGGTAACGATATTGGTATATATAAAGCCTGTATTAGGGACGCTAATAGCCTTAAGAATCCAGCCCTTCCTTCCCTATTTAGTAAAGGCAACGAGCTTGATCCAGGGCCCGTTCCTAGCTTCCTACCTATACTTACCACAGTAAAGGAGCTTCTAATTGCGCGCGTATACGTTCATCTACAAGTTGTGTATATACGCGGCTAGTAACATTGCTATACTGGCCACGTCTGCTACTTTGGCCAGAATATACTAAAGACTTAAAGATAGCTACCACGGCTACCTTCTAAACTTAATATACTGGTCGTAAGGCCTGCAGTAGTAGAGGGTGGTAAATACCTAAGTTAACAGTTTACCAAGCGGTATACTATAAGGCGCTCTGCCATAGTACATTAGCTTTCCTTTCTAAAGATTAATTATCCGGATTACCGCAACGTTAAAATATATAGTAACTAGCTTACTAGCTTACCCGAGAATGGTTCTATATTAGATCAGCTGCCTTCCATTAATAAGCCAAATTCTAATTCTAGTACCCTAAGAGCTTACCCCCCTCCTAGACCGCAGGCTGTATTTGCTCCTATAGGCAATTATACTCCTACTATTAATTATCCACCTATTAGGCTTGGCGATAATATACAGAATAGCGAATTTAACGATAATGTACTGGATACTTTGGTTTCTGATCTAGCGCCTAATCTTAGTAAATTGGAGCTTTTAAATCACAAAGTTCAATATCAGCAAGGCCTATAGGCGGGCCTAGAAATCCCTACTATACAGCAGATACCTCTCTTTAAGCGATCAGCCAATTATATTATACGCGGCGCCTTTCCTATATTATTCCCTTATGGTAAGGCTGATTTTGATACACCACAAAGACGTACAGTTACCCTGGCTGCGTACGCCAAGCATATGCTTAAGTATTAGGACGGTTAATTTGGCCGCCACCCCTTATTTCACTATTATCTGTTTAATTGGATTATAAGAGAGCAAGCCCTTAAAGCCACCAGCTTCCTTTATAGTTAATCTATTAAGAGTGGCCTATCTCTAGATAAGCTCAGTAATCTTATTAGTGGTAGTAGGGGTAACCAGATTCTAAACAGGATTATACAGCATACATAGAAGCTTAAGGGCACTAGGCCTTACTAGAGACAGAAGAGAAATAAGCTTATAGCTTATGCTAAAAATATTAAAAACAGGTCTCTATTCTTTACACTTAGCGCTGCTAATTTACATTAGTATGATCTACAGTCTTATATACCTTAATTTAATAAATATAAGGCTGCTAATAAGGCCTAGCGCCGTTAGATTACATCTTAAAATCTTAACAAAAATCCTTATATTGCTGCTTACTAGCTACATTGCTGCTTTAACCTATTTAAGAAGCACGTGCTTATGGATCTATTTAATAGCACTAACTTTTGGTTCCGGTTTAAGTAGTAGGTGCGAGGTAGCGGTCATATATATAGTTTCTTATGGTGTTTAACAGCTCCAAAGCTAGACACGTCGACTAGTAAATTAAGAAAGGCATTTACTAAGTATTAGGCTACTCTTATATCTACATTAAATCCTAATTAATCTAGGCCTCCTAATCTTTAATATCCTTCAGCTCTTGGCTACGAAGAATAGCTTAATAGCAGTAAGCTGCTTACTACTTACCTTAATTAATTTCAACGCCACCACAGTTGCACTAAATCCTACTGCTTAAGGTTAAAGAAAGGCTCCACTAGAGCAAAGGGGTGCCGCTTTTACTTTCCACGCTCTCTCCGCAATGAGGCCGCTGTATTAAAGGATCAAAATCCACATTACTGGATATTCTGTCCGCAGCGTAATAATAAGCTTCTTAATGGTTACAATACAGCCATAATATTAGCATAGATGGCTAATATTAATACTTCGCCAGCTATAAGTATATTAGTAATAGTCAACTATATAGGCAAATATTGCAGCAAGGAGGAGAAGGAGTTAACTTCCTACTAGGAGTTGCTCCAATTAGTACAGCTACACACCAATAGTCTTCATGCCTTCGGCTTAGTAGTAGCCAAATTTATAAACAAGCTTATTGCTAAACGCGATTAGTTAGTACAAAAAGTATACCATCTACTTCTTAATATTCCCCTTTATAAAGGCTCTAGGAACGTAGTAACTTTAGATTATTAGCAAAAAGACAATTAAAGCGCTATATATAAGCTTAAGGACGGGCAACTAGAGGAGCGCAGACTGTCTACTTATAAGAAATATAAACGCCGCCCAGATAAGGCAGAGGACATTACTTTCCTTAATTTTCTACTCCATTTTAATTACACTAATTATAAGCATCGGCTAAAAGCAAGGCCTTAAGTTATATTATACTTTCTGTGCTATAAAGGCGATCCTTTCTATTCATAGTATCCTAAGTTCTATTATATAAAGCTCCTTCTTTATCACCTATAGAGGGAGTATAAAGAAGTAGCTACTTATACTAATGAATTTAGGGCCCTAGATTACGTGGCTTCCTATTAGGCTTGTGTTACATCTTATTAGCACCCACCCAACTACTTTTACAATCGGGCACTAGAGGAAGCTTGCGAGGCTGCTGCTAATATTAATAAGTTTAATAACGATTTTATAGACAATCTGGAGCTATATTAGTCCTTTGAGATGCTACATGCCTATGTTCAAAACACCGACATAGTTAAAGTTAAGGACCCTAACAAGCTTAGTAATAGGGAGCTTAATTGTAACTATAATTAGGGTAGGCATTAGGGTACGTACCCACAGCTTAATAAAAGGACTTATTAGTAGGATGTATAATTACAGCCTCTACCGCGGAGCCACCTACTATAGACAGCAACTCCGTCCTCCCTATAACCGGCCCAGCGTTATATTTATAATATCGTAGTTAGTTACTACAGGTAGATCTAGATAGGCCTTAGTCCCCCCCCACTATGGGTTAATATTAATAGAGAGGCAGGAACTAACAAATTATATCTTATTATAGTTCTGTCTGCCACGCTCTATAATATAGCAATATCTAATAGCAAGCTATTACCATTAGTTCAAGCCGCCCCTACTAGAGTAGCTGCCTTTAATATTAACGGCAGAACTATATATAAACTATTAAGGTTGCTAGTAAACCATCCCTTTAAGGAATTACCTATTGCCAGTCTTATGCCTTTATAATAGGCTTTTAAGGATATTCACTAACTCATCCTTAACAAAAAATTAATAATTAGGCAAGTATATCTAGCTTAGATTAATTGCCGCCTCCGTCAAATCTATCCTACGCGTAATAACAATTACTTTAGAGGCTTAAACGTCTTACTAGTAGGCGATTTCTATTAACTATCCCCTATATATTAGACGGCCTTATATAGTAGTCTATCTACTCGCCCATTAGAGCTTATTAGCCGTGGAAAGAAAGCCTATAAGGCAATTAACCAAACTGCTATCCTTAATCAAGTTATGCGGCAGGGCGGTAATAACGCTAAAAGTTCTGCATTTAGGACCGCCCTCGCCAAGCTACGTATTAATTCTATAAGTAATTTAACTTAGAAGCTTCTTTTAACTAGGTATTAGTAGGGCTTATCCATTAACAAGGTTGCAAGCTTTAATAACATAATCCAGCTCTATAACACACGCGTAGCTATAGGTAAGTATAATGCTATCTAGCTTCACAACCTTTTACGGCTAGTAGTAGTTATTAAGTTAGTAGACACTGGTGTAGGTGCACAAAAGGTTACTCCTAATCAGTATAAGACTATACAGAATTTAACCCTATATATTAGCGCCAAAGTTATACTAATATAGAATATCTAGATTGAACTAGGCTTAGTAAATAGCACTACTAGTACAGTTAAAGATATTATATAGAAGGAGCACGCTAATATTAAAAGGGATTAGCCCTAGGCACTGCTAATTATAGTAGATAGTTATAATAGACCTACCTTATTTACTTAGCAGGACGGAAGGAAGGTCGTCCCTATCTTTTCTATACTTTATAAGTAGGAGGGTATAAGAGGCTCTTGCTCACAGCGTTAATTTTCAGTCACTCTGGCTTTTACTCTTACTATACATAAAAGCCAGGGCCTAACTCTTAACCAGGTAGTTCTAGATATTAAGGAAAAGAATAAGACAGCTAGGCTAACTTATATAGCAATCTTACAAGTTAAAAAGCTTTTAGGGCTTATATTTAAACGTAGATTTAATAAGGAACAATTTTAGTCATCTATAAGCAAGGCTAAGGAGGCATAATAGGAAGATTTTATATAGAGGCAGTAGCAACTACTCGCAAACGACTTTTCCTAAATAGGAAATTATGTACTGGCTTAGAGGTAAGCGGAGAATATAGCATTCATCTTAGTTTCCTAACTTTTAAACAGCTTAACTACAAAGTCCAATTTGTCTAAATTTTAACCCCCCTATCTGTCCTACCTTCTTATCGCCTCTAGAGCTGTTAGATATACATACAATAGTATATAGGGAGAATTGGCAGTATTGCCGGATCAATATTACTGCTGTCTATAGCGTTAATCGATTTTTGGAAATTTTTAGATTTTTCTTAAGGCGGAAATATTGCTTATATAATAAATTACGTAACCTCTAAGAATGTATATTACTTCTAAATTAACCCCACTTGGTCACTGCAGTAGACCCTCTTAATAAGATATAATGCCACCTAGCAGTAACTAAGGCGCCTTAACCTTACTACCACTCCTTTTATAGGCCTCCTCCCGTCTATAAATAATCCCTCTTCTATACCTACTCTTCCTTCCTTATAGGGAGCTAGAGGTGCTCCAATACGCCTCCTTAGTCTCCACTAAGGGATCTATTAGTTGATGTGGTGATATAGACAGCATTAGACAAGGAGACAATGGGTAAAAAAGAAGATAGGAAGGACAGAGGAGCCTCTAGTAGGTATCAGTTAAGTAATATTAATAGCTATATTATAGCCGCCTAATCTCCTATGCTTGCAGGCCTCCTCCCATCTATAAATACTCCCTCCTCTATACCTTTCTCTCTTCTTTTCTTCTTCCTTATAGGAGCTGGAGGTGCTCTAATACCCCTCTCTAATCTTTACTGAGGGATCTATTAGTTAATATAGTAATATAGACAGCATTAGATAAGGAGACGATGGGTAAGAGAGAAGATAGAAAGGATGGAGGAGCCTTTAGTAGGTGTTAGTCAAGCAACGTTAATAGCTATATTATAGCTGCCTAATCTCCTATGCTTACAGGCCTCCTCCCATCTATAAATACTCCCTCCTCTATACCTTCCTCTCTTCTTTTCTTCTTTCTTATAGGAGCTAGAGGTGCTCCAATACCCCTCCCTAGTCTCCACTAAGGGATCTATTAGTTGACGTGGCAATATAGACAGCATTAGATGAGGAGATAATAAGTAAGAGAGAAGACGGGAGGAGACTCTAGTAAGACACTAACGCTCTACCCCTAGGGAGACTTCTAATTTTCCTCGCCTAAAAATTGCGTTATATAACGACATTTAGGAACGCAAATACATGCCCCCTCCTATACCCATACCACTGCTAAATATTTTAGATTTTGTACTTGGAGCTACTTATAATAAGCGTTCCTAGAAGATCTGCCAATTTAGTGTTCTAAAATTAGATATTATTGACGTTTTATATAGGGGTCGTCAATTAAGCTCCTAAGATACGATTTTTAAAGTTTAACACTATACCAATATCACAACTTTCTTGTAGTGGCCGAGCCACCCCTAATCTCCTCCCTTCCCTTCCTTTCCTCCCCTCCCTCTCTTCCCCTTCCTCCCATTGCTCGGCACCAAGCCATTGCGTCATCGTATAATCGCGTCGTCGTGTTAAGGTAGTAGACAGCCACGCAGCAATTTGGTTATCAGGCGATCAAAAATATTTAGTATATAAAGCTTTAAATCGGAATTACAATCAACTGCTCTATTACATCCTATATAGAGGGCTCTGTATTAAAGCTCTGTTATCCAAATATATACTAGATTCGTAACCAATATAATCTTAATTACTAGCTACAAAAGCTCTATTAAACGCCCCTAAGCTAAAAGCCTTAAAGCTAATAGCTTCTAGATTAAAAGCTTCTAAATTAAGGCTCCACATCGAAGCTCTAAATAAAAGGCTTAGTAAGCGTAAACTCGGTCAAAATTTTCGTTAGTTTTTACCCTAACGATTATCTTTATAGCGGTGGATTGTGGTAGACAATCGCAGACAATTTCTTACTATTTTAGACAGTCACAGTTACGTAACCAGACAATCATATAAAACCTTAAGCAGCGCTACCCTTCTTCTCTTTTTCTTTCTCTAGCTTTAGATCCTCGTTTATAGATAATCCAATTATACAGGCTTGCGCGACCCTCTTACCATACTTATGCCTTAATTAACTAAGTCGCTAACATTATCTAAAGCTTATTACTACTCTTTCTTCCTAAGAAGGAACTTAAATATATCTATAAGGACAAAGAATAGAACCCTAAGGACAGGACAGAACCCTAAGAACTAAAAAAATATAAATAGAACGCAAAACCTAAGAATAGGACACGCACAGACCAGAACCCCTAGAAAATAAATAAACAACCAGAAATTACCTAATACCCCTACTACTATACTAAGAAACATAGTAGCTGGCAAAGCCGCTATAGGACCTATAAATACCTCTAATAGTAAAACAGTCGCCGTTTTAACCCCCTAAAAAGAGCTTATAGCAGCTAATACTAAAATTAAACGGCTCTAAGAGCTGCTTAAAACTAGAGATACCCCTATACTTAATAATAAATTATTAAACACCTAGAGGCTTACTATAGTCCTTAAGGCCCTAGTCCAATATATAGCATTAGCATTATTGCGGTCCACAAAGGTTATAAACCCCCTATTGCTAACAGATAGAACTAACCTTATATTTAATAATTAGAAGCTTTAATTATAGAATAAGCTTAAAGTTAATATAAACCACTTTCTTAATACCCAAGCTAAAATAGTATATGTCTTTAGCCGCACCGGCAGTAACATATAGATATACTTATGTCCGTAATACGCCTAGGACTTAGTAGACCCCTTCCTCTTAGAAGAAGAGACAATTAATTACCTATCTTCTATTTATAAGGACCCCTTTAAAGTATAAAACGCCCAGCTTAATTATAAAAGCCTAAATATAAAAACAATAGAGACCTTCTTAGTCTTCTAGACCCGCTTTCTATACCTAGCTAGATAGGCTTAAATCCCCTAGGAAGATCTAATACCAAACCTCTTTAATAAGCTTATCTTGGACCTACAGCGCGCTATACTGCTAGTTTATACTACTATATAGATGCTAAAGAAACTTATAGACTAATGCCTAGCTATTAATTAGGGCCTCTATTAAATTAAGGCATATATTAAGTAGTAATTATAAGACTAGAAGCTCTACTAACTAGAATATAAGTACTATAAGAATAGGCTACAGCGCCCTAGTAAGATTTATAACCCCTATAGCACTAGCCATATAGCCCACCGCTAATTTAGCAGCTAGCTATATAGCTAGTCCTACTATAGGTCTAGTAAATGCTTAGCCTATATATAGCAACCCCTATATATAGGCCCTTAGTAATTAGGGAGCTTACTTCTCTTATAGCTAGAAGGGCTATATTATAAAGGATTACCTAATAAATATAAAAGTAGGTAAGGTTCTATTAATCTAGGAGGATAGTATAGAGTTAGGAAAAGAGGAACCTTAAAGGAAGACTTCTCTCTAGGGTTAAAAGGGATTAATATATTATATATTAATCTAGGTTAGCTAGTTAGTAGAAAAAACTGCACTATCCCTTATACTTTTTTCCGTAATAAATATTAAGTTTTAACCTCTGCTTTAGCTAACTCTAGAGTAAATACCTTTGCCTTAATAGACATATAGTATACTATAAAGCTGGCTAACTTTTTAAATGCACCTCTTAAGGAACTACCTAAACCAATTCCTATTTATAGGTATAATAGACAGATAGGACCACCTATTACAGCTATCTTATAGATTTACCTCTATATAGACGGATAAAGGTAGTATAATATCCCCTTTTTTATTATGGACCTAGGAAGCTATAATATAATTTTAGAAAAAAAATAGCTAGCCTATCTAGGCTTATAGCTTAATATATAGAGTAAATAGCTTATCTAGCCTAAAACCCTACCACTAACACCTTCTTTTATAAAGGAAATCAGCATTATAATAGAAAACCTTATACGGCTATAGATAGACACTATTTACTAGGCTAATGCTATACATAGGGACCAGGCCTTTAAGAAAGATATACAGCTTAATCCGTAACAGGTCCATATACTAAGCTACCCCTAAACTACTAACGTTACACCACCAGCACTAAAAACCTAGGAAGTTAGTAATAAGCTAGCTAGCTTAGGCCCTATATAGCTATAAAGAATAATAAGGAATATTAGATACTATACTAAATATATAGACTAGAAAGATAACTTACAAAAAATAAAATAGGAGCTAAAGAGGGTTATAAACCCTCCTCTATAAAATACGGTCTAAGGAATATCTATAAAGAAACCTACAGACCTCCTACTAGTTAATATCTACTATATTAGTGCTATATAGTTCTACCAGAACTTAAAATGGCCCAATACCATTACCTTTATAACTAGCTTATATAAAATCAACCAGATAATTAAAGATAAGGAAGCCCTAGCCTATAACTAGCTTAGTAGGGAAAGTAAACTTATAGATAAGGAGCTAGTAGAATAGAAACTACTCTACTAATACTAGGAATTTAAGGACGTATTCTCTAAAGCAGTATCTAATATACTCCTACCCCACTAACTATATAACCATAAAATTAAGATTAAGCCCGATAAAGAAAACACCCTTAATTATAGCCCCCTTTACTAGTAATCTACTAATAAGCTATAGGCCACTAAACAGTACCTTATTAATAACCTTAATAAGGGCTTTATTAAGCCTAGCTAAGTCCCCTTTACCTTACCTATTCTCTTTATAAAAAAGCTAAATAGCGGACTCCATTTCTATATTAACTACTATAAACTAAACCATATAACCCGCAAAGACCAATATCTACTACCCTTACTTAAAGAAATACTGGCCTATATAAGTAAGGCTAAGATTTTTATAAAGCTTAATATCTGCTAGGCCTTTTACTAAATTAGGATAAACCCTAGATCTAAAGATCTTACTATATTTTAAACCCGCTACGGATTATATAAATATAAAATACTACCGTTTAGACTAACTAATAGACCGGCTATATACCAACGGTATATAAATAATGTGCTCTTTAACTACCTTAATAACTTCTATACAGCCTACCTAAATAATATTATAATTTACTTTAAAAATGAACTGGAATATAAGGAGTATATCTATAAAGTCCTATAACGGCTCCGCAAAGCTAGTCTCTAGGCCAATATTAGGAAGTTAGAATTTAGTATTAAGCGCACTAAGTACCTAGGGTTTATTATTAGTATAGACGGAATTAAGGCAGACCTAGAAAAAATAGCTGTAATTAATTAATAGGAATCCCTAAGGACTATAAAGGGGGTATAGTTATTCCTAGGTTTCTATAACTTCTACTAACGCTTTATTAAAGACTATAGCAGGATTACTTAGCCCCTTAACTACCTTACTAAAAAGAACTAACCTTTCTATTTTAATAATGTATATAAAAAGGCCTTTAATGAACTTAAAAAGCGGCTAGTCTCTACTCCGCTACTAGCCTATTTCCACCTAGAACGGCCCTTAATACTAGAAATAAATGCTTTAAATAGTATAATAGCTACAGTATATTCCTAGAAACAGCTAGATAGAGAATAGCACCCTATTACTTACTATTTAAAAACTATAGTAGATACTAAGCTAAACTACCACATCTATAATAAAAGAAATGCTAGCTATTATCTCTAGCTTCTAGTACTGGCGTATATAGCTAAAAGGGACCCCTAAGCCTATCTAGGTAGTCTCTAATTATAAGGCCTTAGAATATTTTATAATAATAAAGGCCCTTATATCCCAGTAGGCACGCTAGGCAGATATCCTATTCTAGTTTAACTTCCCAATTATATACCGGCTAGGCGCTATAAATTATATAAACGCCCTTATAAGGCGTGGATAGGACCTAAATAACTAAATAGCTGTAAAGATCTTATTATAGACCTAAATACTACTATAACTAAAGCACCTTAACCCCTAAATATAGGCAGAACTAAATATAGACCCTTTAAACGCTAAGATATATCCCATTAACTCTATAAAACTTAACCTTAATAATAAGCTACTATAGGCAAACTATATGGCCCCTTCTCTATAAGAGTACTATAAAAAGGCAAAGAACGTTACTAGCCTATAGTCCCTTAAAAATAGATTATTTAAGCATTAGGAATGGCTAGTAGTAGTAAAAAAATAGAACTTATAGATTTGGCTTATTACCGAAGTATATACCCAGGTCTCTATAGCCTACCCTAGAAAAAATAAGACATACAGAATTATTAGTAACTGCTACTACTGGCCTAAAATAGTTATAGATATTAACCGTTATATACGGAACTGCGACAGCTGCTATAGATTTATAATCCTATAAGATAAGACCCTAGGGCTATTAAAACCACTCCTAATACCAGAGCACCCCTAGTAGTATATCTCTATAGATTTCTATAAGCTACCTATAGACTGTAGCGGATATAATATAGCTATAGTTATAGTTAACCGCTTTAGCAAGCGCCTGTTCTTAATCCCTTATTATAAGAATATTAATGCTAAAGAGGCGGCCTAACTATATATCTACTATATCTACTAAATTTACAGACTACTAGATACTATTGTATCTAATTATAGGCCGTAATTTATATTAGCTTTCTAGAATAAGTTTACCTAGATTTTAGGCATTAAGCTAAAGCTTTTTATAGTATACCACCCCCAAACAGATGGTTAGATAGAGATTATAAATTAATATTTAGACTAAAGACTTCGGCCCTTTATTAACTACTTCTAAGATAACTAGGCTAAACTACTACCCCTAATAGACTATACTTAGGCAACCCTACCCTATAACTCTATAGGGTTTGCACCTATTTAGCTAGAAATAGGCTACTTACCCTATATAAACTTTGACTGGAAAAGACTAAAAGAACCCTAGACTATATATAAAAAACTATCTTATAAGGAAGCCTAGCAGTATACTAAGCGCTTAAAAGAAGCCTAAATAGTAGCCTATATAAATCTAGAAAAGGCCTAAAAATTAATATAAGAGCCTAACTTTACTATAGGTAATAAGGTCTAGGTTATAACAAAGAACTAAAAAACAGAATAACCTAGCTATAAGCTAGACTATTAGATAGCAGGACTATATAAGATCCTAAATAAAGAAGGCAAATTATAAGGTTAAACTCCCAGACTTAATTAAAGTCTACTCTATTTTCTTACCAGATAAGCTATAGAAAGCTATAAATAACCTACTACCTAGATAAAAGAATAAGCCTCTACTGCTAATTTAAGTTAATAACGACGATAAATAGGAAGTTAATAAAATACTAGCCTATAAACTAGTATAAGAAACGCTAAAATACCAATCTAATAGAAAGGTTATAATCTAGACCTAACCTAGTACCCTGACTAGAACTTTATAGATTACCCCTAGAAACTTAAAGAATTCTATAACTAATATCCTAACAAGCTAGGACCCCTAAAGTATCTAGATAAGTAGATAAAGTGCTAGTATAGCGAAGATAATAAGCTACCTATTAAGTATATAGATAAGAACACCCTATAGATATAATACAGATATACAAAGCCTAAGGGCAGGCTTTTTTAGAGGGGGGGGGGGTAATGTTACGGCGCTAGTGGAAAACGGTAGATTATAGCGGTGGATTGTAGTGGATAATTGTAGACAGTTTCTTATTACCTTAAAAGCTTAGACTAAGAAATTGATTACGGATATAGAAATATCCGCACCACCCACTAAGCTAATTTAGAACGGTAATCGTTTTCTTAGTCTAAGGCCCTTTGGCAAGATTTATAGAAAACAAAAACACGGTTTATATAAGAAGACCTTATTAACTTTAACAAAATTAATCTACCCTCCCATAATACCTATTAACATAAAAATTATACCAAATTACAGAGAAAAGCCTACTCTATAAAGCTATGAGATCTTCAGCTCCTTATATACGCGCGACATTAAGAGGAGTTCATCGCCATAGAGGCCCTAATTCTACCTCTGCACCGCCAAGCCGCGCAGTAAATACCAATACTAAACGCTTACGCCTACGCCGCCAGCCCTCTCTATAGCCAGCGGATATTCCAGCGGATATTCTAGCGGATATTCCATCTACTAGTTGGATAAAGACATTAAAGGAAGAGAAGGTTAATATTATTAAGAACCTTCTACGTTAATAGGGCTGGTCTTTTTATATACTAGTCTTTAAGTACTTAGAAAGCAAGAACGGGCATAGAGGCAATAAAAAGAAGAAGAAAGTAGTAAAAAATAAAATGGAGACTACGCATCAGGAAATGGAGGTTCCTTTACGGGCAAGGCGCGCTTGCTTCCCTACCCCAGTTTGGCCAAGACCCAACCTCAACCTCGACCATAAAAGGCCTTCTCCCTCACTACTTTTGCCCTTATGCTCTATCTCCTCTTTTCTTTCCCGCTACCGTGCCGCCTTAGACTCTAGCTGTTAGCCGTAAGGCATTTCCCATCCCCTTAGCGTCTATATAGGTGCTCTGCCCGCCTTCCCTAATCTCCACATGTTTTATACTAACGATCACCCAGTGCTATAACTCTTCAGCCCTTTCCATAGGACACATTTATACTCTCTCCTAATATTAACGCATGCTTTAGTCCTACTATATTCTTCCTTTCTTCTCTCCTTTCTCCTCTCCTCCTACCCATATTACCAATTAGTGCACCAGAATAACATTTCTATTTATCCTCTTCTTTACCTCCGCCTCTAGTAGTGTCTTAGGCGTAACTATAATATGCGACTTAATCCCTATCGGAATAGCTATAAATAGCTATAAGGCTATGCTGAGAACCGCCTGGTAATAGATTATATGGGTTATAGCTACTGCAAGCTGCGGGACGCGTTAGGCAGTGTTATATTACAGCGTTATAATAAAGGCGAAGCCGGATACTAAAGTGGGTCCTTAGCGAAACCACAGGCTAATGCCAGTTGCTTAGCTTAGCCAAAGCTGCACCGCCAGAAGCTAGAAGCCCTTACCCTCTTTAGCGCCTTTTTAACCTAGACCTAGACCTTACTCTTCCCTAATAATTAGAGGATTATATTATAATTAGAGAAGCCGCTAGGCTTTAGTCTAATCCAGCCCCCTATTTAGCTAAGGAGGTATAAGTTATAGAAATATTCTTTATATAGACCTAAGACTTACAAGGCGGAATCTGGGGGTAAATAGCCTATCTAGTAGCATAGCCTGGCTTCCAGCGGAGCTGGTATTATAATCTTGCTCCTGGCTGATAAATACTAGAGAAGAGTTTGTGTATTTAATCTCCTAACGGAGACGGACTTTATACAGTGGCTGTATTAGCTAAAAGGGCGTAGTGAGATGGATATAGGCGTAATTACCTAATCTACCCGTGCTATCTACCCCCTTATATTGTTTATAATATCTAGCTATGGGTAAGGGTAAAAGTAAGGCTTTTGCGTATATTTAGGAGGTTAAGTAGTGGCTGTAAGCTCTATAGAGTGTAACTAAGGAAGTTCCTTGGACCCAGGGGAAAGAGTTAAGGATGCCCTTATTACTTAGAGTGTCTTTTAATACTTATAGCAGAATTATAGCACGCCCTCTACCTATCTAACCCTAGGAACCATAGTCTCGTAAAGGATCTAACATAAAAGATCTAGTTGCTAATATAATTGGGTTAGAAAACGGACACGTTAGCACTAGCCCTAACTCTAAGGAATAAGGATAGAGGAGGCACTTTACTACTAACCTCCTTAATAAGGAGGCTTAGTACAACGCCCCTGTTAGAGGCTGAATGTGCTAGCTTAGTTAGTTAGGTCTTAATTACAGTTTCCTAATAGGCGTTAATCTTATAATAGGGTTTAAGCCCATATAAACCTTTATATACTATAAACAGTAATTGCCAATAGAGCGTAGATTATATATTTTAATTTGCTATTAAACTGGTGGGGTTATTTTGGTATAGATACTGCGGATATAAGCTAGTAGTAAAGAGGGGACCGGCGTGAACTTAAAAGCCTAGCATAACCCGTCCTTTAGGGCTATTGGAAAGGCATAAGGTAATAACAATTCTAATAATAATAGCGGTAGCAATAGTGGCATCTTCTTAACCCCTTCATTTTCATTTAGAAATTTCACTTAATAATATTAATTTTTATACTACACCCCCTAAAAAACTGAGGGCTTCTTAGTATTATGCAATTATAGCTTTTAAGGCAAATGTAAGCAATATACCTAAAAAGAGGAGGATAAAAAAGGGGAGAGTACCTCGCTTCCCTCCAATAGATAATCCTATAAGATATTTGGGCTGGTTATATAAAGGCAAGTTATTCTATATTGCCTTTTTTAAACATTCCACCTAATAAGGCACCTATAGATCTTAAGGCTTTTAATAAGTATAAAGATATTTATAAAAATAAAAGTAATAGCCAAGACGCTAGAGGAAGCAATCAAGGTAATTTAGTAATTATTCCCTCCCTCTTTTCCCAACAACTATAAACGTATTTAACGGCCAGTAGCGAATCTAATATTTATTAAAGATAATATAGCTGACCTAGACTTGGAACCTAAAGCTAAAGGTAACAGAGCTGGTAATACTAGCAATAAAGCTAATAAAGTTGGCGATTAACTAGCACCTTATGGGTTAGGTATGCACTTCCCCCCTATATAACAGCCTTGCTTAACAATTATTAGGTGGTGGAAATAACCGCAGTGATAAGGATAATAAGGATAAGGAGTTACCTTCTTTAGAGAAGCTGGAAGATCTCTTTGGCGTATCTATATATAACTATCTTAAACCCATAGCAGAATTTAATGAAATGGATAGCCTAGCTAAGGGAATTAATATTATAACTATCCCCTAGGTTATATAGAAGTTAGAGACCTATGTGGTAACTAACTAAGACTCCTTAATAGCCAATAATATAGATAATATTGGTAAGTTATAGATATTAAAAATATTGTTACTATAACCTAATAACCATAATATATAGATAATCTGCTTATTAGGGAGGAGGGTAATTTTAAGAAAGGGAATATGGGAGGCGAATTATCCTTTATGCTAAGGAAGCGGAAGCTTAAGTAGGATAATATCACTAATTATAATTTTAATAACCCTACTAAAGAGAGTAGTGGGGGTAGTAAGGGTAGTAAGGGTGGTAATAGTCTACGTCCCTAAAAGCAATAAAGGCCACCTGCCTATAGTAAAGACTTATCTTCTAGCCCCCCTATCCCTCCTATCCTTAACCTTAACTCTTAATACCTATAAGTTAACTAGCAAGCGGTATCCACTCCGCGGCCCACTAGCCCTTTACTTTAGAAGCCTATCCCTCTCTATGGTATTAAACCGCCGTATAATAAGGCTAGCAATCGTACTTATAATAAGGATAAGGACGGTAATAGTGGTGGCGTTGCTAACAACCAGAGCAACGTTTTAAACCCAGAGCCTACTATAAAGTGTTATACCCGGACTAAAAAAGATAAAATTAATAAAATGAGCTTGGATGATAAATAGGAGATTGATAATATTCTAGGGGAAAGAATAACTAAGTTAGGGCGCAAATATAAGGTGGCTTGGAAGCCTACTTAGGTTTATAAAAGCGAGCTTTTGAATTTTAAAAATGCCCTTAAGTCTTACTAAAGACGCATTTAGTAAGCCAAAGCTAGATTATTACAGGTGCACTCTTTTTCTAAAGTTGTAAAAGTAAAGGGTAGGCTTGCTGTGCAGAAGAGACGGGGCTAGTGGCTTAGGCGTATTCTTATATTTTAGTTAGTCCTGCAGAAATGGGAAGCTAAGGTTTATATTTAGTGGTCTAATTATTTAAGTGCATTTTCTTAAGGCGGTGTTGCTATATGCAGCTGTTTTTATCTAAATTTTACTGCTAATTTATCTGTGTTATGTATATTTAATTAAAATGGAGCCTTATAAGTTATAAGACTTATTATATTACTGGGCATTATAGTACCTATTTATTTATATTACAAATCCTCTCTTTTACCATTAATATACTTAAAAGAATTTGTCAAATTATAAACTTCTCTATACTTAAGATATGCTAATCTACTAAGATTACTGTTTAATATAAAAAGTGCTAGAAGAGACCAAGACATTCCTTAAAGATAAATTGCATTGTCCCCTACCCTAGCGCTATTATATAAGGTAGGTAAGCATATCCTAACCTAATACCTATAACATAAAGTATGGCGTAGTTTGGGAGCTTGCTAGCAACTAAAGATTATTTAGTATATCCTAAATAAAGGATGGTTAGTATATTATACTGCATATAAGGATAGTAAGACTAATAGATTTGTAAAGCACAAAACTTACCTTTATTAACGCTAGTAACGCCTAAGAAATAGGTAAAGTATAAATCTAGATAGAGAAGCCTTTAGATTTTTAAGCTAAAGATAAGATTTCATAAATGTTAAAAGGAAAGCCTTAAGAGTATGGAGGAAATGCCGCGGCGCCGTTACTAGGGATAGATTCCGTAAACCTGTAAATAAGTTTAGATAGTTAAAACTCCTAGTTTTATAAACATACCTTACTTACCTATTTCTTTAATAATACCATCTATATGGTTATATTTGCCGTTCTAATAGCCTTTAATAATAACTCTAAACGCCCCTAGGGACTTTAATTTGGGAAATATTCCTTATTTATAATAATCCTCCATATTATTATTGGAAAGTTCGTGAAAGGTAATATAATATATTAGGATATAATAACAAGCCAATCTAAAGGCAAAAATTTCGTCCTTTTAAGGCGTGCTTAGATATAGAGGTTGGGCTTAAACTAAGTATAAAGTAAGAAGAGGAGATATATCAATTAATAAACTAGTAAAGTTCATTAGCTTTACGTTTAAATGTTCATCTAAGAGAATGTTATAGCACGAAACATTACCGTATATAACACCTCTGGAGTGAATATATTTAAGAATATCTATAAGCTGTAAAATCCAACACATTTATAAAGTTTAATTAACGTTATTGCTTCTGTCCTAAAGAAACCTATAGAGCTAGCCGTTTGGAGTGTGTTCTAGACATATTACCATACGGTTATCCTTCTAGAAAAGTTCGCTGCTATAGTATTATAAGAGTCTATTATATTAACCAAGTCTCTTATAGATCTCCTTTTCAACTTTAATAAAGCGTTAAGAATTCGCGTTGTTTAGAGCTTTAATAACCTTATTTCAAAGTTCGTCGCGATACATAGTGCCCAAAATTCCCTAGCTAATAAGATTCTCATAGCTGCAGCTAGGGGGTGGCACTATAATAAGGTCTATAATATTGAAATAGTAAGGGCTTTAAAGGGGCGGCAAAATCCCGGTGTCTGGCTGACTAATATATTATTCACCTTAGATTTTAGACGCTATTCTTAGATGAGATTAGTATTTATGGTAGATGTATTAACCCTAGGTCCTCCATCTAAGCTATACTATGTCTTATTTATTCTAAACCTTGTCTTAAAAATATAATAACGAAAATGTTTTGCAGGACTCTATATTCCTTAATAGTCTATATAAAATTTTCTAATTATTCCCGTGCACCTATAAAATATTCCTTTATATAATTGGATGGTAATATTTCCATAGACCTCTAATATATAGCACCCTTAATCTGGTAGAGTAAGCTAGCTTACCTACCCCTATAGCCTAAGTTTTCTAGCCATCTATACAATCCATCCTTTATTCCGTTACTTTGCTATATATTCCTTAAGTGCTTATTTAAAGGCTTCTCTTCTAATTTTCGCCCCTTGCTCTATATTGCAATTAGTCTAGAAAATTATATTATTAAAGGATATATACTTAGACAGTAGTGTAGAACTATAAGTCCATTAGGAAGCTTCTTATAGACTTTACTAGAAATATTATACGTACTAACTGCGTACTTAACACCTTCTTTATAAATTATATTATAAAGAATCTCTAAACTTAACATGGTGTAGTTATTAAGAGGCATTGTGATATAAACGAGCATAGAGTAATTGCCATTGGTTATGCAAACGCTTTTATTAAAGTTAGCAGTAAGGACTTAAAATCTCACTGCTATGGGGGCAGCTTTAAGAGTTATAAAAATAGCTATAAGAGTATCCTTAGGATCGGGAACCTCCCTAGGAAGATATAACATGGTAAGTAACAAAAATGTTAGCTCTGGAGGTCTGGACTTAGTGGTCTATTAATATATTAGCCAATAAAACAATAGTATATGCTATACTGTGTGCATGTTAAAGACTAGTTAAAGGTTAAGCGTGCTATATATGGCCAATGTCTTACTAAAACGACAAGGGCATGCGCAGGTCTAAACCTAGTACGCTAAATGCATTAAAAGGCGACGTTAGCAACTTAATGTGGATATATAGTTATGCGTGGCGAAGGTTAGTAGAGGGCTAACTATAATATAGTTTAACCCCAATTGTTTAGAAGTAATAAAAGTATATATAAGCCTAAAATTGGAGGTGCTAATTAACCTAGAAAGTAAGAATAGAACACTAATTGCCTATAAAAAAAATCTATTGGTAGGCTACTGTAGATATAGAGGCGTTATAGTAACTAAGCTGGTAAGCCCCAGAGTGCTAGATTATATTAATATCCTCCTAACTCTAAGCTAAGTAATAGGCTTAAGGTATAGGCTATATATAGGAGCTTAGCTCTAGTGCTAGTTAATATACAGGAGCTAGTACGTTTTAGATTAATAAGTAAGAGAGTAGGTAGTGTTTAAGGCCTTTTTAAATTAGTAGTTTGCCTTATAGATTATAGCTTAGACTTTAAAATATAAAAGTCCAATTATTTAAGAGGGGTAAAGTAAATGCGCTATACTCTGGCTTGTGCCTAGGTATATATTCCCCTAATTACCCTAGTTACCTATCTGTAATAAAACCTACAGATATTTAGACCGTTACTTATTAAGGCTTTATTGCATAACTGGGAGTAATTAGCTAAGTTGTAAAGCGCTAGCGTGTCCCCTGCTCCTAGCCCTTAAAAATTTGGTATACTTCTAGTATAAAAGTTTTATGTAATGACAAGAGACTCTATATAAGGCCTTCCCTTCTAAAAATAAACGAAAATTATAGTCTAGTTTTATGTGATAAGGCATAGAGCTAGAGACGCGTTTAGTTACTTTAATGGAGTGTATCTTAACCTTAGCTATATAAGGCAATTTTAGATAATATTACGCGCCTTTAAAGGAGGAGCCGCACCTTAGCTAAGTTTGAAGGCAGTAAGAGGCTTTAAGCTTTAACAAAGTCTATATATAGCTGCTACTCAGGAAGAAAATTCCTTATATATACCTCTTGCAGCCTTAGCTTTTCTATAGCCTCCCTCTTTAAGTTACTAAGCTCTAGCATCTAGGACATAAAGTCTCCCTACTCTTGCTTAAGATATATACGTTTAAGGCATAACTGAAGTGTGTGGCAATTATCTCTAAGGAAAACCTTATCTGGTAAGAAGTTATCTATAGCTTTAACCTTCTTAGGTAGAAAGACTAATCCTACTATAGGCTATATGCCTTAGATTAAAGGCCCTTATCTAGTAGGGGATTGTCTGCAGCCTTGAAATTCTTAGATAGAAAGGTCTTGCCTTCTCTCTGCGCTTTATAGGTTACGCTAAAGGAACGGCTAATGTGAATTTTAAAACTATTAGGCTGGTATTAGCCTAAGAAGTAACTAAGATAACTAAGAACTAACCTATTCCTCCTATAATTAGTTTTAGTATAGGAGGATTTAGGGTTTGATATTATGGCTTCCTCCAAGTCATTAGGGCTAATGGGTCGGTTAGGGTATTTAGGATTTAAATATCTCTATATAGCTTTCTCTGAGTTACTAGGGCTAATAGGTGTGTTATAAGATATTGTGTTGTGCTATTAGTGTTTAATATAAAGTGACCAAACTTATAGCAAAATGATAGCAATGTTTGTAACATATTCTATAAAAGAGTATCTCTATTTATATTAGTGAAGGTTATTAAAGCGTTACTATAGTAGCTTACTAAAAGGAATAGATGTGTATTAATAAATGTAAAGTAAATGCTAGAATATGGTATAAGAATAATCGTAGCGTATAAGAGCTATAATACTTTTAACCTTATATGCTTTCTTACTATCTAGGTGGAAGTAGTAAAAGTTGCACCTAATAATATATTTACTAAGAGACCACCTAAGAAAGCTAACGAACGCCCTATTGTCCAATGTTGTGGGAAAAATACTAATATAAAGCTGGAAATTAGGAGTAGAAAGGTAAGTATGGTAATGCCGGCAACAACTGGGAAATACTTATTAAAACCAGTTTTTAGAATGTTTGTGTAGAATCTCTATAAAAATAGAGCCTAATATTTGGTTAGTAATTTACTTTAAGAGGCTGTATATATAAACCTTAATGGTTAGTCTAATATACTAGGATAACTCTAATAGTATGTATAACAACTTGGCCGAAGTAGGAGAGATATTTTTAAGCTAGTAATAAAGGGAGACTCTAAAAATAGTTTGGAGAGGGACAAAGTAAAAAATTATTTAAAAGTAGAGAGAATGCTATAATGTGGTTGGTAAACGAAGCCATAAAAGCACTACCTAACTAAGAGTAAGTAAATAAATAAACTTAGCGCCAATAAATGCTATAATAGGAAGTTTATATATTGTTTTAAAATGTAGGGGTGTCCTGCTAATAAAGAGATTAACTAAAGCAAAAAAGGGTAATAAGGCAATAGTGTAATAGGGTAGTAGGGAAACAGGGCGGCTATAAGGCTAGGTTACAGCCTAATTCCCTCTAACCACCTTTATAGAATATTATGCCCCTTAATGGCAATCTCTTAGTGATCCTTTAGGAATCTTCTAGGACTCCTCTGTGACTTCTCTAAGACTCTTATGTGACTTATATAGGACTCCTCTAGAACTCCTATAGTGCCTTAGGAAACCAGCCTCCTTAAGCCAAAAAAAGGTAGTAAAAGTGGCTAGGGTCTTGAGATTAGTTTTAATAGCCGTATCTATAATGCCGCCTTCTTTTATATGCACCTCCTTAGGCCTTAATGTCTCTAAGTACCTCTTTTACTAAGGCATAGGCTTGCTTAGCATACTTTCTATTTCTAGTGCTCTTGCCCTAGCGGCTTATAATTCTCTATTTAATAAGCTTAGCCTTTATAGCCTGTATATAATATACTAACGTAACGCGCATTACCTAGATTCTTACTTATTACATCTCTCTTATTCCTCCCAATCTTTCCCTATTTTATAGTCTCACAGTATAATAAGCCCTAGTCTTGCCTTCCTTAGTATCCGCATAATAACTCCTTTAGCATTATAATTCCTCCTAATTATAGGCAACCTCTTTACTTGGTAATAAAGCTTAATAAAGTCCACGACCTTAGAGATCTGCGCTAATTCCCCTATAGCACCCAATAGCCTCCTGCTAAATAATGAGTATCCGTTATTAACTGCAGTAGGGATAGTTTAAAGCCTTGGTCCCCTATATAGCAGGAACCATAGATATCTCTTCTATGCTATGCAGAATATATATTTAGAGGTATAGGAATTGTAAGTAACAGAACTTACCTAATCTCCATTTACTAAAACTTAGGAATCTAGTATAACCCTATACGTCGCAATACCTCCAATGCAAAAACGTAGTCACTCTGCGATCTCCGAACCCTACTAAAGTAAGTGGAATGTTAGGTATTATCAGACTAAGAATAATATACAAGCTATGGATTGTATGTTATCTCTTAAAAAGGAGAGAGAGCCTTTAAAGAAATTTCTGTGTCTATTCTGTACCTGCTATTTTAGCAAGTTATACAATGTCTGGAAATATATAAGGAAGTTCTATAAAGAAAAGAGTTAACTGGATAAATACTGCTATATATATAAATAAGAATTCCAAAGACTATTAAGTTTTACCTAGTATATAAATATTTATAAATTTAAGGCAACACCCTCTGGTTCTTAAGTAGAGTTTAAGTAATTAGCATTATAGCTATGCAGAGAGCTGTTTGGGCGCACGTTAAGTGTGGCACCCTTAAGTTCTCTAGCAGAACTAGTATAGCTGCCCAATTGGAACACGTTTAATGCTACGCCCTTTAATTGCAATTGGGATATATTTAATGCCACGCCCTTTAATGATTTACTGGAGCTAATGCAGCCGCTATCCTCCTAGGGCAATTTAAGCTTGTTAAGTGTAGTAACCACTAATTCTTTAGTGGAGTAAGTATGGTTATTTTATTGGAACACGTTTAATGCCACTCTATTTAATAATCTATAAGAGCTAATATAGTAGCTGCCCCTATAGGATGACTGGAATACTTTAAATGCGATAGGGCAAGTACAGTTATTTCGCTAGAATATGTTTAATGCCATGCCCTTTAATAATTTGCTAGAACTAATGCAGCTGCTATTCTTTTAGGACGATTTAAACCTATTAAATGTGGCACCCTCTAATTCTTTGGCAGAAGTATGGTTATTTTATTAGAACACGTTTAACGCGATACCCTTTGACCTTCTATTAAAGTTAATATAGTAGTTGTTCCCCCTAGAGGGTCCTAGTATAATAAATACATTACTCTCTAATCTAGACTTAAACATTATAGGCCTAGCGTAAGCCTTTTAAAATCCTTGCTATAGCCTAGTACTAACTAAAGCGTGTTAGCGTAACTTGTAAAACCGCCTCCTAAGCTTACTAAATCACCCTCCTTCTAAACTAAATCTACTTTTAATTATACGCTACTAGTTCTCGTTTAGGCTTAGAGCAATATTTAATACTTTAGTAGAGGGATATATAGGAGAATCTGTAGCTAGCTATAAGCGGTAATCTTTATTCCTTTTGCGTGCTACTTAATATAGTTACTGCTTCTAAACTATATATTTACCACTTCTAGAGCAATTATTTATTATTATTATTTATTGCTTAACGTCCGATTTGGATCCCTGTTGGGCCCACGCGGACTACTCCTTATATATATATGGGGAGAAAACTCTACTTAAGAAAACCCCGTGATCCATCTCCCCGCCTTTTAGGGCTCGCTTGCAAGTTGCCTACGAGTCACTAGTAGTGCTCTACTACCTTACTTTTTAACCTTCTTAGGAACTACTGCTGCCGTAACAAACCTACAGACGCGCTAGTATTACACACTGTACTCTACTCCTGTAGAGTTATTAGGGGGCGCCTATTACTCGCCCCTTTGCCTTCTATTGCTATTTCCTTTGCAACTCGGAACTGGTCTAGCACATTTTAGCCAATAAGCCACTGGGTAGCCGCCTTGAGGCCTTTCTATATTAAGAGCAGTGTATTATAGTTTTCTATACTAGCTGCTAAGAGCATTGCTTCTCAGCTAGTGCGTAAGGGGTATAACAGTATTACATATTTTGGTGTCTGTCTTAGCCAGCCACATTCGCACCTTAGGCTACCCACTGGGATACCCACCTAGTAAAGCTAATTTTTTAGTCCTATTATTCCTGTCCTTAAGAGTGTTGCTATTATATTTTCCACCTTTGTTAGGCCCTCTTGGAGCCCTTAGGTATTTACCCCCTATAGCATTACCTATGCTACAGCTTAGGTTCCCCTTACCTAAGTCTGCCTCTGTACCTTTAACTCCCATTTGTCTCTCTAGCGTCGGTCTAACCAGTATTATATTACGGTAGATGGTTTTCTAGTACTCTTTTATACTCTACTTTAGCTCCTTTCTCTCCCTTACTATTGTCTTTACTAGCCTCTTATACGTCTCCCTTCCTCCTCTATATAGGCCTAGGCCCTAGCGCCATACTATTCTTCTTCTGCTTTCTCCACCTATTTTCCTAATATATCTTCCCTACTTTGGGGTTGTTGGTTCCTTCTTCTATAGGGCACTCTAGGGTCCCTCTATAGTTTATTTAGGCGTATCTTAATATACTTTATAACGTTAAAGTTGCGTTCCTTTTGCACCCTTTACATTGCATCAGCTTCAATATATAGTTATAGGGGGGGGATATTGGCTTCCTTCTTAAGTAGTGCTGTGGCCGTTCGCTTATACCCGCCTATTATACTCCTAAGGCAGGCTGTTTGGACCTTTTAGAGTGGTTTAAGGAGTGATTTAGGGGAGCCTTTTTTAGTTTCTTTAGTGGCCCAAATACTAGATCTATATGTTATGGTTAGCCAGACAACTGCTGTATATAATAGGCGTGACCTCTAGAAGCATGGACCCTATATAGAATTAACGATCCTAGATATGGCGATATACTATACTTGGCCCTTATGGGCCGCTTACGCCGTATATGCGCTCTACTAGAGCTTATTATCTACCTATACTCCTAGTACCCTTAGGCCTTAAACTAGTTAACCCCTAAAGCCTTAGATATAGATTATATGCTAAAGATCTACAGATTGGTTACGTTTTCTTATAAAATAGATTAGCTAGTATTTCTCTAGTAAGAATTGGACTCTATATTATCTTGCCTATTCTATATAGGTGTTATAGGCTTTCTTTAGTATCCTGCAGTTCTCTGCGGCTGTTGGCCTATATATAATTAGGTTTATATTATTAATAAAGCCTATCCCCTAGGTTGCCCCTTCCTTAAAGGTGTTAAGTAGGTTACTTACAAAGAAGAGGAAGAGTATAGGCGACAAAGGTGATCCTTATGGTATTTCTATTACGACTATAATAGGGGGGCTCTGGTATCTGCTAAAGACTAGTAATATTTCTTTCTGGCCTATAAATTCTTAAATAAATTAAATAATCTATTCTGGGAAGCCCTTTACCCTAAGGATGTATAGGAGACGCTTATAGGGTATATTATTGTAGGCGCCGCTGATATTTAGGCTAAGTATTAATACTATAAAGTCCTTTCACATAGCCTATGCAGTTTTAATGGTAGTAGCGAGTAGTATAAGTGCTAATAGCGTTGAGCGATTCTTTCTTGCCCCTATTTGGCTTTGTGGTAGTAGGGCGTGTTCCTTTACCGTATCTGCTATATAGTCCGCTATAACCTTTTCTAAGATCTTGCTTAGGGTGTTTTCTAAGGCAATAGGGCGGTAGCTTCCTGGGATTAAGTAGTCTACTTTACCTTCTTTTTATAAAATAACCGTCGTTATAGATCTTCCAAGTCGTGGGTAGTAGCCTATTATAAAGCATGCTCTGGCTACGTCTATAAGCCAAGGTGCTATAAGTAGTCCACAGGTCTTTAGGGCTTTATTTAAAATCCCATCTAGTCCTAGTACTATGTTGTTTAAAAGGCAGCTAATGGTTCTGGCCATTTCTTTAGTTGTTATATTGCTATTAACCCTTAGGCGAGTTACTAGTGTTTTACCAGTAATGTTGCTAAGGTCTACTGGAGCCGGTTAAGGGAAAAATCTTTCTATAAGGATCTTTGCCTTCTTATTATTATTGCTTGTAGCCTATAGTTCGCCTGCTCTTTATAGGGGTGGTAGGTATAAATCTTCTACTAGGCGTCCCGCCTTTTTCTTTGCCCATTTTACTATAGTCTAAAGGCCCTTGTTATAGGGGAGACTTAGGTTAATAGTATATTTATTTATAAACCGTCTTTAGTTATTCCTTGCTTCTTTTCTTAGGGTATTCTTTAGCTGGTTTCTTGTGTCTTTATATTATCTCTCGTCCTTAGAATTGTGGCTGCTTGTATATTTCCTCCTTGCTCATTATTGGCCGGCTATAAGGGCCGCGCACTATATAGACCATACGTGTCGCGTATAGGGGCCTAGTTTTAAAACTAGGCAGTGCTCTTTTAGCCTACTTTTAATTGCTGCCTAGATCCTTTCTAGTCTTTAATTAATTTCCTTAGGAGTAGCCAATAAGCCTTACTTATTTAGTATTGGGTGGATTTCTTCCAGGTCTTAGAGTTATTATTTAATTATATTAAGGAAGCTATTTATATTAAGCTTCCTTATTACATATTTTTTGCTATTTAGTTGCGCCTTAATGTCTAGATCTAGTTATATCTGGATAGGGATATGGTCTAAGGTAAGTACCTATTCTTCTTTAGGGGAGCACCTTTTGAGTCTCTGGTATAGGTTTTCGTCTATAATTATAAGGTTAATTATACTTTTAGCGGTACCCCGTTGCCATATAATTGCACCTGGGGGGGTAGCTAGCTTAAGGCCCCCGTTGTTTATAGCTCTTAGTAGGCACTCTACCTGTTAATCAGCAGCAACATAGATGCCCCCCTACTATAGGTGGTGGAGGTTTATATCTCCTAGTAGGATAGACTCTATATGTTCAGTTTCTAGCAAGCTTATTATAGATATAATGTTCTCTATCTATGCTACCCCTTCAACCCTAGGGTTATAGACATTAATAATTTGTACTAGTCCCCTATATATCTAGATAGTTATAACTATAATATCTAGGTTAACTGCCTACCATAACTATAAGGCAAGGCTGATATTTTTGCTAATTATAAAGCATACGCGTATAGCTGCTTTTGGTTTATATAGGAGCTGGAATCCTTAGGGGCAGTATATTAATTATATATAGGTATTGTAATACGGCTCTTATATAGTAAGAATATGGTATTTCTCTAGGTCTAGACTGTCTAGTAGGGGCCTTGCTAAACAGTGGTTTATATTGCCGCAGTTATACTATATAATGGTTAAGTGGCGGACCCCTAGCGGGGGTCCTTCGCCTTTCCTTTACTCTTCGCTTCTTCCGTTTTCACTTTCTCTAAAATATTTAGAACTTCTATCTCCTATATTTGCTCCCTGGCCACTACTTATTTTATATAGAGCTTTCCATTCCTATATCTTATGTTCCTACTAGCCTTTCTAAATCTAAGTCTGTTATTGCCTCCAGTTCTTCCCCTGTTCTCACCGGTTGGTTATATGCCCCTTATAAGCTAGCTGCGTATATTATATTTGCCGCGTTAAATCTAATTCTTAATTATTCTGGCCTTAAACTTGCTGTAGCTATCTATAGGGGTCTTCCTACTAGGCGTCCTCTCCCTTGTGTCCTATATGTCCCTTATGTCCCTGTTCGGTCTAGTAATATCACGCGGCGTCGCTTTTAGCCCGTTAAGGCTTGGGATAGCTAGCTTAGCCCCCTAGTATTAAAGGTAGGAAACGCTGGGAAGATACCTACGTCCTCTTAGTTTATCGCCTATTGTTTCCATTTATATAACCTAGCGTGCAGTTATTCCTGTAGCTGTTGGGCCCTTTCCTTCTATCTCCTATATTTAATGCAGTCTTCTCTCTCCCACGCCTTATATGTGCTTTAGTAACAGTTCGCGCATTTTATTTGGTCTTAATTTATATATTGTCTTGTATTATAGGGGCCTGTATAGTGGCCGCAGCACACCTATGCTGCGTATATGGATTGGGTGTGTCCCTATTATATGCAGCAATAACATTATTTTAGGCGTAGTCTGTGGTTGTAGAGCCTTATATTATATATAAGGCCATTTATAATTATTACTTTTTAGATAAGAAGTTTTTGCATTTCTAGTATATATATACTAACGATAAGGGAGCCATATATTTGTCTATCGTTTCCCTAGCAAGTCTCTAGCACCCCTTATATCCTCTTATTATTCTTATTATATACTTAGTTTATATTTTCCTATTAAAGCTATTGGATTTAGGTAATTACGAGACCTAGTATAAGGCGTTCTGTTTGTTTTACTATCTCCTATATAGTTACTATATTGTCTGCCTAGCGTCCCATTTCTACCCTAAGGCTTATGGGAACCAACAGGACTTTAACTAAGTAATCTTTACAAAGCACTTTTATGCTAATATACTCTCCTAGCCTATCCCCTGCCCTTACGGCCCATTCCTTTGCTTATTAGTCCTTTAGGGTAACTCTAATGTCTCCACTCCTAAGGTGTTGGACTGCGACGGCGTTATAGACCTCCTTATAAATCTTTATAAGAACTTCTATTTCTGATTATCCCCTAAGTTCCTCTACCTTTTCTATATTTGGTTATATTATGATTATATACCCAGTTGTTGTCTTTAGGGGGGTAGGTTCCCTATGCTATAGAAGCACAGCTATAGCGGCCTAGGTGCGGTTCGCCTATTAAGGGGGGTTTTATTTATCTTTAATTTTATTTAGCCGTTAGAGGATTTAATTAAGGGTTTACTAGAGGGGCGCCTAAGGTTTACTAGACTAGAGCCATTCTACTAGCTATATTAGTTTGTAATAGCTAATAGATACTCCCCTATAGTTCCAGATACTAGACGCGTCTAATAGGCTTTATATTTTATCAGATGCCTTCTTAATTGGGGTATTTCCGCTTTTTGGTGTGGTATTCGCCCGTCCTTGTTATTGTTGTGGGGGGCCATTATTAGGTATGGGTCTGGCGGTTGCGCGCAACTGCGTACCACCGTCGTTCCACCTGTGCCTTTTCTGTGATGCATGCATCTTAGGGGATTATTAGGGTGTTTTTCAGGGTTCTTTTAGTTGGTTTGGTCTTTTTAGGCCGGGTGCAGCAAGAGCTCCAAAAGTCTCATATATTATTAATTAAGTTAATAAAGTAAGAGCCGTTGCTATTATTAATAATTATAGGAGATCTAACCTAGATATTTATAAACGTAATATAAATAGGTACGGAACTAGTTCTTAGAGCAATTATTTCTAAACTACTCTAGAATCTTATTACCAGTTTAATTATCTAGTACTCCGCGCCTAGGATACCTGGTCTATATATATAAAACCATAATCGCGTGCACTAGGGAAGGTGGTTTATTCTTAAGGAAAGGTCTTAACTGTAATAGCTAATAATGGCAAATAAAGCTAGAGGAAGTTTAGTAAATGTGAAAATGTTTATAGGGTTTAAGAGTACATATATATCACCTCCATTAGCCTTAACATCTACTATTTTCCTAGTAGCTACTCTATAAGAACATATATTAACCTGGAATATCTATATAATATTTTAATCTCCTCCTAAATAATAGCATATAGCCCCTATAAGATCTTTAGTAAAAGCCATTTTTTCCTATTTATAATTGCGCCCTAACTCTTTGCGGGTTAGAGCAGGTTTAGATAGAAGATAGGCAGCAATATAAAAGCCATTATCTTAAGCTAAGAAAAGTATTGTTTTAATAGCCTAGAGGGATATTAGTCTTGCTTACAAACTTTAGAAATAGCTTACCCTATTTAAGACAATCTCCCTTTTAGTAAAGCTTAATAACTCTAATAACTCTGCTAAAGGGGGCTTAATGCTTGTAGCTCTTTTAAGAATAAGAAACCTATCTTCTATAAAAGCTTGCAAAGCCTTACTAAGATCTTCTTTTATAGAGAGCCCTTGCCCGCTGTGTTTAACAACTTTAATATCTATATGCTTATTACTTAGTCGTTCTGCTATTAGTTTAAGGTTATTATTATTTTACTGCTTAAAATTTTAAGCCACGCGGGGCAGGTTTGGTAGGGTATAGCTATAATCCAAAGCCTCTAGTATACGTAATGCTTTGCCTAGTAAGATTAATAAATGTTATCGCATATTGACTTTAATAACTAACTATTAACATCTAATATCTCTGGCTTAAATATATATAAGCTTATTTTGTTAACCCTCTAGGTAACGCTTACTAGATTTAACTGCTTTAGGCCAAGATTAAAGAAGACTTAAGCTTAGGCTTGAGCTAAAATGATATCCTTAGGGAAGTGGCCAAATTCTTATATACTGCGAAACACTAGTAGTGAAATCTAGAGAAGCGTGCTAGTTATAAAGTAGGGGCTATGAAATTAGTGCCTTAATTAGACTGGGGGCAACTAGAGGTCTGGTAGGTATTAGACTCTTAGTTTAAAAATAAGGAAGGTTAGGTTTAGATGGAAAATAACCTAGTTTAGGTGCCAACGTCTATCCTCTAAAATGACAAGTGGATTTTAGAGATAGAGGTCCTAGGGATTGCCGTAGGATCGCTAGGGGATTCCTAGAGGAATCCTAAAGGAGTCCTATAAGAGTCTTATAAGGTTATTATAGGCTGTAATGGGATCGCCAAGGGATCGCCAAGGGATTGTGAGAGGAGTTGACATAAAAGGTAAATTTTTAAAGGTTTAGACTTGCAAAATATACCCCAATATAAGAATATCTGGCTAGTTTAAACAGTTTCCTTATAACACCTTTTAGCCAAATTATATCCTCTGCTCTATCTGTAATTTTAATTAATAGTCTACTATACGTTTTAATAAGCTAACTGCCTAATCTTTTTAGCTACTTTAAAGCTTACGGCAGTTTTTATCTAGGCAGTTATCTCTAAATTACGCCGTAAGTAATAACCCTAGATTAGATTAGAAGGTCTCTATGCTTACATTCCTATAATATTAGGAGGATATAGTTTGTAGGCCTCTTAGTATTTTGGGCACTACGTTTTTACTCTATTAATAAAATAGCCGCATTTAAGCATTATTTAAATATGGTCGCATATTATATAAGGTAATAACAACGATTTCCTATCTAGGTGAAATATGGGCAATATATAGATTCCGATGTTAGAGCTATTCTGGAATTTATAGTATATATATACTACTTAATACGCGGCCAAGATGGGAGATAATGAAGGAGATGCGTTATAGGAATGTATACTATTAAAGTCCTTACTTCTAGGACTGGGTATATAGCCCCTTATCTACCCTAGCCACCTGATTTTATTAATTTCCGCCCTATATACACGTTAAGACATATTTATTCTATGCCCTTATAATAGCGACTAGCAAACCTATCTTATAAATAATGCACCCTTTCTTCTATATAATTGGAAATTATATAACCATAGACTAATATAAAAGGATACTTAGCTCTAATCTCCACGCTATAATTTTTAGCATAATTTAGTAATTGGTTTGTAGGAGTTAAACCTTATCAGCCTATACTAAGTATATTTACCATCTCTTTGCTTTATAGCAATCTCTAAAGTCCTTCTAATCTTTACATACTTCCTAAAACTGTTTCTCCCACTACTCTTTTCTAAGTCACGTTCTCCCTATATAGAGAGAAAGCCAGTTAGTAATGTTTAAAGCGCCTTTTTTAGGGCGTCTTTATAAAGTGGAGGTCTCTAAGGTAAAATAAATGGCACTTATTGCCACTGCCGCATACTTTTCTTCCCCTATGTGGCGGTATTAGAGACCATACTATACTAAATTTCTAGGAGATACACTAATGAGCTTTAAAACCCTTTTTAGATAAGAAATTTAAAATCTAGATAAAATTGTACTTATTATAGACGATGCCTTTAAAAACAATAAGCATAAGATAGTCTACGACGCACTTAAAGGTATATATCCGCCCATTAAGAATACTAAGTCTGTAATTGTTGGTGTTGTAATCTTGGCCCTACCAAAAGGTTCTAATTAGAGTAGGCAGTTCCAGCTAGAAAGTAAATATTACTAAGTATTACGGCGATTATAGGGCTTTATTAACACTAGCGCAGATATTAATAAACTATAGGAGGATGTCCTAAACCTAAAGCGAGATAAGAGTAAAGAAGCTATATTGCTCTATGCGAAATATACTAATTTAGCTAAGTTAAAGTATAATACCTTGCCCCCTTAAATCTTAGGATTAATTCTAAACTTTTTACCTAAATAATAGGTGGCTCTATAAATCCGGGCCTTACTATATACTTTAAATGTTAGCACTGCACCCAAAATACTAAGGGTGTGGGTATGCTAAAGCCTTTATATACTGGTTCGAAGCGATTTTAGTTCTTAACAGTATTCTACTTAGTATTTCTTTTATAGTAGGTAGTAAGACTTTCTATACTAAATGCGGGTTTGAAATAAAGGAGGAAGTCCCTATACTAGAATATTAAGATTATCCAAAAATCTTTCTTTATATATGTATTTTCCAAGTATCTATATAGCGTATCCTAGTAAATAAAAGGGAGTTTGCTAATAATATGGGATATATAGTAGGTAGCATAGAATGGCAGAAAGAATTTAAAGACTTTAAGGTAGGTTTCTCTCTTATCTAGACTGTCTCTTAGATTAACTATAAATAGGACCAAGTCCGGATTAAGCTCGGATCTCTACTGCTAGGCCGCCTCTAAAATTTCCCTAAAGGATAGAATGATATTATAAAGGAAGAAATAAGGGCCGTAGAATATAGGATTATCTAAAATGGAAACTAAAATGGGCAATATATAAAAGGATGGTATATAGAGGATAAACATAAGTCGCGTAATGGGATTGTTTGATTTTGCATAAAAGCTGTCTATAAGGGAACTTTAAAGGAAATCCTAGCTGGGGAATAGGCGAATATAATATAATACTACTAGAGTAGTATATAAGCGTTAGGATTATTATCTCTATCCCTCTTTATAATACTAAGAGAGTAGTTAGATATATACTCTAGCACAGTAGGATACCCTAGCTGTATTGGAGCTAAATTCTATTATACTATAATAGGATAGTTATAGCGGAGAGTTCAGCGGAGAATCTAGATAAGATAACAATTTATAAATATATTTAGCTTGAGTTTAGGGCTAAGTTATTATAAAAGAGCTCTTGCTAAGTAGGCTAGCGTATGCCATTTACTAAGCCTAGGCCTTCTATAGTACTAAGCATTGGTTAGTTGATCTATTTAGGGGCTTGGCTGTTAAATTTTATTATGCTAAGAATACACTATATATAATAGGGAAATTATATAAAAAGAACTATACTTCCTTTGCTAATTCTAGTATTAAAATAGGATATTATAAAGGCGCTTTAAAATATCTACAGAAAGCAGAATATAGTGCTTAAGTATAAGAGGGCAATCCTGTTTAACTTAGCCTTTTACTACTAGTTGTGGAACTGATTCTAATATAGTAGGCAAAAGTAGGCATATGGAATATTAAGCCTAGTTTTGTACGCGTGTATATATGGCATTTAGTATATATTATGCCAGGTTAATGGACGCCATGCTAACTGTAGTAAAATACCATATATTAAAAATCTTCTCTAATTCTACCGCTGCTATAATTATAGTTGCCTTAATTTTTCTTCTTTATTAGATATAAAGCCGACTTTTTTTACAGAGGCTAATGCTTGCTGGTTATATGGAGTGGGGCGCAAGCTAGGCTAAGCCGACGCCGCCTAAATTATTTTTATGTTAATCTCTTATTAGGCACTAATGCCTTAAGCACTTATGTGCCTATTAGACTCTATAACTTAGTTATATTCTTAAATCCTTTTCGCTCTACTCTGTTTGAGTATATAATCCACCTTTTTTATACCTGTTTGATCTCTTTATCGCGCAGAAGCTGTATACTTGCTATTACCTATACTAGTTCTTCCTTAGCTAATAGAATAGGCTGTTAAGTCCATTGCGTAAGATATAGCCTTTATTTACTTCCTAACTAGTATATTTCCTACTAGAACCTCCTAGGGCCTATTTCTATAATAATTTCAACGCCCTTACCTATAATCCTTAGGTTGCTGTTTCCCCCTACTTTAGGTCCTTTTTAATAGAGCGAACCTATATAGAGAACGTATACTACTCTTAGATAGAGCTTGGCTTTATCTAAATTTATACTATTTATCTACCGGCAACATATTCCCTCTTAGAGTTATACCTTTATAAAATTTATTATATCTGGAAAGGTCTGTTAAAGCTAAACCTAGTTAAATAAACTTTAAGCTAACTTGGGATTTATATACAGGTTGGGGAGGGAGAAAAGCTAGACTATATATCATTTTATATATTTAATGCGGTAGATTATAACTAAACAATAATATTTAGAGGCGTATTAATTAGGATCTCTAATCCTAAAGCACCTAAAGGTACTAGACCACTTAAAGACATTATATAAAATAAATCGCATCCTATTCCTGCTGGGTATGAGGTTGAGGTAATAGATGGCTAGGTGAAAATAATACCTAAGTCTACTGGAGCTTAAATAAGTTGTGTATTAGAACCGCCTCTTAATAACTAACCTAGAGAGTAATGGAGATATCCATGTTTTCTCCCTTAGGAATTAATGTAGTTAAATATTCTATTATTAGAAGTCCTAGTCTTCTTTCCTTTTCCTATTAATTGCTAGTCTGGACTGCCTTAAAAAGAAAGTCGCCCAAAAGGGGGATATAATTAGTGGGCGCGTTTATAAATGTGTATTGAATTTCTATAGTATATATTGTTAGCACAGCCTTTAATGTAATAAAGGTAAATCCTACTTACGTCTATATATAGGCTTATTAATACGCCTCCGTTTCCTTAACTGATTTAATACTATAGGTTTTTCCCTGTCTTCTATGGCGGCTGGTAGCCGTTAGCTTCGTGCTTAAAAGTTCTTACTAAAGTAGACCTTGCCCTTAAGGAACTTATAATATTTTTAGGATTCTTACAACGGCTCTTTGGTTCCTAAACCATTTAGTGTATAATATATATTAGATGGCCACACCTAAATATCCTCTGGGTCAATCCGCTTGACCATAAAGTTAAACATATCCTTTAATATTAAATTTGCTGTCTATATAATAGGGTTAAAGGCTGCTGCCTAGGAAATTATCCTATTAGGACTTAGGCTATAAATCCGCTTATACCTTTCTTGGGTTGCCTGCTTCCTTATTTAGGTTGCGTCCGAATTGATAACCAAATCTTTTAGACCGCTAAAGAAAAGTGCTATGTTTTTTGCGAATATCCCTTAATTCTTTAAGTTTAAACTAGTAATAGTGTCTTTTCTATTCTTTTGTGCCTAATTTAACCGCCGTTTACCCTCCTTGTAAGCCGACTCTATATGTCTTTTTTTAAGTGCTTTGATCTCTACTAGGAGCTTTGCCATAGCCTTAAAAAGCCTTGCACTTAAATCCTTAATTATTTGATAGTTGCTTTTTATAGAATGCATGCAAGAGTATAGGACACTTTTAATAACCTATTTAAGCTTCTTAGCAAGGTCTACAAGTTGTAAGATAAATTTAGTAGTTGCTATATTAGGGGTTAATCTAAACGTTATAAACTGGGCTAGGAAAAGGTGTAGTTCTAAAGATCTCTCTAAGGATAATTAGGGGCGGGGGCTGTTAAGAATATTATTATCTTATACATATCTGCAAGCTTTTATTGTAGTTAGGTAACTAGGGTAGCTAAGGGGCAATATACCTAAGTTTTATAAGCTGGGGTGCAACATGTCTGTTTACCCCTTCTTATATTTAGTGACCCCAAGTTAGGTTAAGACCTTTACCGATCTTTACCACCTATAGCACGTAGCGGGAACTTCTTTATACGCAAGAATAAAAATGCAGAGCAAGTGGCGTCCCCATATTTATACGGTCTAGTGATTTGGATTTAGGCTGCCTTTCCGCGCAACTTTGCATTTTATATTGTTTGCAGCCTAGCTTAAGTCCATATACGCTCTTATTGCTTTAATAAGAATTGTTACATAGCTTGGCCTTATAGATATGCATGCATAGCCTCCGCTTAGTATTTTACCGACTAATGTATAAATAGACTATTAAAGGCCTCTAAGGACCCCTAAAGACTTTTAAAGGCCTTTAAAGACCTTTAAAGGCTAGTAACTATAATATACCCACTAGAGGCAAGCAGCACATAACCTACCCCTTCTATATCATTAATAATCTAATTACTACTCTTAAATACCTGTTCTTATAATGTATACATCTAATATAGGCAAAACTTCGGTCTATTGGGTTTTAATAGTAGGGGAAACTATCCTTAAGGAAGAGAAAGGAGGAAAGGTCTCCTATATGGGATGGAAAGAAGACAATTTAAAAGAGGTAAAGGTAAGTAATTGCCTATATATTAGGTAAGCAGGTTCCTAATATCTTAAAGATTTATAAAATTATCGCCATTGTGTATATTGTGCCCAATATTCGCCAACTTGCGGTTTCTATGCATGATTTGTTTAATTGGCCTTTTTTAGGCAAACCTAGCTACTATAGTGGTAGAGTAATTCTGGCGGAACTTAAGTATAAGGGAGCATTGACAAGGTCTAGAGCCTATTCTGGCGATATAGCGTTTATAGAAGGTGGAAAGGAAGCTTTAGAGTAATTGGAGATATATATATAGGAGCTTAATAAAGCTACCTAGGCTGCTGCGCCTCCTTTCGCGTTTAGATTTATATACTGGGCTGTGCCAATGCTTATAGTAGCTGTGGTACTTCTGTATAAGCAATAGTGTCTTTTATAGTTGTAGGCCCGTATTCTAATAAATACAACTAGATAACCTAAAGTGCCTACTGCCCTCCTAAAACCGCAATTACGGGTAACTAGTGCGTAAATGGCTTTTATTCCTATACGGGGCATAAGCCCATATACTTACTTACTCCTGTAATAACAAGGCCTATATAGTAGGCTATAGTGTGGGCAAATTGCTAGTAGATCTAGGAATAGGAGAACGGAAGCCATAGGGCATTAGTTCCTGTAGGGGAGTAGAAGATATAAGCGTTAGTTCCTGTAAGGAATTAAAAGCTATAAGGTGATAAAAAAAGTGGGTATTAATCCCTATAGAGATCCGTAAGCTATAGGAGATTAGTTTCCGTAGGGGAGTGAAAGAAATCGCTATTAGTTCCTATAGGGGAGTAAAAGCTATAGGGGAGTAGGAGCTATAGGGTATAGTTCTTATAAGGCAGTAGAAGATACAGTTACTAAATATAGGAACGGAATTTATAGGGGATTTGTTCTATAGTAGAAGACATGGCTAATAGTTTCTATAAGGGAGTAAAAGCCGTATAGGAATGCAAACCGTAAGGGAATATAAGCCGTAGGGGAATGTAAGCTATAGGGGAATGTAAGCTATAGGGGATTGGTTCCTATAGGGCGGTGGAATATATAGGCATTGGCGCCTATAGGGGATTTACCAGAGTAAGGGATTTATTGGAGTAGGGGATTTATTGGAGTAGGGGATTTGTTAGTGTAGGGGGTTTATTAGCGTAGGGGATTTATTAGAGTAGGGGACTTAATCCTATAGGGGATTTTTTAGAGTAGGGGACTGGTTCCCATAGGGCGGCGAAATGCATAGGCATTGGCTCCTATAGGGGATTTGTTTAAGTTAGGGACTTATTTAAGTAGGGGATTGGTTAGAGTAGGGGATTAACTCTTCTATGGCCTCTATTTAGGCGGTATAAAGCGGCTTCTAATAGGCTAGAGAGTAAGTTATATATTTTATAGAAATATAAAGCCTATATAGGATGGTAGGGTGTAGGGATCTAATAATCTGGCAGAAGATTAGGTTATCCACTTTCCTATATTTATTTAGCCCAGGTAACTTGCCCTACGCTATTTTACATGCGTTTTAACCAAGGCTGCTACCTAGCCTTAGCCGCCCAAATCCTCGCAAAACCTCACTTATATAGTAGAAGAGTATAGAATAATAAAGTATTATTCTATCTACTCTACTAGCACCTTTAAATCCTTCCTTACTTCCTAAAGCACCTCCTTTATTTAAGAAGGAAGTTTTTTTATCCTTTCCCTTTTGCCTCCTATTGCCTAGAAATACTACCTTCCATAATCTATTAACCTAAGAGATTAGTAGCTAATAGTATAGTGAAAAGTTATTACCTGCAGTCTTAAAAAAATCCTCTTTATTAGCTACTACCCCCTTTTTTTTTTTAGCTAGCTCTTCTATATCTATAGAATTCCACTTATTAAACCTACCAACAACGTTGCCTTTTTTATTAGGTCTATTATAGTAAATGCATATCTAAAATAGTACCTAAAAGAACAACTTAAAATTATACTAAGCTGAATATATCTTACCTAGGAGCACTCTAATTACCATAAACGCTTTTATACTAGTCTTGCCCCGCGCTCCTAAAGGCCCTTTCTACTGCTCCTTAATCGTAAGATTAAAGTCAATTAAGAATGCTGGCTAAGAAGGATTGTTGTCTTCCTTGTTCATTATAAGGTTGCCTGTTAAAATGTTATATTAAATAATGCTAGCCCACGTGTATAAAGACTTATATCCTTTAATGCCACCCTCTAGTGTAATAAGTATTACAGCCTAAGAGCTTGCCTTATAAAGAGGCTTTCCGTAGTCCCTAGTAATAACGCGTTAATGCACTCAATTTAGGGTTGTAAGGCGCCTTCTGCCTTTAGGCGGAGAGCCCAAATATATACGCTTACTAAGTGGTAATAGGGCGTTAGTGTAGCTAGACGACCTCTTTCTGCTAAAACTTTGGCCTTGCCTTATACTAATTTTCACTCTAGCTGGTTTTGGAGGTATTATTAAGTCTTCTAGTTTATAGTTTATTACTCTTGTAATATCTAGCCCCTTACGGACGTTATTGTAAATATTGTTTTCTTTACCGCCCAAATAAACTATTTTGTGGTAATAGTACCTAGCCATATTAACTACTTCTTTCTCCATTACCTTACGCAGCATTTTACCTTCTTTTTCGCGCTATAGGTACTACCACAAGTCTTTAATAATAAGGGGTATCTTAGAGGTATCCCCTTTATGGTATGCTTTTTAGCAAGTAGTTGCTTAACTAGCGATATAGTGTGCCCGCTTTATGGGTTTGTTAAGGATAAGACGCTTAGTCTGATTATTGCGCACGACCTTAATATATTACTTGCCGTCCAATATTAGAATAATAGGGTCGAACCCAAGCTGCTCCTTATTTATTTAGAGAAATCCCAATATTGCTAAGGTAAATTGTAGTCCGTTTTTATTAATATTGAATAGTAATAATATAATGCCTCCTACCCGGTTATACTCCTATAGCCGCATAATAGATCTATAGAGGGTAAAGCCTAGGATAAAGTGATAAGTGTCCTAAGCAGCAAAGACCTCTCTTATATATTTTCCTAAATTAAACCATGCCTGTGAGGCTATATTAGTGTTTAGATTACTCTTTAGCTCTCCTAGCACAAGTATATGCGACTAATGGCATTAAGAGCTTTTACTGGCTATTAGATTATCTACAAAACTAATATCTAGCTTTCGCTTTGCTGTAGACCCTTATAAGGGCTGCTTAGTGTATATAATAAGCGTTTATTATGTCTTTAGGGCGGACCTATACTCCTCTGCAAAGCCCAAAAATAATTCTATTAGGTTATTAAACTACTCTAGGATATTATCTTGCTCTGCGCTTTTAGGCCAGTTATACTAGCCGCCCTTAGTATATAGTGGATTATCCCCTTCCTTATATTTCTTAAAAATAGCAGCGCTTGCCTCTTTAAGACCTTCTATTTTGCTAAATAATGCTTTATATAAGCCAGGAATCCCTATATAAAGAGGGCCTAGCTCCTCCTTTAGAACATAATCTATGTATTTCCTATATTCGGACGAGTTGGTAAAGCTACTTGTATTGCATAGATATGGGGTTTAAATATAGAATGGTAGCAGTTGGGGAGGAGGTGTAGACTCTGTTATGGTGATATATACCTTTTCCTAGATAACCTTGTCAGGTTTAATACAAAGGATTGTATTTAGAAGAGGCAGGAACCGCTTAATATTGAAGTTATTGGAACTAACCGCTGAATTAAGTCTTAATAGATTAATAAGAAGGCTTTTATTGCTGCTATTAGATGGTAATAAATAAGAAGTGGGAAGGCCCTATAGAGCTAGTATTAGATTAAGCAAAATATTCTTTAGTTCTGTAAGCGTTAGATGGAAACTTGTAATAGGTACATTAGTAATTACCTTTATTACCTATCTAGTATAACGAGTTTAAAGAGCTAGAAATATCTAGATCCTAATAAGCTAAGTTAAATAAATTGTAAAAGTCATTCAGTCCTTCTCTAATAGGTTTTGTTTTAATTATCTCTAATTAGGAGAGATTCGCCATTATAAGTAAATGCGCTAAGAGCTATATTAGGAGGGCTGATATAGTAAGCGGGTAGGCAGATAAGGAGGGAAGATTAAAGAGGCTAGTATATAAGGACGGTATAATAGCAAATAAATATAGGGAGGTTAAAAATATATTAGGCGTGTCTTGCAATAAGGAAATAACCAGGGAGAAAAGTGTAAGGAAGAAAGTAAGGTGCGAGAGAGAGAGAGAGAGATTTATTTAACGTCTGCGGCGGCCGTTAAGCTATTGGACCGTGCCTTCCTAGTGGCGCGTAGCGGCCTTGGCCGCGCCTACGTACTATGACGGAATATACCTTTTTAGGCTAGTCCTAGGTTAAACTACACTCTGCTTCTCTATAAAGCATTTAGGTTCCCTAAGGTTCCCTTTATCTAGAAAGAAACGTAACTTGTCTAGTACCCGTTTCTAATATTAAACAAAAAGTAGAAGTAAGAAATCCCCGTCCCGTTTATCCTTTATTAACGCCTAAAACCCAAACTAGATTCCCGTATCTTTATTCTATAATTCGCCTTTAAATCCCTAGAGCAAGGTACAAGAGAGAAAGAGAGAGATATTTATTTAATATCTGCGGCAACTGCTAGGCCATTAGACCGTGCCTTCTTAGTAGCGCGCAGTGGCCTTGGCCGCGCCCGCGTGCTATAACAGAATATACCTTTCTAGGCTAGCCCTGGGTTAAACTACACTCTACTTCTCTATAAAGCATTTGGGTTCCCTAAGGTTCCCTTTATTTAGAAAGAAACATAACTTGTCTAGTACCTATTTCCAACATTAAACGAAAAGTAGGAGTAAGAAATCCCCGTTCCGTTTATTCTTTACTAATGCCTAAAACCTAAATTAGATTTCCGTGTCTTTATTCTATAATTTGCCTTTAGATCCCTATTTAGATTATCTAGTAATACCTTATTTCCTTTAGCTATTTAGCTAGAGTCTTTAGGCCCCTTGTGTATAGATATATAAATTTACTAAAGCTAACCTTTCTCTTTTTAATATGTTGGATAAGTCTATTTAATTTCTGTTTGCTTATATACAAACTAGTAGGTGTTTCTTTAACTTTCTTAAACTGTATATGTATTTAAGATAGGTGTTATAATGGAACCTTTTATGGTATTCCTAAAAGTTTCTGTAACTGGATCTTAGGGCTATTAAATAGCCTATAATTTCCCTGTTCTTAATTACCGCGTAGGGGCTTTTAAATTCTAGTTTTAGTTCCTGGTAGGACCTAGGCCTTTATTCCTCCTATTCCCGCTTAAGTCTCTCTTTCTTTCTTTTAAAGATAAACTTTTTTAGCCACCCCTATATGGCGTAGTATTCGTCTTTCCTTTTCTAGTCTGGTATTACCTATGCTGCCTTGGCGTAGTCTAGGCACTCCTATAGGTACTTAACCCCCCATTACCTCGTTATGGTTAAGTTCCTGACTTCTTAAGCTGCTCTAGTGCTTATAGTTGGGACAGCCCTCCTTTCTCCTACTTGCGCAGCTCTGGGGTCTCTTATATAAACTATAAAGTTCTAAGTCCCTTTGGGGGCGTTCTTATACGCCTCCCTTATTACTATTATTGCTCTGTCTTCCCTTATTGCCCTAGGGCCTAGGTATATAGAGCCTTGCTTTATAATCCTCCCTATATGGTTTTGGATTATATATATCCCTACTATACCTACTAGTGTCTCTACCAATAGGACATACCCTTTATAGTTATTTTCGGCTATCTGGAGGTAGCTTGCCTTATGCTTCTCTAATGTTATATTAACTTTCCTTCTTATTGTATCTGCTTTCCTTACTACTTCCAACGGGGCTAGTTCTCTTTATAGGTGTAGATACTTATATATTTGTTTTAGCTGGGTTTTATAGCCTAGCCTTTGGTTGACTATTGTCCTTCCTCTTAGGGGTTGATTTCTTAGTAATTAACCTATCCTTAGGGAGTCTACGTATTGGAGTTCTTCCGCTTTAGCTTCGGCGTTTAGTACTTCTAGCTTATACTTAATTACCGGCGTTAGGGTTGTCTTATATACTAGCAAGGCTGCCTTATATATAGCCCTAAGTGCTCTGTCTACGTACTTTAACAGGTGTACGCCTTTAACGGCTCTTAGTTGCCCGTTTACCGTCAAACCTTTCTACTAGACCTCTGACCTATATAACAGGGACGGTTCTACTACTGACTTAACAATCTGCCTGCACCCTTTTATAGACAAGCCGTTTTAGGTATTGGCTATATTTTGGATAAGTGCTAATACGCTTCCGGTCTTTATATATCTCGTTTTAACGTGCTTTTTAAAGTTAAGCTATCTGTTTAGGTATACCCCCAGATACCTTATGGCGTCTATGGCTTCTACCCTTTTGCCTTATACAGTAATAGATGCCTTTTACTTGGGTTTCCTCCTGCTCCTAAAGATAATAAACTTAGTTTTCTTCTTCTTTACCTTAAGTCCCTTATCTTCTAGCTTTTTAATTACCTTTCTTACTTTTTCCTTAACTTTTGCGGCGGCTTTAGAGCAAGGTACGAGAGAGAGAGAGAGAGATTTATTTAACGTCCGTGGTGGCCGCTAGGCTATTAGACCATGTGTTCTTAGTGGCATATATAGCCTTAGCCGCACCTATGCCTTATAACAGAATATACCTTTTGTAACAGGACTAGCCTAGTTACAGTAGGAATGTCTCGGTAAAACACTCGACAGATAAACTTGACGCCTTGATTGACTTCTGCCAAGTTCTGCCAGATTAATTGAATTCTACCGAAGTCCGTCCGCGTGCGCATGTGCGCACGCATCGACCAAGACCCCTGACTATTTAATTACAAGATTCTCTGGTTATTCCTTTCTCTTCTTTACGCAATGTCTTGTTCTCTTTAAGAGCTATATACCCTTAGATTTAGATAGAATTTATATTGTTCTTTTAAATCTTCCCCGAAGCCTCTTCGCGCCCTTACATTATGTTGCGTTAAAAAAAATAACTACTATTAAAATGGCAAACGAACCCGAATCCTCTTTAATAACTATGAGTATTATATCCCTAGTTAGGGAACAGTTGGCTATAATGCAACAGTCCTTTATGGATGCCTTAGCTTAGTAGCGGGCTGCACTAGAAGCCTAGCATTAGCGATTAATAGAAGCACTCCGTAAAGAACTCCGTAATGTCTAAGCATTTATGTTAGAGACCCCAACACCGCCTATAAACGAAATTAATATAACTGTATCTAAACCTGGCCCCTTAAACGCGAACTTTAAACTAGTAATGGTAACTTAACCCGTATCTATAACAAATTTAATACCTATTATGAAATCTAAAAAGCTCCCTAATCCTCTAATGTTTAATGGAAATTAAAATAACCTATATCCCTTTGTAACCAAGCTCTATCTTAAACTCTTAATGAACTATAACTAATACCCTACTAAAGCTAGTAAAATTAGCTATGGAATGTCTCGTTTAAGCAAGGATGCTGCATGAACTATAAATCCATTCTTCTGTAACGGCACCTTTATTAGTTTTAAAATCTTTATCTCCCTACTAGAACAAATGTATGATGACGCTAGCCGCGAATATACAGCTGTTACTAAACTTAAAAACCTACGATAATGGAACCGAGAATTTACCAGCTTCTTTTTGGAATTTTTAGGCCTTATTAGCGAACTGGATTGGAATAAAGCTGCTAAAGTTGCTGCTCTTTAATGAGCTATTTTGGATAAGATTAGAGCCTAGTTAGTAGGCAGGGAACTGCCAAAAGACCTGCCTAAATTCGCTATAATGTGTTAACGAATTAATAAGGACCTTTAATATAACAAATAAACTTATTCTCTAAAGCCGACTACGCCTTACGTTTAAAACTTTATAAAACTAATATATACCCTAAAACGCGATCCCTCTCTGAACCTAAAAAGTCCTATATATAACCCTATAGACCTTAATACTACTTAATCTTATATACCCTTAGGAACTAATAAACGAAGAACTTAAGCTATAAACGGAGAATACTTTGGATGTGGTAAAAAAGGATATATTTAAAGGAATTGCTGAACTTACCCTTTTAAAAAAGTCCGCCGTAGTTCCTCCCGGTCTTTAAATCGCACCCGCTCCTTAAATTGCACTTGTTCTTTAAGCCGTACTCGCTCCTTAACCCGTACTTATTTCATAAATTATACCTGGTTGTTATAAAGCATTTTATCCTTAGCTAACTTAGAAAACGAATTATCCTAAGGCCAAGTTGCGCCTTAGGATAAGAAGTGGAAGAGTATGAGTGTCTAGGCTCTTCTAGTGCTAATATATAATATAACTCCCTTAATATACTTGGCGAAATTTAAATACTTAGAAAATGGAAGGAAGTATAAATTCTTATAGATAGCGGAGCTACTAGTATAGGCTTTATTAATATAAACTACGCGAAAACCTAACGCCTAAATTTAAAGAAACTTAATAAGCCCTAAGGCCTACAAGGCTTTAACGGCAAACCCTTAATATATAGCGAATTAACGTACTACGCTCTTGTGAAAATGCAAATAGGTAAATACCTTAAATATATTTCCTTATTTATAACACCCCTAAAGTAATATAAGATGATACTTGGATATAGATGGCTAAAACGACATAACCCTTTAATTAGCTGGGTTAAAGAAACACTAAAATTCCGCACAACCTACTGCTAAAGTTATTGCTTAAAACACCACTAACCCTATAAATATATATAAGATTATTTAAATTTAATATAATATAAACTGCCCCTACCACGGACCCTGAACCAAAACGATATAGCTATAACTACTAATGGTAGTAAAGAATGTAAAGATATTATGCCGAAACCTCTTAAAATTTGTATAATATAAGCCGCACCTTTTATTTCGTTAGTACGAAAATAAGACCATAAAATCTTTGCTATAACTATAGAAGATATTAAGAAAGCACTAGAACTAAAGTAATATATTAACCCTTAACCTCTTATACCTAAAGAGTACCATAATCTAATTAATAAGTTTGAGAAAAGATTTGCAGACCAACTACCCCCGTATTAGGATGTATATGATTTTAAGATAGAACTTAAACCTAATATAATACTAAAGTTCGGACCGCTATATGGTATATTATCGGAAGAACTGCTTATAATATAATAATACCTTAATAAGTATCTAGAAAAAGGATTTATTCGCCCTAGTTAATCTCTATTCGCCTTACCCATACTATTTGTTAAAAAGCTAGGAGGAGGCTTAAGATTCTATATTAATTATTAAGCTCTAAATATAATTATAATTTGAAACTGATATCTAATCCCCTTAATCTAAGAGACGCTCAACCGCCTAGTAAAGGCACGATATTTTACAAAGCTTAATATAGTTGCTGCCTTTAATTAAATTCGCGTCTAAGAAGGAGATAAAAAGTACACAGCCTTTTATATACAATGGGGACTCTTTAAATACCTAGTAATACCATTTAGTGTAAAGAACGGTCCTGGTACGTTTTAGTAATACGTTAATAATACGCTTCGTGAATTCCTTAATGTATTTATTACTGCGTATATTAATAATATTTTGATCTACTTGTCTTTGCTTTTTAAGTATTAAAAACACGTCTAAATGGTCCTTAAACGTTTGCAAGATGCGGGTTTATAATGCAATATTAAGAAATGCAAGTTCTATATGTCTAAAGTTACGTACCTAGGCCTAATTATATCCCGCGACGGAATTAAAATGGACCCTAAGAAGGTCGCTGCTATTATAAACTAGGAAAGCCCTAGTAATATATAAGACATTTAAGGATTTCTAGGATTCGCAAATTTCTACTATTAATTTATTAACTACTTTTTAAAAATTGCCTAACCGTTGGTAAACTTAACAAGGAAGAATGTAAAATTTAAATAGACTACCAGATGCAAATAAGCTTTTAACAATTTAAAATAATGCTTTATAACTACCCCAATTCTTGCTCACTTTAACCCTAACCTTAAATATGTTATTAAAACAGACTTGTCTAATTATGCCCTAGGGGGAGTGTTATTGCAGTACAATAAGAACGGTGAGCTGTGTCTAGTAGCCTTTCTCTCCTAAAAGCTCGCCCCTACTGAATTGAACTACAAGATATACAATAAGGAACTACTTGCAATTGTTAGATGCTTTAAATAATGGTGTCCAGAACTTAAAGGATTATTGTTCCTAATATGCGTATTAATGGACTATAAGAACCTGCAGTATTTTATAACTATAAAGCAATTAATGTAACGCCAAATTTGTTAGGCCGAATACCTCTTACAATTTAACTTTAAGATTATATACTAACTGGGCAAACTTAATCAGAAGCCTAACGCATTAATATAACAATTACAAGACCTACCTGCGAACGCTTTAGATAAATGGATTATAAATTAATTACGGATCCTATTGCCCCCTAAATGTTTTAAGAAACTACATCCTATGTTTCTAGATATAGAACTTAACAGAAATAAATTAGAAATTGATAAATGGGAAATGGAAATTAATAAGCTAATGGAATACGAATATAAAAATGATGTATGGATAGCAGATATAATAAAAGCGATTTAAACAGGAAAATGATAGTATAAAGATATTACACTTACTAAATGCGAAATTTGTAACGATTAACTATACTATTAATAGAATATGGTAGTCCCAAATTCTAAACCTTTGCGATTTAAGATACTTGAATTTATATACAACTCTCCTATAGCGGGACATCCTGGCTGTGTAAAAACGTATAAGATAGTCCAACAAGCATATTACTGGCCTATAATACACGACTATGTGTGAAAATACGTTTAAGCATATAGAACGTATGTTCGTGGAAAGACTTCTTATATAAAGAAATAAGGAGTACTTTGACTATTATCAATTCCAATACAAAGATAGTGTAATATCTTGATTAACTTTATGGTAGATTTACTTAGCAGCAACGGATTTATGAATATTATAGTAGTAGTTGACCGCCTTATAAAAATGCGATATATGATTCCTATGGACTTAATTAATGTTATCTTAGTAGCTAAATGTTTTGTTAAATATGTCTTTAAGCTGCATGGACTCCCTAACTTGATAATATCTAACTGTAGAAGCCAGTTCGTTTTAGACTTCTGGTAAGCTCTATACAAACAATTAAGTATACAAATATAACTCTTAACTGCATTTTATCTAGAGATAGACGGTTAAACTGAAATTATAAATGCGATTATGTAATAATACCTATAAATATACTACTTCTACCTGCAAGATGACTGGGAAAAGTGGCTGCCTTTAGCTAAGTTTACTGCGAACAATATAATAAACGAATTAATAGGTATAACGCCGTTCTATATAACCTATAGACAAGACCCTTAACTTGGATTTAAACTATAACCTAAAATTAATATAATAGGACCCACGATTAAACAGATTTAGTTAATTAATGTATATAACTTTGCTAATTAAATAAAGCAGTTAACGGAACTACTACAAAGTAAATTAATGTACGCTTAAACAGTATAGGAATGGCATGTAAATAAAGAATAAGCTCCCGCGTGGGGCTTTAAAGAAGGTGATATAGCTTACCTAAATACACAAAATATAAAGACTTAACAGCCCTTAAAGAAACTTAATTAGAAGTTTACGGGCCTATACTAAATTAAAAAGAAACTAAGCCCATATACCTATAAGCTTAAACTACCAACTAAGATAAAAATACACCTAATGTTTTATATAAGCTTGCTATAACCTTTAAAAGGTGAACCTTTAACTTATAAAGTGCCGCCGCCACCTCCCGTAATTATTAACAATGGTAACAGTTCTTACTTTATTAACTTAATTAATAATATATAATAGAAAAAATAATCTAAACAATTTAAACTTCTTATTAAGTGGGAAAGATATAAAACACGAACCTAGAAAACCTATAATTAGATTAAGACCAACGCACCTTCCTTAGTAAAAGAATTCTATAAGGACTATCCTTTACGGCCTACTCTGGCTAGATGGACACGATATAAAGGCAAATAACTGCCACCTAACACAAATACACAAAACTCAAATTTAAAAAGAACTTAAAATAAGTTACAACATTTATAACGCGATTATATAACACGCAAGATGTTAAGGAACTTTAACCAGCGGTTAAAGTTGTCTAATTAGTCAGATCTGCCTTGCCAAGACCGCCACTTAATGCGAAAATATAATACGCGATAAAAAAATTATAAACTCTTAACTAAATTGAATTATTTTAAACCTTTGGTTAAAAGGGGGGGTACTGTAACAGGACTAGCCTAGTTATAGTAGGAATGTCTTGGTAAAACACTTAACAGATAAACTTGACGCCTTAATTGACTTCTGCTAAGTTCTGCTAGATTAATCGAATTCTACCAAAGTCCGTCCGCGTGCGCATGTACGTACGCATTGACCAAGACCCCTAACTATTTAATTACAAGATTCTCTGGTTATTCCTTTCTCTTCTTTACGCAACGTCTTGTTCTCTTCAAGAGCTATATACCCTTAGATTTAGATAGAATTTATATTGTTCCTTTAAATCTTCCCCGAAGCCTCTTCGCGCCCTTACACCTTTCTAGGCTAGCCCTGGGCTTAATAACTACTTATTCTTATATAGAATTGTTATAGGTTCCCTAGGGTTCCCTTTACTAAAAGAAAATTGTAACTTATCTAGTACCTAACTTTTAAAGAGATACATAAACGCGTATGCACTTAGGAAAAGAAATTAAGACGCCTTTTTTCTCCTCCACCTTTTTTCTTCTATTTTAAACAGGGTAGACTAGCTACCCTTCTATTGTCCTTTAATTTAGTTGTCCTTTATAGCTTAAGTCCGCTCTAAATTTCTTCTAGTTTACTTTCTATTTTTCTTCCTTACCCCTTAAGCTAAGGGGTTCCTAATCTTCTCCTCTTGTTTCTTTATATAAGCGGCTTTTTTGTCCTCCTGTTGCCTTCTTATAGCAACTATCTAGGCATTTATATAATGCCACCTATCCGCCTTCTTGCTTGGTCTTAGGGGGCATACTAGGTTATTACTTTTGTAATTATATAAATAGCATATTGCGCACCTTATTATGTACTTATAGATATTATAGTCCGCCTAACTATAGTTGCTGCATTTTGCTTCTTTTTTATAGAGTCTAAGTTAGAACGTTTTGCAGTTCTGGTAGAGCCTTAGCCTTCCTCTCTTACCGAGTTTAATTCCCCCAGTGTTTGATCTAAAGAGCCTAATATTGCTCTTTAGTCCGTTCCCTTTTTTAAAAAAGAATAGGACATTACAGAAGTCCTCTTTATCTTTGTTTTTAAATATATATGTCCTTATAGGTTAGTACCTATGCAGCGTACTTACCTTATAGTTGGCTGTAGGTATATCTATTAGCCCCTCCTTTTTATTTACCGTTCTCCTGTAGACTATATTCCTAAATAAGAACTTATCCTACTTCTCTGCTCTTTTAATTAACGTAAAACCCACTATCCTCTAGAGCTCCCCGCTAATCTTTAAAAGCTGCTCTTACTACTAAGGACCTTTACAGCTAACCGTAATAGTCCTTTCCATTCTAATTATGTTTAGGATCCCCTTATAGCCTACCCTATAGGCTTTAAGGATCTCCCTTATTACCCCTCTTACCTAGACTTTACTAAGAATCGCTTTCCCTTTAAATCTTATAAAGACTCTAAGGTTATGGCTTAGTTTTCTTTAAACCGGTCCCCTTCTTTAGGCTTTCTTAGCCTTTTTCTGGTCTTTTGGCTAATAGTTTTAGCCAATTACTTTTTTCTAGCCCTCCTTAGGCTGATTAGTCTCCTTTAGGCCACTCGCATTCTGCTGCTGCGTGGCCCTTTACTATACCTCCTTCTAAGTTACTTTTTCCTCCCCTGTTGGTTTCCAGGGTGCCTTAGGCACCACTCCTTTTGCCACCTTCTTTTTAGGGTTTTTTATAGTCCCTGTAACCGCGCCTTGTATAATCCTAAAGACCTTCTTTATTACTGCCTTAAGCTTAAGGCCTGTCTTCTTCTTGATCTTAGCAAACTCCTTACTAATTTTTACTATAAAGGACTTTAGAACCGCCTCTAATTTTATTACCTTCTTTTTGTCTTCTTTAAGAAGACCCCTAAGGATCTCCTTATACTTACTTCCTGAGCCCTTTTTACCTAGCTTCTTCTTATTTTTCTTCCCCTTAAAGGGGATTCCTAAATATATGGACTTGGCTACCAGGTTTTCTGTTATCTATTAAGGGATATCCTTAGCTGGTGCTTTTAACCTTAACAGCCTAGGTATAGGCGAAGTCGAGCCTTCCCTTAATAGCTCTATTACTTCCTCCCCTATAGCTTCCTGTACCTAGAGGTGGAAGGCAGGCTAGGGGATAGACTTTATTGCTAAGGGTGGCAGTCTTCTAGTTATTTTTATAGGGGGGATAGATAGGGAGGCTGTGGTCTCCCTATTTGGTGTAGTCTTACCTTCTAGGCAGTTTCTTTACGTATATCTAATAAGGTGATACTTATTGCACTTAGGGGGTGCCATTTTAAAAAAGTATAAGAAGGTAAAAGTGGGAGTAAGGTGTAAGCAAACGCAGGGAGGATTAAAGATTGGGCGTGGAAAAGTTATACTAATTTAACGTGGCTTAGACTAAGGCTTTATAGGGCTTAGTTAAATGCTAAGCTATAATAGCCCAAATGCGGGTAGGTATTACCTTAGTGAACTTATACTAAGAAATTAATTGCGCTGGCGCGCTAAACTCCTTTGGATATTTAATTAATTTCTTAGTCTAAGAGACTTTAGCGAGATTTATATAAAAGCACAAGCTTTTTTTATAAGGAAAACTTATAATTTTTAATAAAATTAATTAGAATCCCTACAACATTTTTTAAAATAAAAATTATATTAAATTACTTGGGAGATCTAGCTCTATAAATTATAAGATTTTGGGCTTTTATACCTTTATATAGGCTTATATATAAAGGTACTTAAAAGTGCTAATAATTTTAACAATAGGAATTTTTTACTTTAACGAAATTAATCTCAAATTTGGGAGGAGATAATATAATTTAAAGATCTTTGATATATAAAGTAGCCCCCTAAGATTTATCTATAAACTTTTAAAAACTTTATTTTATTATGTGGTAGAGGAAATCCTCTTATAAAATTGCTAAAACTACGATTTTTGCTGATAATTTTAATAAAACTCGCCAAACGCTCTTAGACGTGATTTTGCAAGAAGGAGATAGCCTAACTATTATTCTAACGCTAGCCAAAAAAATCACGTCTAAGCTCGCTAAGGTAAGGGTAGACAGTGTTTTCTGGTCTATAACTAATTATACGTCAGGAAAAAATTTACCAGCATTTTTGCAGCATTTGGCAGCATTTGGCGGCCAAATGCGCATTTCGCGCACTACAACGTGTAGCGTATGGTATCGACTAAGGTGCGGCATACTGCCGCATTTA
>Ga0307507_10000269_pt1 | contig 102223 bp, 27 predicted proteins | sample 7_EM_MG_FD_207223 | JGI IMG/M metagenome (GOLD analysis project Ga0307507, IMG submission 207223) | Populus trichocarpa ectomycorrhiza microbial communities from riparian zone in the Pacific Northwest, United States - 7_EM | ecosystem: Host-associated > Plants > Roots > Unclassified | place... | reverse complement strand
AATAGAATATATATTATAGTAGATATTATAATATATATAGAGATTTAGCGGAGCTTTAATAGAGCTCTATATAGGGGGTTAATAGAGCTCTATACAGAGTCTTAGTATAGCTCTTTAGTAGAGCTTTTGTAGAGCTTTAGTAGAGCTTTAGTAGAGCCCCATGTAGAGACTTGGTAGAGCTCCGTGCAGAGCTTCGGTAGAACTCTACGCGGAACTTTAGTAGAGCTCTATGCGGAGCTCCGTGTATAGCTGGTAGAGCTCCGTGTAGAGCTTTGGTAGAGCTCCGTGTAAAGCCTTGGCAGAGCTATATATGGAGCTTTAGTAGGGCTTTGATAAAGCTCTGGGTATAGCTTTAGTAGAGCTCCATGTAGAGCCTTGGTAGGGCTCCGTGTAGAGCCTTGGTAGGGCTCCGTGTAGAGCCTTAGTAGAGCTCTATGCTAAGTCTTGGTAGAGCTTCGTGCGGAGCTTTGAGGGAGCTTCGTAGAGAGCCTCTGGTAGAGCTTCGTGTAGAGCTTCTGGCAGAGCTTCTGGCAGAGCCTTTGGTAGAGCTCTACGCGGAGCCTTGGCAGAGCTTCGTGCAGAGCTTTGTGCAGAGCTTCGTGCAGAGCTTCGTGCAGAGCTTCTGGCAGAGCTTCGTGCAGAGCTTCTGGCAGAGCTTCGTGCAGAGCTTCTGGCAGAGCTTCGTGCAGAGCTTCTGGCAGAGCTTCTTACAGAGCTTCTAGCAGAGCCTTTGGTAGAGCTCCGTGTACAGCTTTGGTAGAGCTCTATGCGGAGCCTTGGAAGAGCTCCGTGCAGAGCTTCGAGGGAGCTTCGTAGAGAGCCTCTGGCAGAGCCTTTGGTAGAGCTCCGTGCAGAGCCCGTAAGAGCTCCGTGCAGGGCCCGTAAGAGTTCCGTGCAGAGCCCCGTGCAGAGGGGAAAGGGCAGCTACTCAGTTTATAGACAAACGAATGAGTACAGGACATAAGTTCAAGAACTACAAGTTTAGGGAATAAATAAGAACGTTAGCAATCCTAGGTAAACGTAGTGTTTAGCCTAAAGATTAAACAGTTAATACTAGAATTAAAAAATAAGACAACTACAAGGATCTAGCTGCAAGATGCAGAAAATAAGAAACTATAGATAAGTTCAAAACAAGAATCATTATATAGCAAGAGCAAAAGCTAGACAAAAGGTTAGCTATACTAGGTTGTATAAGGGACAGAGCACCTATATAAAGAGTTACTAGTAGGCCAAGTGTAGGGATACCTAGGGTAAAATGGTTAAACGAACTAGAATAAGAAGAGGATCTAGATATCCTAACCAGGTTTAAAGAAAGATATACTAAAGGATGTTATAACATAGTGATAATAAGGTACTTTCTTACAGATAGACCATATACACTAAACCAGTTATATGGAAAGTGGTATAGGCAATAATATAATAACAAATGGAAAGACTTTTATATATAGCTAGATAAAAAAGTTATCTAAAACCAACCTATTATAAAGAAACGCATAAGTTACATTAAAGGAGTATTAATTATAATATTAAGGAACCTAGAAGAAGGATCTAAGGACTAGAGAAGCGAATAATAAATCTTAGTACCCATAATAGAGATACCGGTGGTTAGGTTAACTAGGTATAGATTTAAACTTAAAAATAAAAACAAACTAAGAGTTAACCCAAAATATACAGCGTATTATACACTATCGTGGATAGCTTGTATGGATAATATATATAATATGCATAGAGCATTAAAAGACAAGAACTGGAAGTACCTAGTAAGGATACATTAGGCACCAGAGGAAAAGCGGTTTAGAAATGCTAAGTATATATATAGATAGCACCTAGTAGAAGTATAAAGTTAAGAAGACTTAACACTTTAACCAGGAAGATTCCTTACAGAAGAATACCTAAATGGATAATAGTGGTGGGAGTGCCTAGAGAATACTTATCTATAGTATATAAAGAAAAAGAAACAAACTAAGTATTAGCCTAAGTTAGACTAAGTATAGGCAGGATCTAGCAGCTAATAGTTAGGAAAAGGGGAGGCGTATAGAACTAGAGGGAACTAGTATTAAAGCCTTAAACCCTTAAAGAAATTTAAGGGCAATACCTAAATTTATAAGTTAAATGGCAAGATCAGCAGTTTAAAGCGTTAGTAAATAGTGGAGTAACTAGAAACCATATATTACCAAGGGCAGTAAAAAAAATAGGGTTACTATATAGACAGAAGGAATACCTGTATCTACTTATAACAATTTTAGGAGATCAGATAGCCTATAGAAAAGGTATTATTAATCTTAAAACAGAACCTATTTAGTTAACTATTAAAGGAAGACCAGTTAGAATGTCTTTTAATATCCTACTATTAGGATAGGATAAGGCGATACTAGGAATACCTTAGTTATAGAAGTATAATCTAAAGATTAATTGGGTTATAGGTCAGGTTAATATTAGGGATACTTAATAACACAAAGTGCGACAGTAAACTAAGTTAGTATAGTACTAAGTTAGAGTAATGTACAAAGAGACTAAGTAAGGCTTAAGTTATATACTAAAGAAATACCATAAGTATGGTAAAAAGTTATGGTCACTAGAAAGTAAAAAGCTATTAGGGCATATAGTATGGGACTATAAGATAGAATTAGAAGAGGGAATAAGTCTAAAGTTCTTTCTAATCTATAAGCTTACTAAAATAGAGTTAGTAGCGCTTAAAGAGTTTATCTAGGAGAACTTATAAAAGGGATATATTAGACTATTCTAGTTATTAGTAGGATATCCAGTGTTATTTATCCTAAAAAAAAACGGAAAACTTAGAATATATATAGACTATAGACAGTTAAACAGCATCACTAGAAAGGATAGGTATCCTTTACCCTTAATTAGCAAAATCCAAGATATAATAGGCAACGTAAAGATCTTTATAAAGATAGATCTAAGGTAGGCGTACCATTAGATTAGAATTAAGGAAGGCAACAAGTAGAAGGCAGCCTTTAGGTTAAAGGAAGGACTATATAAACCATTAGTTATACAATTTGGGCTTATAAATATACTAGTAACGTTCTAGAAGCGAATTAATAGTGTATTAGAAAAACACCTTAATAAGTTTATTATAGCATATCTTAACAATATTATTATCTACTTAGAGAACGAGGAAGAATATAGAGAACACATTAAATGGGTCTTAAAGAGACTACAGGAAGAACAAATACTAGTAGCAATTAAGAAATGCAAGTTCTTTATAAGGAAAATCAATTTTATAGGATTTATTATTAAACTAGGAAAGATTAGCATAGACCTAAAGAAAGTTAAAGCCATAGTAAGTTAGCACGAACCAGAGAATATTATATAGTTAAGGTCGTTTCTAGGGGTTTATAACTACTATAGGAGGTTTATAACACAGTGGTTAAAAAGTATTAAGCCATTTACAAGGCTAATAAAGAAAGAGAAACCGTAGATTTAGGGTAGTAAGTAGAAGAAGCTGTTCTAAGAACTTAAAGAGTTGTTTACCTAAGAACCAGTCCTTAAGATCTATTAACCAAAGTTAAAAACGGTTATTGAGATAGACACATTAGACTTTACACTAGGAGTATACTTGCTATAGAAGCACCAGAACATATAGCATCCAGTAGCGTACTATAGTCAGAAGATAACACCACTAGAGTTAAACTACAACATCTATAACAAGGAGTTGTTAGGTATAGTTATAGCACTTAAGGAATAGAGAGCATTCTTACAAGGCACAAAAAAACCATTTATAGTTAAGACAGACTATAAGAACCTTATAGGATTCCTAATAATAAAAGAACTTAACTAAAGACAGGTTAAATAGGCGGAAATGCTTACAGAATACTATTTTAAAATTTAGTATACCAAGGGTATAGATAACGCACGAGTAGATACTCTAAGTAGAAAGGCTAAATTATAAAATAACGAAAAGCTATTAGGAGCTTTATTGCAAAAGGATTAAGATGGATTAATTAGATATAATTATCCAAAAATTATAGTAACTAAGGAAAGATAAATCTATAAATTACTAAAGAGTAATTAGATATAGAAGATCTAAGAAGCATAAATAGAGGATCTAGACTTAGAACAATATAAAAACAGAGAAGCAACATATATACCTAAGTCTATTATAGAAGAATTTGTTAAGGAATTCCACAAGGGAATAATATAAGGATATAATAGGTCTATAGGACTAGTATTAAGACTTTAAAAGGAGTATATTATTTAAGGAATCTAGGGACTAGTAAGATAAGTTATAAAAGAATATCTAGATTACTAAAAAAACAAACCAATAAGGTATAAGCCGTATAGAGGGCTACAACCTATTAAGATACTAGGAAGACCATAGAAGGTTATATTATAGAACTTTATTGTTAAACTACCAAAGTTAAGAGATCCTATTATAGGACAAGATTATAATATGATTTTAGTAATAGTAGATAAGCTTATAAAGTAGGGATACTTTATAGTATGCACTAAAGAGATATTAGCAGAAGATGTTGCTAGAATCTATATAAAGGAAGTATTCGCAAGATATAGAGCACTAGACAAGATTATATCGGATAAAGATCTAAGATTTATAGCAGTATTTTAGAAAGTATTTCTAGCAGAATAAGGAGTTTATGCAGCAACCTCTACAGCGTATTATCCGCAGATGGACGGATAAACAGAAAGACTAAACTAGACACTAGAACAGTATCTAAGGTATTATATTAATTATATATAGAATAATTAGGTATCGTTATTACCAGTTATATAGTTTGCATATAATATAACACTATAAAAAGGAATAGGAACATTACCATTTAAGGCGAATTACGGATACGAGCCAAAAACGTCGTTATTGCCACATTAAGTAAAGAAAACGAGTAGCACAGCTAAATAAAGAATAGAGATATTAATAAATCTTTATGCAGACCTTACGGAAACAGCTAAACTAGTACAAGAACGAGTAAAAAGGTACTATAATACTAAGAGATCTAAGGGACCAGATCTTAAGGAGGGAGATAAAATATGGCTACTACATAAAAATTTCAAGAGTCGATGACTAAGCAAGAAGTTAGACTATGTTAGACTAGGACCTTTTAAAGTTAAGTAAAGAATTTTATTAGTTATATACAAGTTAAACCTACTAGCCAAAATAAAGATATACCCTATACAACATATCGCGATGCTAGAACCAGCATATAGAGATATTAAGCCACTAGTCTATAAGGCAGACACATATAGAGGATAAGAGGAAGATAAATAGTAAGTTTTAAAGATTATTAGTTACGAGGACGTAGATAATAAAACGTAATATAAAGTAAAGTAGATAGGCTATAGTAAGACTACCTAGGAACCACTAAGCAACCTAGAGAATGCTATAGGAAAGGTACAGGAGTATTAGAAGAAAAAGGGTTAGGTAGTATTAATAAGGAAGGATTGCTAAAGAACGAGTCACCTAAGGGGGACCCAAGAGGAGCACCTACTAAGCTACTTAGAGTTGTTTCCCTTTTAGTTAGAAAAGAGACTAATCTTTTATTACCAAGTTCCTGCAGACCTTGTTAAACAAGTTTCCACTTCTTAGAATGGACCTTCTTATAAACCTTCTTAAGACAAAGAAGATGCGCTAAGGCAAACAAGTATACCTTATAAGCAGCATAAGTGCGTTAAAGCTTAGTAAGGGAGGCCAAAAGCTTATTATCAAGTTTTATAGCGGCAGATTAAACACGAGACCCTATAACAAGTTACTTAGGGAACTTAAAGACTGTTAAGAGTTATAGGACGCGTACATTTAGCGTTAAAGATAGAGCGAATATCGCAGGACGATTAAACGTTTGCTTTAGTGCACTCCGAACAAAAGGACAGTTATTAGGTAGAAGGACTTACTAGCGCAATACAAACTAACCCCTCTTTCGCATAGCGAGAATATGGAGACGGCATTATCTTACCTAGTAACAGTATAGAGGAAACCATACGCGTATAACAAAGGGTTAAAGAAGAAGAAGAGGCTTTAGGTATAATAAGTAAGGATATTAACTAAATTAATTAAACGGGCATTACACCTCTAGTAGACAACTTGGAGATGTTAGGAATTTTTAAGGACGAAGATAAAGAGGAGGGAGATGGTATTACGGACAGCTTAAGTACAATGTTACAACTACTTAGAAAAGAGTCGGAGGAAGCTAGTTAGTTAATATAGGCACAGTCTAGGATGGATCTAGTGGAACTATATAACAAGGAATAGTAGCTAAGGTTATATAATATAATCTATATGATCTATATGATCTATATAATCTATATAGAGCGTATAGAGCGCACATACCTTACAGAGCGAAGGGATTTCTTAGGCGTATAGTTATGTATTTAAAGGACCACAGTCCCTACCTAGATAGTTCTCTCTTTGTAATAAATCTTAGAATATAATTGGAGTTAATCTGTTGGGCAACTACTCCACTAGTTGTTATTATGTTGTTGATTTGTTCTTACCTACATACCCAGCCTAATAATAGGACCTACTGTAGTTCTTGCTACAAGGTTCCGTTACATTGCAAGCTTATAACTGGATTAGTATAAGTAGCAACGCAGACACTCTAGCGTTTGCCGCTTATACTAACTGTGATAATGCTCGGCATATTCTTTATTAGCGCTATTAGGCCGTAATTAACCCGTCCCTGCTATTCTTTAACAATTAGAGGGAACTTTTTTCGATTTTAGCGTCTTTGGGCCCTCCCTATTTTGGCTATAAAAACTCTAACCTATAAGCTAAAACTTATGTTTTAGTTGGATTTGGCATTTTATACTGACCTATTAGTATATATTTTATAGAAACCGCTAATAAAGCACTAGTAATAATATCTCTACTATCCACTTTTAGTCGTGAAGACACTAGCAGATTTTGTGAAAACCCTAGAAAAACTAAAATAGAAATTTAATATTATCTGCGAACCTAACCACAAAACAAAATAGAATATAATTAGTCTTATATTTGTTATAATTCTCTTATATATAATAGATTTATGCTAAAGCATAAGTCCTTAATAATTATCCTATATTTACGCACTGCCCTCTTATAATGGTACTGGGGCGCGTTACCTGCCAAATTCCGCTATGCTGCTGCCATATAAAGCAGCATTAAAATTCTATCTCTATGTTCTCTATTTACTACTTACTTAGAACTTTAAGTGATAACTCTATGTTAGGATAATAAGGGCAAAGAATTAGTTTCCGTAACCGGATATGCGTTTTTATTAGTGAGATAGCTTCTTTATTATAACTTTGGGACTTAAAGTTACTTATACTAGAGAGAGCGGCTTTACAATTACTTATTAATAAGTAATTATTCCCATATGGAGTGCTGTATTAATATTACATGCACCTTTTTTTCGATATTAACATATATAGGCCCAAATTATGGAAAGGATAGGGCGTTACCTCTCCTACGGTCTATAGCTTTATTATAATGCCAAGTAGATAGTAGGTAATATTAGAACAAACCTAGCCATACGAAGAAGACCATAGCTATACTTATAATAATAGCGACCACCGCAGATACGGTAAATCCATATAAAATGCGCCATTATCTTGCAATATACGTATAGCAAGCCCAACCTGTAGTGTAGATAGGAAAATCGAGAGAATGGCAAATAGGGCTAGCATCTATTTGAAATGACGCTTAAAGAATACATTATACTAGGTTAATTGGGCTCTATATCCTCGAATAAAATTAGTAAGGGAGTATATAGGCGGGATTAGCCTATGGATGGCATTAAGTTGGCTTAATCGTAATTCCCTATACTTATATTGCTTAATAGACAGAGTTCTTATCCTTAATTGTCTAGTTTGACACAATTGAAAGATATATCTCAATCTAACGTATAAGTGATTATATTAAGCTCTAGACGACATAGGCTTCTTAAAAGGCTCGGCTTAAGGTAGGCTATGCTTGTCCGCGTTAATGGTTACGCATTCTCTATTCTAAAAGCTTCCCTTAAATAAAAGGGGTTTATACAAAATCCACCTCTAAAGTTTCGTTTATTTCAATATCCACCTCCTGCCAATTAAGGCTTAATAGCTTTACCATATTATGTGTGTTTGACTTGTTTATACCTAAATTGCGAAAATAATACTACGCGCCTATACTAAGAGCCTGTAATTGTAGAGCGTTATCGCGGTTACGGTTGCGCGGCTGGCTAGCTCTACGGCTAGCTCTATAAATCGCATCGATAACTCTACTTAGCGGCAGCTCTTAGCATTTGAGTAAAATACTGGCTGCACTACCCGCAGGTAGGCGTGGGCGCAGGCGTAAGTATAGGCGTAGGTATAGAGGCAAGGAACTCCGACTTAGGTCGATAGTAGCACCTAATTTAGTTCTTATAGGGTCTTATAGAGCACTCCGTAGTCCTACTAGTTAACTTAAAATAATTTTAAAGGTATCTATAGAGTTAATTGGCTGACTGCCGCGACGCTCTAGAATTAGAGACTCTTAAATATAAAGTAGAGGTGTTAATTTAGGTTCTACTGGGCGTAGGTACAGGCGTGGGCGTAAAGCACTATATAATCTAATTAATTAACTTAGGCGCGATCCAAATTTAGACTCTACTACTTATACTATAACTAAAATTAAGACTTAATTGTGATGTTGTAGTTATAAAACTTACATAGCACGCACTCTAATTTTCGTAATATAGGTATAAATAAGTTAAACGTACCTAATATTCTAATTTAATAAGGAAGCGTTTAAACTAAATAAGGTAGGGGGTGTGTGCGTATTAATTGGGGGGTGTGCGCGTATTATTTAAGGGGTATAGCTAGCAGTGTCCTTAATATATTACGGTATTGCCTTAATAACGCCATAAATGGATAACTATTGGATCTAGATCTATATCCACGCCACCAATGGATTAGGCGTAGATTAGTGGATTAATAGATCCCGATCTAATCTCGATCCATCTATTTCTTATACTGAGTTAAACTATTAACCGGATATCCGTGCACTAATTATAGGAAATAAATAAGGGCTCTGTCTATTAAAACGTGGTTCTAAGACCTCTATATATATAAGAAAAGGTATAGAAAAGGAAAGAGAAGGAGGATAGGGAGGTGGTAATGGAAATAAGGAGTAGGTGACCGAGTTAATAACTGACTTAATGACTGACTTAATGACTAAGTTAATGGTAGGTAGCTAAGTTAGGGCAGTAAGGACCTAATTTGGGTTGATACAAATATGTATAATTAGGGGGTATGTAGTTAGTAGTGCCCTATTTTAATTAGGAAAACCCTATACTCTAATTTAACTACTATATAAAGGGTAAATCTATTAAGCCTTAATTTGTAGGAGGTGGATATTAAAATAAACGAAACTTTGGAGGTGGATTTTGTATAAACCCCTAAATTAAAACCACCTTTAAATATGCTTCTATATAGAATCTTAAGCGAATATAATGCAGTTATTCTTGTGCCCATTTTCTCTTTTTCTAGGCATGTTTTCCCTATCTCTCTAAGATCTCCATGTCGCTGCTTATAATAATCTAATTACATACTCTTCCATAAGCAATGTCGTCGCTAGTAACTTTGATTTCTATCCCACCTAAATATAAATCACTAGTGTCCACGACACTTCCGATGTCGTCAATTCTACTACTATAAGACTTTCTTTCCTTTTTGGAGATGGAGCCCTTAGAGGCAAATTCCATCTTAGCCTTGCTCTCGTTAGTACGGTATGGATTTACTTTTGCTATAACGACATCTATACTAGTTGGTTTGAAGTAGATAGTGCTTTACGAATAAGGGCGTAAGGCTATTTTTGGTGTAAGTTAAGTATATAAGAGGTTGTGCTTTCTACTTACTTTTATTATCGTTTAATAGACCTACTTTCATGTTTAGCTTTTTAATTAAAGATTTAAACTTATAAATAAGAGGTAGCGGCCTGTATTACAGGCGTAAGTAATATAGAAACTTGTCAGATCGCCTTTTATATATTTATATATTGTGCCTTTATAAGAGCAGCAGTTAAAAGGTAGTACTTATATAATAAGATTTAGTAGTAGTATAGTTATATTGGCACTATAATGCAAACCTTTTGTTGTTATTTAGTTGTTAAGTACTACGGAGTACAGTAAGTAAAGAATGTAAGAATCCGACTTGGCGATAAAGAAGGAGATGGAAAAACTAAATTAGCTACTGCTATATTACTAAGTATTATAGAGGGTAGTAAGGAATAAGATAAAGTATCCGATTTGGCATTAAACGGAACCATTGTCCACTTATCTCTAATTAAGCTTTTAAAGAAACCTTTGCCATTTCAAGGTTAACCTAATCCCTAGGACGTCGAAATGCGGCATACCTTAAGAGATAGTCGCCTTATATTGACTAAGATTGTATTTACTTACCCTATTTTAGTTGCCTATACTTACCTTATATATATATAGTCTCTTTTCTTTTATAGATTAATTAACAGAGTTCTCCTTTTAACTTGTCTATTTAATACCTTGGCCTAGTCCAGAGATGCATATAATTAATATAATCACTTAAAATGAGTGATTATAATTATATAATCACTCTATTATAGTCCTTCCTAGCCTTAAATATAATTATATACCTAGCTATATAAGTTTTTTTAAGAGTTATATAATTAGTAGAAGCAAGAAGTAGTAAATAGTAGCCTTTTATACCTATAATTGGTGGTAAAGTTTCTAATAGGGTCTAAGCGTAATAGTTACATATATCCCTGTTAAGGGCCTGGTCTCTTATGTAAGGACGTTAAGCGTATCGCTTATTTATAAGTGTTAGTTATGCCGACGGCAAAAGCCTATAAAAGAAAGTGTTTGTATCACTTCCGGTAATACGTATCGCTATTGCAATAGTATTGGGGTGGTAACTGATTTGATTGATACTTGATTTGATTCTCCTATTCTATAGGTGGAATTTAGTGGATTTCCTGAGCTCGCTTAGCTCACGTAACCAACCCCTTTTAACTCGTGCTCGCAGGCAAGTTGCCGCAAATTGCCCTAGATTGCCGTTACGTAATGGCAATTTGTGGTCATATAACTGCAAGACGCAACCTTAATCAGACACTAGGAGTATTTAGTTTTTAACAGTGCTTAAGCACGCCGCCTGCTAAATTCCACTACTTTCCACCTATTAAATTGCACTACTTTCTACCTATTGAATTCCACTAAATTCTGCTAAATGGCTGAAGTGACTAATTATGATTTTCTATCCCTGGGATGGAAAATCGCTATTAGTTCGCTTGCTGCTAGCGCCTTAGCAATTAGCTTTATATCTTTACACTCTTTATTCCTACCTTTATATCTTCTCCTCTCTCTACCCATTTAGTAACCTATAGCTTAATTATATTCGTATTAATTAGGTTCTTTAACACCTGGCAAGGCTTTAATTTGGTTATAGTGTTAGCAGGGTTACTATTTCTATTAATCCACTTAATCTTTGCTATCTCTCTTCTCTTATATAATTGTTATAAACATATTAGGTCAACTATAAGTCGTTTCTCTTATATTGTCCTAAGCTTAACTAAGCAATTATATAAGGATTTTAAATTGGTATAAAGGATAACCGGTAGTTGTTTAAGTTATAGGATCTTCTTAATAGTTGCTTTAATTATAGCTTTAGTGTCAAATCTGTGGGCTATTCTATATAATTTAGATACTAAGATACTTTGTATAACTTGCTTATATTTAATAGATAACTAATAGATAATATTAGCCCTATTATCCTTATCTATAAGTATAATAATAAAGCCGATCTAAGAAGAGAGGTTGTAGTTATTAGCAAAGAACAAGTCCATAAATATTATTAGTTTAAGAGTGCTTATATTAAGTTATATAAAGCGAAGTCCTTAGGAGGGATTATTAATTTACTATTACAGCCGTTTATTAAGCTACTTTATATATTCTTCCTTTAGGTTAATAACTTATGCTATAAAGGAGAGGTTAAAGGCAGCTTCTAGTTAATAGACTGTAGCAATATAGGCTCCTCTTGCTCTCTAAGCAATATACTAGTCTTTTAGTATAACTGCCTTATAGACTTCCCCTCTAGAGCTAGTTAGGTCTATAGTCTTTATAGTAACCAGCTTTAGGTTCTAGTATTAACGTTCCTAAGTAAGGGCTATTAAATCTTTTTCTTGCTTAATATAGCCTCTATTAAACTTAATTAGGGTATTTAGTATAAGCTTCTCTCTCTTTTACTAGGAACTTTACCTCTTAAAGTCTGGCTTCTTTGACCTCTATAAAGGTTTTATTAGTAAGGAATAGTGTATTATTAGTCTATAATCCTACAATTCTAAAGCTGTTACTGTTTATATATAATAAGCAGGGGTTATATATTAACTGGTTTATCTATAGTTTATTAAGGTGGTGATAGTGGTATATATTAAACTAATAGTTGCTAGCTTCTGGGACACTATAGAGTGGTTAAATAACTCTTAGAATTAATCTATCCTTTAGTTTAAGTTCTAGTAGTAGGCGTATAAAAAAGTCTCTATTTAGGTGGGTACTGAACTATATATAAGCTTATAAGATATTACGCAGGTATAAAGAAGCTAGTCTTCTTTTGTTTCCTTATAGAGTTACTATAAGTGCTAAGATAATTCTCTAGCTAATATATTAAATAGTTGGTAACTGTATTAAGACTAGATCTTTACTATAGTTGTTATAGGCTTATACAACTAGTCTAGACTTCTTAATCTTATTAATAAATTAGGAGTTAAAGATTCTAACTCCTTTTAGGACGTCTGCTGTATTAATAAATTTAAAGATACCTTTCTTAAGTAAACCATTTATCTCCTTGCGTTAAGACTCTATAAATAACGGTAAGGTACACTTAAAGGTTGTAGTATTAGGTTTCGTTAGGCTGTTGTTAATAAATATTAATATATCTGCGATGTTTTGCTAGGACTTTGTTAGCGATTATTATATCCATTTTAATCTTTAGGGGGGTACACTAGTTACTAGTTTCTTAGTTAGTTCCTTAGTTAGTTCTTTAGTTAGTTCTTCCTCTATGTCACGGGACTCAGTCAATCGAGGTATGAGCGCCGTAAAGAACGTATGCAAGCCTATATAATTGGATTGTCTATCGACGAGGATATTAAGCTAAGGAGCAGAAGGTGGTGGTGAGGACGTCTATACGTGTGTGCCAAGTCTTAAGCGAGCCCCTGACCAGATCCCGTTACGGTGGTGCCGTAACACTCTAGTTCCTTATTAGGTTCTTCTAGTTTAGGTTATAGGTCTAGCTTTACTACTATAGTCCTAAAATTGGTAGGTCCGCTAGGGAGCTATACCTTGCATATTTCTCTATTAATTTTAAGCAACTTAAATAGGCTAGTCTATCTACCGCTTTGTCTAGTATTGCCTTTACGCTATATAAGTACTTCTAAATTAAGGGGGAGGTTATAGATTATAGTGACAGATAGACCGTTTTATTGGATTAGTGTATTATTAACTTGCTTCTTTACCCTAATCCTTACAATCTCCTCTATTGCCTTTTTTATAGCTGCCGCTCGCTGTATAATAGAGGGTGCTAGTGGGTTAAGTTTGCTTATTTAAGGGTAGGTACTAAAGACAAGTAGTATTAGGACCAAGCCGTCTAGGCTAGCTGTGTTATTGGCGGCTTTTACTGCTATTTATAAAGCTAGTTCCTTAGCTATTCCTAAGTCCTATAGCTCCTTTATAATTATCTAGTATACTTAATATAGTATTAGATAAGCTCTTTCTACCATTCTAATAGACTAGTAAGCTTCTACTAGGACGCTCTTAGTTAATATAGCTATTGCTATAGCGTGCTATTAAAACTCCTTGCTTATAAAGTTTTTCCTGGTATTATAGGTAATGTAGTTAGGTGGTTTAATATAGGTGTTAATCTAGTAGAGTTATAGGGTATCCTAGGTATATTTTATAGAGATATTATATAGCTATCTTGCGGTTTAAAATCTAGTAGCTTTATTAATTATATAGAGGATAGGGCTTCTATTAATATATATAATATTAATAAAAATAGAATGGTTAAAGTTAGAATCTTGGTCTTTTTATAATATAAACTTAAACTATTTAGGAGATTTGCCGTGTTTCTAGTAGTAGGAGCAGTACTTAGTAAGATAGTTAATAACTTGCTTATTAATATTATTATAGTTAAAGCGTTCTAATACCTTATATAGCTTATCTACTAATAGATATCTAAAGCGGCGGTAAAGTCGGCGGAGTTTAGTAGTAGTTAGGTAGTAAGGGTTTTAGTTAAATAAATAGGTTATAAATAACTATAGTAACTCTTTCTATAGTAAGAAGGGGTGGCCGAATTGGCGAACTATTAGTACCGATTTTGTTGGGGTAACTAGGACATTCTTAAGGTTATTATAATAGACCTTTAGTATGTCTATATCTATAAGGCATAGTAGGAAGGGTGTATCGGCCTTTATAATATAAAACTTAACATTACTAACTGGTGTATTAACTATGACGGAGCTAATAAAAGGGTTAGAGCTAATGCTAAACTGGATATTAATAGCGCTGGCCTTTAAGGTATTAATAGCGGTATTATAGGTCTTCCTATATGCGAGGTATTGTCCATAACCTACTATTAATTTCTTTAAGGCTCCTATGTTAATTATTACTCTATAGAACTTATTAGAGGTATATTAGCTAGTAGTAATATAGGTAAATAGGTCTAAGTTATTGTGGTAAGTAGTTAGGTTAGTGCCGGTAATTATATAGGTAAAGGATTAGTCCGCTAAGTTAGTTATAGTATTAATGGCTCCTTTATGCTATATTATTCTAAAAGAGGTAAGGAATAGTTTAGTTTATTCCTAAGTTAGAGATAGTAGTGGTAACTTAATATTAATTATAAGAGCTTCTATTACGTTATCAATAGATTCTAAGTTAGGTTTATTATTATAGTCTGTTCCCTTATACTTAGTAATATATTGCTTAGCGTGCCTATCAAAATAGCGGTTAAGTCTATTCTTAAACTTCTTCCTTAATTTGTCACGTTCTTCTCTTAAGTGTTTAGATAACTAGTGACCTTTCTTATAGCAGACAAAGCAGCGCTTCTTTAGTAATGCATATTAGTTGGATAAGGATAATTGTATTCTATAAGGCAATCAAGGGTATTATCTATAGTAGCGGTAGTTAGTAAAGAAGGCTTAGGGGTTCTTACTATTTAACTTTTTAAATGTTATAATGGAGGATTATAAGTTATTAATTAGGCTAGTTAAGCTATTAGAAGGTTTAAAGCAGGCATATTAACACGCTGGTAACTCCTAGTAGGCGTTAATAAGCTTGTTATAAAGAAACCTATCTATATATAAATCTAGGTTAAGACTATACTAGAGGTGTCTTAGTTCTTTAATAAGCAACTATAGGCAATTTAGGGTTAATTTGCCGGTGTTTTTACTCTTGCTTATTATAGACTGTAAGGTTATTAAGTTCTACTACCCTAGTATACCGTGTCTATACTTAGGTCCCTTAAAGTAGTAACGTGTTATATTACAGATCTAGTTAAATAAAAGGGTTATAGTGACGTTCTTAAGGTTAGTATAGTAATGGTTAAGTGCTAAGCCGCGTAGTATTGTAGGGTAGGCTTTAACCTTAGCTTCTTAGGGTATATTAGCTCTGTTATAGAGGTTGTGGAAAATAGTAAGTTTAAAGTTAAAGTTGTTATCTTCTCTACTATACTTATTGTCTTCCGTATATATCTTTATAAGGTTTATTAACTCCTTATTAAAACCCTAGCTTAACAAGGCGGGTTATATTAATGAGATGGGTTATACTAATAAGGTAGATTATATAAGCAAGGTGGGTTATAGGGTTGGTAAGGTTAAGGTTAGGGTTTTAATAGTAGTTTATAAGATTAGGTTTTCAGTAGTACTAGTACTGGTACTAGCACTAGCGAAGTTGTTCTTAAGGAGGTAGTTAATTTATCCTAAATTAAACTTCCCTCCAGCTGCCATATACTCTTTAATCTTAAGCTTAGTCCACTCTATAGGTTTTTCTTCTTATAGGGTGTTAAATAGTAATTTGGGGACTGTGGTGTTCCTATACTTCCTTACCTATACGCTATTAGTCCGTAGAAGTATTTGGAGCTTTCTAATATATATCTGGTTGCAGTTCTTAAAGATCTATACTATAAAGTTCTAGAAATCTTCCTTATAGGCTTCCTACAGCTTATTATCCTTAAAGTTATAAACCTTATATTCTAAGGTCTTAAACTATATAAAGTTATTAATATCTGTAACATCAATATTGTTAGAGTCTATATTAATTCCTCTGCCCTACTTCTTCTATCCTTCTCTAACTTATACCCTAATATCTGCCATATTAATTCTTGTCTTATAGCTCTTATCTTATTTAATTTTAAGTTTTAGAGGATAAATATACGTAATAGACGCAAACTAAGGGTTCCTTATCTTATTAAGTTCTGATTTTAGGTTTTAAAACGCGTAATAAATATAAACTAAGGGCCTATTAGGGGGTTGTGTTACGGACAGCTTAAGCACAATGTTACGACTACTTAGAGAAGAGTTGGAGGAAGCTAGTTGGTTAATATAGGCACGGTCTAGGATGGATCCGGTGGAACCATGTGATGAGGAATAGTAGCCGAGGTTACGTGATGTGATCTATATAATCTATATAATCTATGTGATCTGTGGGATAGAGTAGATAGAGTATACGTACCTTACGGAGCAAAGGGATTTCTTAGGCGTATGGTTGTGTATTTAAAGGACCATAGTCCCTACCTAGATAGTTCTCTCTTTGTAGTGAATCTTAGAATATAATTAGAGTTAATCTATTAGGCAACTACTCCACCAGTTATTATTATATTGTTGATTTATTCTTACCTATATACCTAGCCTAATAATAGGACCCACTGTAGTTCCTACTATAAGGTTCTATTACACATTCACTACCAAGGTTATGGTATTAAATAAGATTAAATAACATACCACCCAAAGCACCAGTTATGACGACGTTGACGGCAGCCACGACCTTAGGGTTAGGAGATACCAGTATAGTAGACACAGATTCTTAAGTAGTTACGCGAGGCCAGTTATAAGAAATGGTTAATCGCTTATAGGATAATAGCAGGCTACTTAAAGAACGCATTAATAAAATTAGAGTAGTAAAGGTTAAGCTACCTTTAATTAAACGGTTTTTAGGAGAGAAGTTAAAGCTTAAAGGGTTTCTTACGCAGATGCATTTTAAGGTTATATAGGAAGGAGCGAAGTTAGCAACACCTACGGACTAGGTAGCGTACGCAGGACTATTCTTATTAGGAAGAGCTTTAGAGTGGTTTAAGCCTTACCTTACAGAGATATAAGTAAACGGTGTAACGACTACTAACTAGGACGTATGGTATATATTTGCAAGTTGGAACGGATTCACAAAACAGTTAACGCAAATGTTTAGAGACCCTAAAGTAACTATAACAGCGGAACGGAAACTTTAGAACTTAGTATAACGCACTTTAGCAATTAAGTATATAACGCAGTTTTAAACACTAGCTATATAGGTTAAGTGGAATAATAGGGTGCTTATAGTATAGTATAAGTAAGGACTTAAGGCTAAAGTCTAGGACGTAATTATCCTAATAGAAGATGCGGATACTCTAAGAGAGTTAATAGACTAGTTAATAAAGATTGATAATAGGATCTATTAAAGGGAACAAGCTAAGAAAGGGCAAGATAGAGTTCTACAGTTATATAAGGCGCAGAGTACGCAATAATAGACATAGAGTTAAAAACTATGGAATGGCGCAGAGCTAATGGACCTAAGTGGTACTAAAAAAACCCAAAAATAGAAAAAGAAACTATGGAAACCTAGAGGTTAAGGATCTAGTAATTAAAGGACCTAGAAGCAGAGGCTAAACCAGGGATCTTAGTAATAGAAGACGTTTAGGCGAACTCCACAGCAAGAAAAATGGGTTAAAGATAGGGCTTATATAAATTACAGAAAATAAGGTTATTTCGCCAGAGACTATAGAGGTAGTTAAAGTAATTATATAGTAAAGGGAACCAGGCTAGCAGACGGCACGTATATACAGAGGGATAATAGTACACTGCGAGGAATAAAAGAATGTTTAATTAATAGTTTTGCGTTTTGTTATAACAACGCATACTAAATTTATAAGGATGCTAAGTATAGTGTAAGCTATTAGCTATAGGAGCTATTGTTATCTAAGTTTAGAGGAACTAATAAACCAGCTTATAGATTAGACATTGAAGACGATAAGTTTAATATAGGCGAAGCATTTACTAATAATAAGGCAGCAAAGGTAGCTTACTAGGAGCATATAAACCTTAGAGAAGTTAAAACAGAAGTAGAAACTAAGACTATTATAGAATAGGGTTTAGTAACGGATGTTATAACACCATTAGATACAATTTCTATCGCTTTATAAGACAATAGGAGTAATGTTTAGAAGAAACTAAGCAAGTAAACAACTACTAGTGCTAGCTTATTACTTAATAAAGGTAAAAGGCCACAGGCTTAAGATTCTTAAGACAAGATAAGACACACCTAAGAACCCATAACAGACAAAAACCGATAGGAAAGGGCAGCTACTTAGTTTATAGATAAACGAATAAGTATAGGACGCAAGTTTAAGAACTATAAGTTTGGGAAATAAATAAGAATGTTAGTAATCCTAGGTTAACGTAGTATTTAGCCTAAAGATTAAATAGTTAATACTAGGATTAAAAAGTAAGATGACTATAAAGATCTAGCTATAAGACGCAGAAAACAAGAAACTATAGATAAGTTTAGAATAAGAATTATCGCATAGCAAGAGCAAAAGCTAGATAAGAGATTAGCTATACTAGGTTATATAAGGGACAGAGCACCTGTATAAAGAATTATTAATAGGCTAAGTGCAGGGACACTTAGGGTAAAGTAGTTAGATAAACTAAAATAAAAAGAGGATCTAGATATCCTAACCAGATTTAAAGAAAGATATACTAAAGGATATTATAATGTAGTAATAATAAGGTACTTTCTAATAGATAGACCATACACACTAAACCAGTTATACGGAAAGTGGTATAGGTAACGACACAACAACGAATAGAAAGACTTTTATATATAGCTGGATAAAAAAGTTGTCCAAGACTAACCCATTATAGAAAAACGTATGAGTTATATTAAAGGGGCATTAATTATAATGTTAAGGAATTTAGAAGAAGGATTTAGGGACTAAAGAAGTAAATAATAAATCTTAGTACCCACAGTAGAGATACCAGTGGTTAGGTTAACTAGGTATAGGTTTAAACTTAAAAATAAAGATAAACTAAGAGTTAACCTAAAATATATAGTGTATTATATACTATTATGGATAGCTTATATGGATGACATGTGCAATATATATAGAGCACTAAAAGATAAGAACCGGAAGTACCTAATAAGGATATATTAGGCACTAGAAGAAAAGCGGTTTAGGGACGCTAAGTATATACACGGATAGCACCTAGTAGAAGTATAAGGTTAAGAAGACTTAATACTTTAACCAGGAAGATTCCTTATAGAAGAATGCCTAGATAGATAATAGTAGTAGGAGTGCCTAAAGAATACTTATCTATAGTATATAGAGGAAAAGAAATAAACTAAGTATTAGCCTAAGTTAGACTAAGTATAAGTAGGATCTAGCAGCCAATAGTTAGGAAAAGGGGAGGCGTATAGGACTAGAGGGAACTAGTATTAGAGCCTTAGACCCTTAAAGGAATTTAAGGACAACACCTAAATTTATAAGTTAAATAGTAGGATTAATAGTTTAAAGCGTTAGTAGATAGTAAAGCAACTAGAAACCACATATTACTAAAAGTAGTAGAAAGGATAGGGTTACTATATAGATAGAAAGAATACCTATATCCACTTACAACAATTTTAGGAGATTAGATAGCCTATAAAGGGGGTATTATTAATCTTAAAACAGGACCTATTTAGTTAACTATTAAAGGAAGACTAGTTAGAATGTCTTTTAATATCCTACTATTAGGATAGGATAAGGCGATACTAGAAATACCTTAGTTATAAGAGTACAATCTAAAGATTAATTGGGTTATAGGTTAGGTCAATATTAAGAATATTTAATAGTGTAAAGTGCGACAGTAAACCAAGTTGGTATAGTACCAAGTTGGAGCGATATATAAAGAGACTAAGTAAGGCTTAAGTTATGTACCAAAGAGATACCACAAGTATAGTAAGAAGTTATAGTTACCAGAAAGTAAAAAGCTGTTAGAGTATACAGTATGGGACTATAAAATAGAATTAAAAGAGGAAATAAGTCTAAAGTTCTTTCCAATCTATAAGCTTACTGAAATAGAGTTAGTAGCGCTTAAAGAGTTTATCTAGGAGAACTTACGCAAGGGATATATCAGACTATTATAGTTATTAGTAGGATATCCAGTACTATTTATCCTAAAGAAAAACGGAAAACTTAGGATGTGTATAGACTATAGATAGTTAAACAGCATTACTAGAAAGGATAGGTATTCTTTACCCTTAATTAGCGAAATCTAAGATAGAATAGGCAACGCGAAAATCTTTACGAAGATAGATCTAAGATAGGCGTACCATTAAATTAGGATTAAGGAAGGCAACAAATAAAAGGCAGCCTTTAGGTTAAAGAAAGGGCTATATAAGCTATTAGTTATACAATTTAGGCTTATAAACGCACTAGTAATGTTCTAGAAGCAAATTAATAGTATATTAGGAGAACACCTAGATAAGTTTATTATAGTATACCTTAACAACATTATTATCTACTTAGAAAGTAAGGAAGAACATAGAGAATACGTTAAGTGGGTCTTAAAGAGACTATAGGAAGAATAGATACTAGTAGCAATTAAGAAATGCAAGTTCTTTACAAAGAAAACCGATTTTATAGGATTTATTATTAAACTAGGAAAAATTAGTATAGACCTAAAGAAAATCGAAGCTATAGTAAGTTAGTAAGAACTAGAGAATATTATATAGTTAAGGTCGTTTCTAGGGTTTTATAACTACTATAGGAGGTTTATAACATAATAGTTAAAAAGTATTAAGCCATTTATAAGGCTAACAAAGAAGGAGGAACTATAGGTTTAGGGTAGTAAATAGAAGAAGCTATTCTAGGAACTTAAAAAGTTATTTACCTAAAAACTAGTCCTTAAGATCTATTAACCAAAGTTAGAAACGGTTATTAAGATAGACGTATTAGACTTTGCACTAGGAGTATACTTACTATAGAAGTATTAGGACGCATAGCATCTAGTAACATACTATAGTTGGAAAATAACACCACTAGAGTTAAACTATAACATCTACAACAAGGAGTTGTTAGGTATAGTTACAGCACTTAAGGAATAGAGAGCATTTTTATAAGGCATAGAGAAACCATTTGTAGTTAAGATAGACTATAAGAACCTTACAGGATTCCTAATAATAAAGGAACTTAACCAAAGACAGGTTAGATGGGCGGAAATGCTTATAGAATACTATTTTAAAATTTAGTATACTAAGGGTATAGACAATACACGAGCAGACGCTTTAAGTAAAAAGGCTGAACTATAAAGTAATAAAAAGCTATTAGGAGCTTTATTGCGAAAAGATTAAAACAGATTAATTAGGTATAATTATTTAAAGATTATAATAACTAAAGAAAGTCAGATCTATAAATTACTAGAAAGTGATTAAATATAGAAGATCTAAAAAGTATAGGTAGAGGATCTAAACTTAGAGCAATATAAAAATAGAGAAGCAACGTATATGCCTAAGTCTATTATAGAGGAGTTTATTAAGGAATTCTATAAGGGAATAACACAAGGACACAACGGAGCTATAGGCTTAGTATTAAGACTTTAAGAGGAGTACATTATTTAAGAAATCTGGGGACTAGTAAAATAAGTTATAAAGGAATATCTAGATTGCTAAAGAAATAAACTAACAAGGTATAAGCTGTATAGAGGGCTATAACCTGTTAAAATACTAAGAAGACTATAGGAGGTTATATTATAGGACTTTATTATTAAGTTACTAAAGTTAAAAGATCCTATTATAGGATAAGATTATAACGCGATTTTAGTAATAGTGGACAAGCTAATAAAGTGGGGATACTTTATAGTATGCACTAAAGAAATATTAGTAGAAGACGTTGCTAGAATCTATATAAAGGAAGTATTCGCAAGATATAGAGCACTAGATAAAATTATATTGGACAGAGATTTAAGATTTATAGTAGTATTTTAGGAAGTGTTTTTAGCAGAATAGGGAGTTTGCGCAGTAACCTCTATAGTGTATTATCTGCAGATGGACGGATAAACGGAAAGACTAAACTAGATACTAGAGTAGTATCTAAGACATTATGTTAATTATGTATAGAATAACTAGGTATTGTTATTACTAGTTATACAGTTTGCATACAATACAACACCATAAGAAGGAATAGGGACATTACTATTTAAGGCAAACTATGGGTATAAACTAAGAACGTTATTGTTGCTACGCCAAGCAAAGAAAACGAGTAGCACAGCTAAATAAAAAATAGAGACGTTAATAAATCTTTATACAGACCTTAAAGAAACAACTAAACTAGTATAAGAGTAAATAAAAAAGTACTATAATGCTAAGAGATCTAAGGGACCAGATCTAAAGGAGGGAGATAAAGTATGGCTACTATATAAAAATTTTAAGAGTTAATAATTAAGCAAGAAGTTAGATTATATTAGACTAGGGCCTTTTAAAGTTAAGCAAAGAATTTTATTGGTTATGTATAAGTTGAACCTACTAGCTAAAATGAAGATCTACCCTATATAGTATGTCGCGATGCTAGAACCAGTATATGGAAATATTAAGCCACCAGTTTATAAGGCAGACATATATAGAGGATAAGAGGAAGACAAATAACAAGTTTTAAAGATTATTAGTTACAAGGATGTAGATAACAAAACGTAGTATAAAGTAAAGTAGATAGGCTATAGTGAGACTACCTAGGAACTACTAAGCAACCTAAAGAACGCTATAGGAAGGGTACAGGAGTATTAGAAGAAAGTAGGTTAGGCAGTATTAATAAAGAAGGATTGCTAAAGAATAAGTTACCTAAGGGGGACCCAAGAGAAGCAATTGCCGAGCTACTTAGAGTTATTTCCCTTGTAGGAGGAGAGCTAGTTTTTTTATTACCTAGCTTAAATAGACCTTATTAAATAAGTTTCCACTTTTTAGAACGGACCTTCTTATGAACTTACTTAAGACGACAAAGACAGGCATAAGCCGAAGCGCGCGCTTTAAGGGCTTAACGCTCCTCTTCCCTTGCTCTTTTAGCGCAAGCATAGTCCTTGTCTTAAAGATAACAAATTTTACCTAGGGCGCTTAAGAGCTTATTGTTAAGTTTCGCAGCGGTAAATTAAACATAAGACCCTATAATAAGTTACTTAGGGAACTTAAAGACTACTAAGAGTTATAGGACGCACATACTTAGCGTTAGAGATAGAGCGGACGTTATAGGATAATTAAATATTTGCTTTAGTGCACTCCAAATAAGAGAATGGTTGTTAGGTAGAAGGACTTGCTAATATAATATAAACTAACCCCTCTTTCGCACAACGAGAATATGGAGACGGCATTATCTTACCTAGTAATAGTATAGAGGAAACCATACGCGCATAATAAAGGGTTAAAGAAGAAGAAGATACTTTAGGTATAATAAGTAAAGATATTAACCAAATTAATTAAACGGATATTACACCTCTAGTAGACAACTTGGAGATGTTAGGAATCTTTAAGGACAAAGATAAAGAGAAGGGAGATAGTGTTATAGACAGCTTAAGCACAATATTACAACTATTTAAAGAAGAGTTAGAGGAAGCTAGTTAGTTAATATAGGTACAGTTTAGGATGGATCCGGTGGAACTATATAACAAGGAATAGTAACTAAGGTTATGTAATATGATCTATATAATCTATATAATCTGTATAATCTATAGGACAGAGTAAATAGAGTATACGTACCTTATAGAGCGAAGGGATTTCTTAGGCGTATGGTTGTGTATTTAAAGGACTATAGTCCCTACCTAGATAGTTCTCTCTTTGTAGTAAATCTTAGAATATAATTAGAGTTAATCTGTTAGGCAACCACTCCACTAGTTGTTATTACGTTATTGATTTATTCTTACCTATATACCTAGCCTAATAACAGGACCCACCGTAGTTCCTGCTATAAGGTTCTGTTATAGGTTGGTTCCTTAAGTACCTAATGCCTTTTAGAGTGCATAATGGACGCAAACTAAGGGCCTATTAAGTGGTCGGTTCTTTAAGTACCTAAGGACTATATATAAAGAATTAAGGGCCTATTAGGGGGTTGGTTCTTTAGATATATATTAACTAATACTCCTTAGCAAATAGGTTTGGTAAAGGCCTATACGCAGGGACTGATTAAGCTCGTCTCTCTTTATAGATAATATGTCTCCTAATCTATAATCACTAATTAGTATTCGTATCACTTCTGGTAATATATATCGCTATTGTAATAATATTAGGGTGGTAACTAATTTAATTAATGTTTGATTTAATTCTCCTACTCTATAGGTGGAATTTAGTGGATTTCCTGAGCTCGCTTAGCTTACGTAACTAACCCCTTTTGACTCGCGTTCGCAGGCAAGTTGCCGCAAATTGCCCTAGATTGCCGTCACGTAATGGCAATTTGCGGTCACATAACTGCAAAGACGCAACCTTGATCAGACAGAAAGATATAAGATTCCACTATCTTAGAGTAATAGTAAATTAATGTTGTTAGCTAACAATTAGAGGTAAATAATGGGAATAAATAAATTATTATAGATATTGACTACTCTATGCTAACCCCGCAAGCTAAGATAATTGCTAAGTTTTACATACCTAAGGCCTTAGCCTTGGACGACGGTTTCGTAGCTATTCTAGCTTTATTATAGCGGCCCTTTAAAATCTTTTAAGAAATAAAGATAAATTATTAACCCGCTTGTTCTATTACCCTTTATAAAACTTTCCGTGACAATACTAGGGTCCGCTTGCCTCCTAATAGCTCTAAGATATATACTATACCTAAGAACTTTGCCTATTATAAATCTCGCCAACTAAGGGTAGGTGTAGGTATTAAATGGATGGGTTTAAATTTGTATCTTGGCCCGCTACCTAATTTTGCTATAATAACGTAGATAGGGAATATATTAATTATAGTGGCGACTAATTATTAGTTATGGCGCCTGGCGAGACATTGTGCTAAACATAATAATTTAGTAGCTATAGTGCGAATGCTTAGAGGCAGAGGACTGGCCTTTTTATGTTATATAGATATAGCGACGTAAATATTGGCGGGAAATCGGTTATGGATAGATTAAGCACGCTAGTTAATTATCTGCTAAAGGGGATTTTGTAATAATAATGTCTCCTAGAGACATCTTGGCCTTCCTCCCTCCGCGGATCGCTTTCTCTAGCAGTACCCTAGACCTTTATAGACTAAACGGTAAGTATTAGAATATTAATTATAAAGCTTAAATATAAAAGGTAGGTGTAAGCACTTACAAAATTAAAAAACTTCTTTGTACGAATTTTGCCTTATTAATAAAATAGCGGAGCTAACTAGTATAGATACTGTGTTTATATCTACTATCTTTCTTTTATGAGTTCTCTAGGGATATTATAAATAAATATTAGCTATTTGAGAACTACTAGCTCTTAGTATAGTTTTACTTCTTCTTATTAATGGCGCGGATTACATAGTTGAGATCTCCTAGCTATATAAGCACCCTTTACTTTAATATAGCAAAGAATACAATTATCTTAAAAAGATTATAAGTGACGCCACTGTAATAGCTGAGAATTTATACTGGAATAGGATTTTTCGTTATATAAGGGATATATTATATATATATATATTGACCTTTATAATCGGCTTTGCTAAGAATAACTTATAATTACATCTGCTTTTATTTTAGTAGTAATATAACTAACTTTCCTTATAAGTCAAGAAGCGATTGCCACGTCTAGAATTATTTGTACTTATAGAAAGTTAATCCAATATACGATATCTGATCTTAACGAAGCCGAGGAATGGTTTGGAGATCTCTCTCTATTAGAAACCGATAGAAACGCGTTTTTAAGCATCTGCGTAAAAAGCTTAAACTCTTCTTATAGCCTTTAACTAAGGAAAATAGAAGCTATAACGGAAATATAAGGCATTGGCACTACGGAGTTTAATAAAATGGTTTTCTGCACGCCTAAAGAGGCCTTTAGTAATATAGCGGACTGGGAGCGAAATCTCTAAGCCTGTTTTTATTCCCTTAAAGACAAATTTAAAGTGGTATTTAAGAGTGTACCTAACACTTTATCTATTAGGGATATTTCTAAATACTTTAGGCATCTAAGGTGGGAGAGCGGCACCTAGCAGAGATTTATTGTGATTGGAGAAGATCTTATTAAACCTTACTAAGTTATTAATCTATGCGGTATCTTGCTACTTTATAATATTAGTTATAAGATCTAAGTTACTATAATAGGATAATTATGTATCTAGCGTTGCGCTACGCGCTTACCTTAGGACATTTTATTTAATGTTAATATTATAGGAAGCGAGTATGTCTTAAGTACGTGCTTCTTGTTTCTTAAATTAGGAAAGGTAGATATAATAGCCTACATATTTTAATTTAAAGGGGAGATCCTGTAAGCCGATTGGGACTAGCGATTTTGGGAATATTTAAGTTGTAGTGCTGTATAAGAAGATGGAGTTAGTAAGATAGTATTTGCGTAGTTGGCAAAAGTATAGAAAAATTATACATATTCTCCACTTAGACCTTTTAGTCGTTGTCCTGGTTTTCTAGCTTAGTAGCTAGGTCTAGCAATAGTTGGGGGGCCTTCTCTATTTAAGGCAGCTCTAGCTTTCTAAGGCCTTGGTATCTTAATATCTTATAGTACCCTTATTACCGCCTCTACTTTAATAGGCGGTTTCACTACTCTTAAGTCGCTAATCCTCTTCGTTAGGCTGCGCGATTATAACCTATAGTTGCGACTGGCGCTTATAAGCTTAGTTGCTACTATAAATATAGTGGAGCGGGAGAGCGTTATGGGTGTGCAGAAGTTAAGTTTGGAGGTTATTATAGAGAAACACTCTTTAAGCTGGAGCTGGTTAATATTAACATTATTAATAAGATCCGGATTATTAGAAGTGGTGTTATTCTAAGCGCATTAATAGGTTTTAGATAATTGCCCTAGTGTTATTACCCCGCTCTCCTGTTACTTCTAGCCTTTCTTTTTATCTTTTTTTAGTAGTAAAGAATTGTTAAAGTTCTTTAGATTTAGGGGTATAAAGGCTATAAACTCTAAATTTGGCTTTATTAGTTCTAGTAGTGTTTATAATTCTAAGGGTGGTATGTATATACTACGCAGCAAAGCTACTATTATTGGAGTTATTCCGTTAATAAATAGTAAACGCCTAGCCAAAGATAGCTTAAGTAATAGTGTTATTAATTACAGCCATGGACTACGGTGTTAAATATTCTAGAGAGGATAATGAGACTATAAACGAGGGCGCAGTACGGACACGCTATCTCTGTCTAAGCTAGGCAGTCTACTGGTTCTTCCCTTTTAATATAGATGCCTATTAGAGGATAATAGGTTAGCGTACTGTTATAGGGGCTTGGTATAAGACTGGTATTATCCCTTTTAAACTAGAGGTTATTCTTATATACCTTTAGCAGTAAAAGCAAATTTAGGTCGAAGAACCTTAAGATCTATGCCTAGATTTACGCCTCTTGGAAGGCCCTGAGGCTCTATTAATATTATTAAGCGATAACGAACTACTATCTATAGAAATATAAGCTTTAAGTTTAAAGAACGAAGACTAGAAAGGTAAAGAAACTAGGGCCTAATTTTAGACATCAAATTAAGGCCTGGAGTAACGTTGGATACGTTTATAAGGTACCCCTAGGTCCTATTAGGCCACTTACAGGTATATTTAAAGGCCTCTAAGGGCCCCCTTAGCTAGCGCTTTAAATTCCACCTATTACTAATCTTATTTCCCTACCTATATTAGGGGTAAATAGACTTGCTTACTATATGCTGGAGGACCCCCTAACCTATTAAGTAGGCTTTATAAAGAGGGTTATAGGCCCCTAAAATGCAGAGAGTAGAAAAAGGATGGCCCGGATTATGCGCTATGCATGTGCCTATAAGCTAAGAAAAGAGGACTTAGAGGAATTAGATATTATGGAGGATATTTAATATTAGTAAGGAATTATATAGCGAATCGTAATCCATTATATTAGGGCGTAGTTATTTAATTATAATACTAGTTGTATATAATTTACTGTTAAGGTAATATTATTGCTAAAGGCGTAGGCCCGCACTATGTGCGGGCTGCTTTACAGAAGTATTATATAAGTAACCCGTCGGGGCCCGAGTACTTATTTTAGTTTTAGACGATAATCTAATTATAAGCTGCTTATATAATAGATTAATTAGCTTATATTATTATCGTCTAGTATATAGTTTGGAAATTTGTTAGTTCCGCGCGCTAATTTATATATAATTTTTATACAAACTTACGCACTATACTAATTTTTTAGCCATTAATTAATAATAAACTAATGTCTTTATAAACAATCGGCTAATATTATGTTCTAGATCTTTATAGGGCGATTTTAACGCTGCCAAAATTATTGTGAACGGCCTAGTGGTTACTGCTACGTTTTGCCTTAAATATTACTACTAAAATAGTAAACATTTAGCTAAAGCTACTAATCCTTAACATTTGACCTCCTATATTAATATTTATAGTAGATAAATATATAAATAGCTAATATATTGTATGTAGATTAGTTCTATGCCTTATTACCTACTTTATTACTTCTTTGCTGCCTATATAAATGCCTATACAAAAGCCTATACAAAGCCTATATAACGCTTACACGAAGCCTACATAACGCCTGTATAAACACATGTATGAATACAAACTCTATATAAAGCTCTATACGAGGCTCTACTTAAAGCTCTGTTTAAGGCTCTAGTTAAAGCTCTAGTTAAAGCTCTGGTCAAAGCTCTAGTCGAAGTTCTAGTTAAAGCTCCGCTTAAGGCTCCGGTTAAAGCTCCGGTTAAAACTCTGCTTAAGGCTTTACTTAAAGCTCTACTTAAGGCTCTGCTTAAAGCTCTACTTAAGGCTCTACTTAAGGCGCCGGTTAAAGCTCCGGTTAAAGCTTTACTCAAAGCTCTACTCAAGGCTCTACTTAAAGCTTTGCTCGAGGCTTTACTTAAAGCTTTACTTAAAGCTCTGCTTAAAGCTTTGCTCGAGGCTTTACTTAAAGCTTTACTTAAAGCTCTGCTCGAAACCCTATATTATACTAGGAAGGTTCTATAATTGGCCGTATAGCCACCTATATAATCTGTCGACCTAAATCGGATTTACTTACTACCGTCTTACTACCGTCTTTAATGCCTACCACCCTATGCCTTACTACCCTAATTATGACTTACTAACCTACTACTTACCCCTATATGCCTTACTACCTATTCCTATTACCTATACCTATTTAATATATATAGAGAGCTTCTAAAGCTAGCTTAAATAAGTATTACGCCTAGTAGGAACTATCTTATTTATTCGTAACTATAGCTACCTACTATTTACTGCTGCAATCCGCCGTTTTCTACTAGTACGGTAATATTAACCCCCTTTTTTTAGCTTTATATATCTATATTATACCTATAGGTAATATATTATCCTTACTATACTAATATATTATCTACTTATTTAAGTACTTTAATAGTCTAGGTTTGTTAGGGTGATAGCTATAGAACTCTTATAGCTTCTAGAGACTACTTATAAAGTTTTATATAGAGTATTAAGTAGGGGTTAGCTTATATTCTTTCTAGCTAATATAATACTTCCGTATTCCCCTTATAAGTTTATAGGCTAGTACTTTTTTAACTTCCTACTTATATTTACTATTAACTTAAATTAGTAGTAGAAACGAGTTAATTATCTTAGTAAAGGTCCGCGACGGCCTTTTATAGCTTATTAGGTAAAAAAACGAGATAGACTTTAATTAAATCTAAGAGTTTAATATTATATAATCCTACTATTTGGTAGTTTAGCTTATAGCTAGACTATTCTATCTTTTAAAAGATAATTTTAATGCTATATTCTAGCTAGGGGAAATGTAATTTTATAATATGGAAGCCTATATTACCCATACCGTCTACTAGGGGCTACTAAATAAGAGGCAGTTACTTCTAATAGCCGCTACACCGAGCCTGTGACACACTTCCACTTTATATCCTTATTTATGAGCGGTATTGGAGACCACTAAAATATAAGACACACTTCTTAGATTTAACGGCCCATCTCTATTAAGATTTGCAAATTGTTTCTAGTCTTGGCTTAGCCTTGTCTAGCTATTAGAATTTTACTACGCAATAAAAATGCATCTAAGATTTCTAATATTAGTCTTATTATTATTATCAAATTGAATCCAGCTAAGGAAACGGCCTTTTAAATCTTTAATTTGGCAATCTATATACTACCACTGCTTAATAAAACATCTATATAAAATTTGCACTACCCAGTGATCTTTTTGGACTGGAGTGGAGTGGATTTGAGCTCAAATCCACTCCAGTCCAAATTACTTGTAGTTTAGCTCATTCGTAAACAGGACTAACGCTTGCCTATCAAGGCTAGCAGTCCACTCCACTCCACTCCACTCCAACTTTAACCCAGTCCAAAAAGATCACTGGCACTACCCGCGCCTTTAGAACATGCTACTCTTTATTATTTAAATCGGGTTTAGCGACAGGTAGTAGTTTAATATCTCAATTCCAACTAATATTGGCTATAGGAATTTGCCCGTAACGAATTCCCCCTTAGTATTTTATCTATGACTATAATGGGATCGTTTTGTCTTTCGTATTGTCTATCTTCTTATTCTGTTAATCCTAGCGCGTTACTAGAGTAGGCTTTTAAGAAGGTAATAATGCACTATATTATATGTGCTTTATATCTTATAAAGCTCTTCCAGTCTGCTTTATAGTCCAGTAATGGCGTATAGTCTATCTTTTGTTTTTAAAAGGGCGAGTTTTAAGTATCTAGTAACGATGTCTTCGAAAGTAGAGGCTGCGCCCCCTATAGAAGGTCCTAAAACATTATTGGAAATTAAGAACTACTTAGCAAGTTTAAAGGTCTTATTCCATTTAAAGTTTAGAATTATTAGTATTTGTATAGTAATAGAGTAAATTAATCTTTATAGCCAGGGAAGATAAGTGAAGTTTAGACGAATAAAGAGGCTAGGATACTTACTTAACCATTTAAAGAAGGTTATCGCAGCGTATTACTAACCCGCACTCCCAATATATTTATACTATGGTGAAATGGATAGTTTGGGGCGATAAGGCACGCTCTTATAGCACCTAAGCCCGTTGATTTGGCCCTCTAGAACCTACATTATTATTAAATTTTCCTCTTACTTTGTATATAGACACTAAGCAGAGGATCCACGCTTTTGTCCATAAGTTTAACTGACTATTTAACTAATTAACTGACTAGGAAACCGTCCTAGGAGTCCTTGGCAGAGGTGGTAGTAATAGTATAAAATACGTTCGCGAATATAGCCTCTATATGTCGTGACTCCGTTTCCCAATCTTTGTTATTGTCATGGATTATATAAAGTAAATTAATTTAGAGGTACCGTATGCTAAGCTTTTAAGTGACATTAACGGTATCCTAAAATGTTTTTGGTAAATCTTTAAAGTTTATTAACTCGCAGAGAGCTTTCCGGTTCCTAATTGTTATAAAAAGCGGTCTTCTATATTTATCCTTACCCCAGTAATAGGATAAAGCTATATATTTTCTATATTCCTTATTGCTCTTATAAACGCGTAGCTTACTTGAACTTCTAGGCTCTGTATATTAAGAACTCTTTTTAGCAATTTTTTTTTCTGTAAATTTATGATCTGTGTGACGTTTACCGCAATCTTGCAGCTATTCTTTTAATATGCTGAATAGTAACTCGCCGCCCGCTTATGGAATTGGTAGTCCAACCTTAACGCCTATATGCGCCGCTTTAGAGTCTAGCTATAAATAGATTAGGGATAGAATACCGCTTAGTATTAGAGAGGGTGTTTACCTACTAGGATCTGTGCAAAGTCTTAGAACACGGTAATTGATCCTTTTTTATCGCACTACTTTAACGATTAGGAACTGCGGCGCGATAGTAATATTGATTGCCTTTATATTAAGGCCTTAAGGGTTCTAAGTATAAATTTGTAAAGCTTATACGACTCTACTAACTTCCTTAGCTTATCCACGCTGCGGAAATAAGTGTAAATATTTCCTGGAGAATTAAGCAGCCTTTTAATAGGGATATTAGTGCATAATTGACATAAACTTGATAATATTTTAGGTATTAAGCGGTTATAAACGATTTTCTTTATAAAAGGAGTCGCAAAGTCTGGTATTTCCTCGTCCTCCGTTGGTGATTTGCTAAATCTATACAAGTATTAATCTAATAAGTTAGCTATATATTTAGAACGAGAGAACTAATTTTAGCGACCCTTACTTACCTTCTAAAGCCGTAAAAATACTACTTAGCTGCCTACTTAATAGGGATGCTTTAATGTGGTATAATTTGCTTACCAGCTATAGCCATAAAAATATGCCATTAGCTATTAATATTAAGGTAGAGTACTACAGCTTAGCTAAAATTACCTACTACCTAGAACCGTTAAAAAAATACTATAAGCAATTATATTTAATAGAGAGATATCCACTCTAGCCTTATAATCTATAGAGGTAGAAAATATTATATTAGCTTATTAATATAATAAAGAAATACAGCCGAATCTATTAGGGTAACTTATACACTATAGCTATTACCGAGGCATAATTAGCTATTAATTTAAGACATGCTCTACTAAAATAGCCTTTACTTATAACCTAAAATAGTAAAGCTTAGTTAGCTAGTAATAAAGAAAACTACTTAGACTATATTTACTTACAGCCTACAGCTATTAAAATATGTAAATTAGCTATAAATTAAGCAGAATCTCTATTTAAGCAGAATCTCCTTACTTTCTATCCATTATTTAGAAGCCATAGTTAGCAATTAATCCTATATAGAGCAATATATATAATAGATTGGTTTAGCCTACAATCTATAATAAAGTTAGTATTAAGTAAATATTCCGCTCTCTACGCTGGTCTACCTATACGCTTTAACTATTAGTAATGTTTAGTTAATAGATATACTACACTTTAATAAGTCTTACTTACCGCCTATAGCAATTAATAAGAGGCGGCTAGTATAGTTTAGTATATTCTAATTTGGCGGTGTTTACTTATATTCTATTACTATTAAAGCGCAATTAGTATAATTTAGCGTTCTTTACTCTAGTTATATTTACTTACTCTCTATAACTACAAAGGCATAATTAGTATAGTTTAGCATTCTCTATTCTACCCGCGTTTACTTACTTCCTATAACCACTAAGGCGCAATTAATATAGTTTAGTATTCTCTATTTTACCCGCGTTTATATATTTCCTATAACCACTAAGGCGCAATTAGCATAGTTTAGTATTCTATATTCTACCTACGTTTACTTACTTTCTATAACCACCAAGGCGCAATTAGTATAGTTTAGCATTCTCCATTTTACCCGCGTTTACTTATAAACTATAATTACTAAGGCGTGATTAGTATAGCTAAGAATACCCTATGGCAATTAAGATTATATACTGTCTATAACTATAGTAAGGATAAGATTATTAGGGTTTTAAAATACTCTACTCTTTCTCTGCTTACTTACTGCCTAAATCGGATAAGAAAGATGCAGTTAGTTTAGTTAAAGATATTCCGCTTTTACCGGGTTTACCTACTTGCTATAATTAGTAAGATATAGTTAGCTCTTAATTATCTATTGAATTAGACATATTTCTAGCTAGTATACTTATATCTATTATTTTTGAGGTAATACCCGCCTTTAGAACAGCTTTAAAACCGCAAAGTGTAAGCTGTTTAAGCTGGGTGCTATAAAATTTGCAAAGAGTTGTCCATAAAGATAAAATGGTGGGGTGCTAAGGATATGCACTTAATCCCTTAAGTAAGCGAATTAGTTGCTACTATATTATTAACGGACTCTAACTTACGCTAACCCAGTCTATACTAAACCAGCTAAGATAAGATTAGAACACAACACTAACTAAAAAGAAAATTGGAATTACTTAGTACGCTACCCCCTGTCGTTTTACTTAGAGAGCCCGTAATTTGTCGCTTTATAATCCTTAGCTACGGAGGCAGCGTTTAAAAGTTTCGATCGCCCTTACGCCATAAAAACGCCCCTAAAAACGCTACGTCGCTATACCTAGGCGTCTTAATTAGAAAGGAACCTAGAGTAGTAGATGGATTTTGGCTCTGCGACGAGAAAGTGTAGATAAATAATATTATAATTAATACCCAGTGTGGTGTAAATATAGGATATATACAGCTACTTCCTCCGCCCACTACCTCGTCGCTATGGCTTCTTTAATGGCTTAGCTACCTACTATAGCGGCTCCCTCGGGCCAATAAAACTCTTATTAAGGACCTTATTTAAAAGGCGACGGCGTAGAACTTATCGTGGCTCTTTAGGAGGCTCTTTAAGTAGCTCTTAAGGTGGCTCTTATAGTGGTTCTTAAGGTGGTTCTTGTGGTGGTTTTTGCCTATCTAGTATAGTAAAAATAGCTGCCAAAGCAGCGCTAGTAGCGCTCTTTACTGCTACCTTCTTTAAAGCACGCTTTCGTGGCTTTGGCTTTGCTATTTCCTTTAGCTATAGTAGCTCCTTTACTATATAATATGGTATTAAGAGGAGGGTTAAATTACCTTGCTGTACGCGCCAAGCCTCGCTTGCGCCACACTAAGCTACTAAGGGCTAGCGTAATAGGTGTGGCGATTGAAACTTTTTAACGCTGCCTCCATACTGTATTTAAAAAAAAATAGCACTTAATGTCGCCACTATAAGTAGGGAGGGCGGCTGACCTGCACCGGCTATACCCTTATAAGCCGCTATTAGAGGGGCGGCCTTTTATAGTACCTTATAACGCAAGCCTTAAAAAGAGCCGAGATAATAACAGGACCGCTTCTATTAGGAAGATCTAATACTAGCAAATTTATAAAGAAGATTAACGCAGCACTCTACCTTGGAAGGGCTGCAGGATTATACTAGCAGCTAATTAGCTCCGAAGTAGCTATTCTTGCGTAGCTATAGACCGGCAAGTCATTTCTAAAGGAATATCTCCACAAAATTAATGTATTAGAGATGGTGTTATGTGACTGCGGGCTTATAGAATTAATATAGCACTTCCTCTTCTCCTATAGGAGGTGGGCGTAGTAGAGAATTAAATTAAGAGAGTAGCATGGAGACCAATTTAGGGATTTATTATATGTATTAGGAGGCTACTTAAGCAGACGAGAAGCAGGCAGGAATATTAACGACTTAATTAAACGCTGGAAGCCAGATATTAGCGTAGTTAAAGCTATAATTGAATTCGTAAAGGAGACCGGACGTTTATACCTAAGTATATAAGACGCAGAAAGTATAGAAGCCGACATTAATAAACGAAGACTTTTAAGAATCCCTCCTCTAATTATCTAACCAAATATACCGCGAGCCTTACCCATATATGCCTCTACTAGTGCGTTGCCAATTAAGAAGCGTATAACGCTGGAATAGCCCTATAGACACGAGGCGTTGAAAACTACTTACTTAGGCTTGCCTCTAAACTCTAACTTTCTTCTAATAGTAATATATTACTTTCCTTTATTTCCTTAGTTGAGTATAGTATTAGGTAATGGATATATAGTTTTTATAGTTGGCTTTTAAACTAGAGTATACATATTAATAGCAGGAAGTATTTAGTTAGCGCTCTGTAATGGCCTATACCCTATATAGTATATAGCCATAATAGAATATATATATACATACATAAGCCGCTATCTCCAAATAAACCACGAGCCTCCTCTATACGTGCCTCTATTAGTACGTTACTAATTAAGAAGCGTATAACGCTAGAACAGCCCTATAGATACGAGGCGTTAGAAAATACTTACTTGGGCTCGCCTCTAAACTCCGACTTTTCTCTAGTAGTAATGTATTACTTTCCTTTATTTCTTTAGTTAAGTATAGTATTAGGCAATAGATATATAGTTTTTATAGTTGGCTTCTGAACTGGAATAAGTACTTATATTAGTAGTAGGAAGTATTTAGCTAGCGCTCTGTAACGGCCTATACTATAGATAGTATATGGCCATAATAGAATATATATATATACGTAAGTCGCTATCTAGATTGGATAAAGGGTAAAGTATAAGTAGAAGTCTTCTTGTTAAATAGTATGGCGTAGGTTATATAACAGTTCGGGCTGTGGAGAAATAACATACTTAGTTCACGCTCTTATCCAAACAACCCCACTTTCTGCCTTCCTACTATCTTTAACAGCGTTATCTACGTCTGTGTTAACTATCCTAGTTTAGAGTTACAGAGCTGCTCTACTCCACGCTCTATATAATTGTCCTTACTTAATAAACCTACGCCCCGTTATAACTAACAATAGTAAAGCGTAAACGGCGTAATTAACGCTAGTATTGTCGCTTATGAGCACTCCTATGCTCCCTCCGCCGGCGCTAAGTAACCTACCTTCCTTTACCTTATTGTTAAGTCTTAGGAAGTATTTAGTCCTATTTTTACTTTGCTAGCGTTAACTTATCTACTTAAGTCTTCTAAAGTAATTTTAGCGGAGAATAAAAGTGCCGGACGTAGTATGCCCGCGCTTAAATTGTAGAACCCCTCCGTTATATTTTTAGATTTATACCCGCTTTCTTACTCCTCTAGTTTAGCGAAGGATAAGATATATTATTTTATGGCAGATAAGGTTGGAAATTAGAGATAGGGACCGCTAGCTACGGCGCAGGATATTAGGGAGTTTTATATTAATATATATTATTAGACACGGAATATAACGGGGAATGTAGGTTAAAGATAATAAGCGATATAGATAGTTGGACCTATTAATATAATAGAAGTAGGCGCAGCTAAAGTATTATATTTTTATATCCCGTCGTGTGGTGCGGACTACTCTATTATATAGAATTTCTAAACCAGGATAAGCTAGACCCATAGTTAAATAAGAGAAAATGGCTATTTTTATAGTGTATATAGTTAGGAGAGATAGCGAATTTACTATAACAATCTAAGAGACTTAGCCTGTATATAATTCCTTTAAATTATAGACAGCGTTCTTAGTTAATTTGTACTACCTAGCCTAGTATCTCTTTACTACGTCGCCGCCTTATACCTCCCCTAGAGGAGGAAACTAACCTATCCTAAACCGTATTTTAATCTCCCTATTATCTTTCTAGGAATTTGACTCTAAAAAGGGCGGGTGGCCTGTTGGTATAAAGTAGATAGCTAATCCTAGGGCAAAAATGTTGGTCTTCCAGTTTATACTTATTAGATCTAGATAGGGTATAAATGACCAGATACCTTTATCCAAACTACTATTAAGGAGAATTATGCTATTAGAATGTAGAAGCATTCCCTGGAAGTTGTATAGTTTAATATTTAAATTCTTGTTAAGGAGTAAGTTACTAATACTAATATTGCAATGTAAGACGCCCTTTTTATAAGTATAAGCCAGAGATAAACTTACCATATTCGCTCTTAGGAGCATTATATTCTGCTTTGTAGTTGCTCTTATATCTTCTAAGCACCTTTGCTAAATAATTGCTTATTTTTATACGGAATGGACTAAAGTAATGGTTATTTGCCAGCGCTTAAAGGGGTAGGAAGCGAGGGACGCCGCGGCTTAATGCCCTTATTATTCCGTACCTTTTAAGCATTAGTAATAATTAAAATATAAGTAAATCCTTATACCTCTTCTTGTTGCGGAAATAAGATACCCTAGCGCCTGTTTTTCTCTAGCCATCTATTTACTGTTAAGTAGATATAATCCGCGGGGATAGTAATACGCTTAAAGACTGGAGCTCGCTTTACGCGGAATCTAAGCACTATATAAGTGCTGAGGTGCTCCGGATTGTTATAGTTAAAGATAATAAACACTTTCTCCCCCTTTATTATGCCGAGGACACTAGTAGAGTAATAATTGCTACCTGTAGACTTGACTAGAGGCCTTATAAGAGAGTATTGCCAGTCTTCTAAGTATTTATTAAACCTGGCTCTTAAACAGTAGATAACGCATTAACTCTACCCGCTTAATATTAGAGGAGTGTTTATTATAGAAAATATAGGTACAGAGATGGAGAAATAGTTTAATAATATGTTGTGAGCTGAACTATAATCTAATATAGGTAAGGAAAGGACCTTCTCTTTTAGAGGTGTTAAGCTATATAAGTAAGCGAAATCTTCTATATAGAATCTATAGGATTCTGTTTATCCTTGGTTATCAACCAAAAGTATGGAGAGAAGGTTAAGTAGTTATTCTCCCTAAAGCAAATAAGGAGGACTACTCTTTACCAAAGTCCTATAGACCTATCTCCTTATTAAACTGCTTAGGAAAAACTCTAGAGAAGATCATTGCTACTAGATTAGGATATCTAGCTGATACTACTAGCTTACTTCAAGACTCACAACTAGGAGGAAGAAGACAGCGGTCCGCAATTGACGCAGTTTTACTACTTCTAAATAATATCCAATCTAAAAATAATAGGAAAAAAGCTAGACAAAGAATAGCTACTACGTTATTTCTAGACATAAAAGGGGCTTTTGACCGCGTTTCTACAAACCAGCTTCTATCTATCTATAAGGAACTAAGACTGCCTATAACGTTTACACAATGGGTAGCTACTTTCCTTAGCAATAGAAAGCTACAACTCTCTAGAATAGCAAAAACCGTGGTCTCCTCCTATTTCTGCTCTCTTTTCTATCTCTAGAGGTAGTAAGGAAGAAGCTGCATAAGAACATCTAAGACTGGTAGAAAATCTACAAGAATCCCTAGAGTGGGATCTAGTAGATATATACTGTACAGATGGCTCTAAAGATAGTAAATCTAGTGCAGCAGCTGTATGTAAAATAGGAGAGAGAAATAGGATCAAATATGCAACAAATTGGAATCTAGGGCCCTATATGGAAATTATGGACGCAGAGCTTTATGCAGTCTATAGGGCCTTAGAACACCTAAAACAACAGAGACTAGAAGAGAAACAGGTCTATATCTTTATAGATAGCCAAGCGGCTATTAAAAGAATACAACTTAATTCTCTTACTGGAGGGCAAGAACTAGTCTTTAAAATTACGCAAAGCTGTTCCTATCTAGCTAGCAAAAATATTTCTATTAACTTCTATTGGGTACCTAGCCACCTAGAAATCTATGGAAATGAAATAGCAGATAAACTAGCTAAAAATGGCCTCTCTAGAAGAAAAATGCAATCTTCTTATACCTCTTTAGCCTATTTAGGGAGACTAGCAAGAGAAACGATACTAGAACAGTGGAAAAATAATTGGCAACAAAACAAAAGTAAAGGAAAACACTACACTAGAATCTGTAAGGGAAAATACCCCTTTTCTTTTAAAGCCCCTAAGGATAAATATCCTAAAAGAATACAATCAGCCTTCTTTCAGCTAAAGCTAGGAAAAGGGTACTTTAAATCCTTCTCTAAGCAAATAGGGAAGGATGAGGAAGACAGATGCTTTAGAGAATGTAGTGCCCTACAAACTCCTAAGCACTTACTACTAGATTGTAGCCTATACAGAAAAGAGAGAAAAGAAATACAAAGGCAATTAGGCTCTACTCTATCTTTAGAGAAGCTATTTTGCACAAAGAAGGGGAAAGAGGCGCTCTTTCTTTTTCTAAATAGAACAGGAATAGCTACTAGAAAGTGGCTAATAACAGCAGGATCTCTAGAAGGTCCTAGTAGATAGATAGTAGAGAGCAAAAGAACAGAAGTGAATTACAAATAGGACAGGGATAGGTGTTAGGATTTCGTGTGGTTTTTACTATTTTACTATTTTCTATCGTTTTCTACTGTTTTCTTACTACCTAATAGTTGCTGCAATCTAGTTTCTACTAGAGAGCTATAAATCTCTATTAGAGATTTATAAACTACTAGAACATAGTTACTAGTACATGTTAAGCTGCCTAGAAAGGATTCATGTATATAGGACTATAGCGCCATAGCCTAGAGGCTGCATGCGCAGTATTGTACGTAGTATAATACAATGGACATAAAAATAAAAATAAAAATAAAAAAAGTAAGCAAAAGTACGATAACTAATTGAGCGTAAACTACCTAATGTACCTATTACTCTTCCGAAGTTTCCAAAATGCTAGAATTATTACTCTCTAGTGGGGTTTGAAGTTGTCCAGCTGCTATATATTCTATGCAGTCTTTAGGGACTTTAGTATCTCTACTCTTATTATATGTGATATTTAATTTAATGCAGTTACCATTATAGCTATTGCTTAGTGCTTTTATTCCAATATTATAGCCGCACGCGTAATGCTGCGTAAAAGCCATATATATAATTGCCTAAGTTAAATAATTAGTACTTTTAATAGTTATGCTAGAGTTATACTAATAAGCTAGCTAGTGGACCCTAACCGATAACTTTTGGGAGGATATTGCCTGCGGGACCTCTTTAATTATTAGTAATAGTTAGGCAAATAAGTTTATAGGACTTTAATTAAACACTTATAGGGATTGGAGAGGATTTTCCTAAGGAGTATGCTAAGATATAGTTACAGTGATTTTATAAAGAAAGCTAAGGCTTTTTAAGCAACTATAAGCGGTTTATATAGGGAGCAGGAGGGCGCTTAGTATTAATACTGTCTAGCTAGATGCGGCTATAGCTGCCGCAAGTTTAGGTAAGGGTTGACAAGATTATGCTAATATATACTTATATAAAGGGTAAAACTGCAAGGCTAAGTAAGGGCATGTTAGCTCTTAGTGCGGTAATATCTAGCAAATATTAACCGATATCTGTAACAAGTCCCTATAACCCTAGTAACATTAGGCTGCGCCAACTCGACTTCGGCTAGCCTATATAATTTTATATGGTTTAATTCTATAGTAATTATAGCTATAGATTGCCGGTGTATTGCTTAGTAGGCTAGTAGGTTAAATAGAAACACTAGCGCGTATATACAGCACGTGACTTATAGTGCTATAGCTGGTTGGGTTAATATGTTTTAATTTATATATAAAAAAGTGGCGTTTGGCGGCTATAGAAGTCTCCAAGAACGCTATATATTAGTAGTTTTATTAAAAACATCACTTATCCTATTTTTTTTTACGCTTTTTTCCATCGCGATAAGGGTCTAGTTAGTGTGGCTTGGCCACCCTCCCTGCTAGCGGACGCGAGCTTGAAGTATTTTACGCTTTAATTACCTGCTGTAAATACCGCTAATTATACTGCCCGTCCTAATAAGCCTTTGCAGATATTTGGCTTGGCTTAGTGCTTAAATATATATTTATATGGTGAAAACGGTTAGCTGACCTAAGTCCAGAATAATTGCAGGACCAATATATATAGATAGTAGCTTAATTACTAAACCCTAGCATAAAAGTATAACTAAGGTTAAGAGCTATTAGCGTAGGAGTTAACTTACGCAACCTTATATAGTATATTGTTATCTTTATTAGCTACGGTTAAACTTATTCCAATAAGTTAAAATACGTCTACGGTTAAACTTACGTAGGAGGATAGATTGTTTATAGTAGGGTTTAATAGTAACTGGATAATATTATTTTAGCTAATGGTGTAGGTATAGAGGGTAAATGTTTCTGGAGTATATTTTAGATATTCTATTAACACACTTGGTTATGGGAAGTAAGTAGGCCTGCAAATACTAAGATATACGGCTGCTGCTAACCTTGTCCTATTTATTAGTATAGGATATAAGTAGATCTGCGAATACCGAGATATACGGCTGCTGCTAACCTTGTCCTATTTATTGGTGTAGTATATAAGTAGACCTATAAATACTAAGATGTATAGCTGCTGCTAACCTTGTCCTATTTATTAGTGTAGTATATAAGTAGACCTGTAAATACTAAGATGTATAGCTACTGCTAACCTTATCCTGTTTATTAGTATAGGGAGTAAGTAGACCTATAAATACTAAGATGTATAACTACTGTTAACCTTGTCCTGTTTATTGGTGTAGGATATAAGTAGACCTATAAATACCAAGATATATAACTGCTGCTAACCTTATTCTATTTATTGGTGTAGTTTATAAGTAAACCTATAAATACTAAGATATACGGCTGCTAACCTTATCCTGTTTGTTGGTGTAGCTTATAAGTAGACCTATAAATACTAAAATATATGGCTGCCACTAACCTTGTCCTATTTGTTAATGTAGCTTATAAGTAGACCTATAGTGCTTTTATCAGTATTCGGTATTAATTAGTAATATTAAATATTGAATATTGGATGTTTAATATTAATATTAATACAATATGTTCAATACAAAAAGATATTAAATATTAAAAGATTTTTAGAGTTGACGTGGTAAAAATAAGGTAGATATATTAGTAAATAACTCTCGGGCCTCCTTATAATACATACGTATTTTAGATTTGTTAGGTAAACCTATAGAAAGTAAAAATTACTAAGTATTAAATTAGATCTTATAAGACATCGCGCACAATATCGTTTAATTTTAACGATTTTTATAACTCCCTATACACCCACCCTTTAATTAACGCCAGCCTCTCTTATCTACTATTGTAATTAAGGACGATAATACTTCCTCCTCTGCCATTTCTGAGCTTAATTCTAATCAGTTCGCTCTGGTGACGACAACGTATTAAGCAACTCTATACTAAATACACTACCCGTAACTACCTCTAAGTCGCCTTATAAAAGGCGCAGGTTAGCCGCTTTTACTTAGCAGCTTGCCCGTAATCCTCTCCCTTATAAATCTATTCGCGACGGTAAAAATTAAATATGGTACTGTTTAATATGCGAATGGAACTCTGGCTTATTAATATTTATTTGCGCCCACCTAGTATATTATTAGGGAGTACGAATATTAAATGTACGGAGTACTTAAAGAGCTGGCTATAAGGTAATATTACCGCTAGGGGGTGGCTTATGGCAATAAATGTAGTATAAGAGGCTTCTAAGCTCTTGGCAGAATTTAGAGAGCAGCTAATATCTGCTATACCACGCTAAGGATTACGAAGGTGATAATAGTGATAAGGGAGCAGTCGCGAGAGAGTAGCTATTTTAAAGCTCTACCCAAGCCCAAGGGCGTAAAGCGTTCTTTTAATTAAAATACTATACTAAGACTGTACTACATTTAATATTCAATATCTTTTTAGTATTAAATTACTATTTAATATTAATATCAATACGGCCTTATATTGATATTAAATACTAATAAAAGTACTATTGTGACGGTGCTAGAGCGCGTCACCTACCAAGTTCTGCCATATTCTGCCACCTATTATATTATCGCATACTATCTGGTACTGTTTCTTACTATTTCTTACTGTTAACTCGCCTACTATTGGCTCGCTTGCCACTAGCGCCTTGGCGACCCCTTGTATCTTATTAGTCTCTAACAGTCTTCTCCTCCTTCTTCTCCTTAGCTTAGTATTCTTATATAGTAGCAATCTACAAGCTTTGGTTCAGAAGCATTTATATAAGCCCGTTATATTATACTAAGCTCTCCCTACATTACCTGGGAAGGCCTTAATAATATCCCACCCTAAAAGAAGACCTTTGTCTGCAACGACGCGTCAACGCGTTATATTTAGACATTAAAAAACGCCACACTACTATACCTAAGAAGGCCCTAACAATATCCTACTTTATAGGCCAGACTGTACTTAACCTATATCCCTAAAAGAACCCCAGAATTAAAACCAAATTATATAATTCCAATAACCTTAGGAAGCCAATAATGGCACCTAAAGTAAGCTTATCTAAAAGACCTGCCTTTACCTAAGAGGAACACAAGATCTAATTAGGATTAGAAATTAAAGACAATAACAACGTTATAAATATACATAAGTAGATTCGTGCCCTTGCAGCTAATTAGAAGGTCAACCGTTTTTAAGCCTAAAGTATATAAGAAACTCTAAAGGAGATCCTAGAAAGCCTTACTGCCTTATAAAACAGCCCAGCCTCCCCTTTATAAAGCCTTAGTTAACCCATTCACTTAACCAAATATGATATACTAAAGAGTACGGACACAATAATAAAGTAATTAAAGTCTATCAAGCTCCCTAACCCCCTACTATTATTAGACGGCATAAACCTGACCTTTAAGAACTAGAGAATTCAGGTATAAGGAAAGCTTTATATTAACTACAACTATTTCCCCTCTAAAGAAGCTAAAATGCTCTACCTCTTTAGTTAAACCATTAGGGACGCCTAGCAACATCTCTAGGCCAAGTTTAAGGACGAGTTACCTATTCGGTTTATATCTGTTAATAAGATAATACAGCACCTGGCTACTATCTATGTTAATCCAAATAAAGTATGGGATGTTTGTTATGACTATAATTGCCTAATAATAAAATTAAACCAATCCTTTACTAAGTTCTAGACTTAGTTCTTACACCTAGTAGGTAAAGGCTAGGTTCCCCCTAGGAACTACCGTTTGGACCTATATAACAAACTAATAGTCCAACTATAAGAGAAGATTATAATAGCCTTAGATAACCTACTAACCTACCAAAGACTAGCAGCCTAATATTTATTACTAGATTTAGAACTAAAACAAATTAATACTTGTTCTAACTAACTAAAGAAGGCTTATAGCAACCAAAACCTATCTGCCACACCAATAGGAGCTAGTATTGGAAGATAAACCATAACCGCCCTTATACCAAAAGCGGTCACAACGTTCTACCTATAAGCCTTATCTGAATCGCTATGTACTATGCATCTAGCCAATGCTTATTATAACACCCTAATTAACCCTACTACGGTCACGTGTTTCAATTACGGAAAGAATAGTTACTTTGCCACGTCCTGCCCAGAGCTAAAGGATGCAGGTAATATTAAGGAAATAAAGGAAGAAGAATTGTCTAATAAGTTGGGAAAAGAAGAACCCTAGGGAAAGACTCCCCCCTAGGGTATCCTATTAATCTTAAAGAGATTAATCTAAGTTAGCTAATAGGTGGAAAACACTTTATAGTTCTATATATAGTATCTTAAAATGGATATAAAGTTAATATAACTGCCCTTATTAATACTAGAGTAAATAGCTTTGCCTTTATAAACACTACTTATATAAATAACATTGCTAAGTTCTTAAATGTAAATGCTACCAACTAAAGAAGCCTATTTAAGTAAAAGGCTATAACGGCTAAGCTGGTAAGCCAGTTACCTATATCTTAAAGCTATATATCGCTATTAATAGATGACGCCAGTTTAGCATCCCTTTCTATATCCTAGACCTAGGGTCCTATAACATAATCCTTGGCCAAAAATGGATGTCCTACTTTAATATTTGGCTAAACATTTAATAAAGACAGTTTATCTAGCCAGAGAATAGACTAAGGTTACCTTTCTTTATTAGAGAAATCCATACTAACCGCAAGATATTAGTTATAAAGGCCAACCCTATTTACTAGTAGGATGTTAGGGACCACAACCTAGCCTTTGCTTAAGAAGATGCCCGCCATAAGGCTGGTAAGAACTCCATATTAATAAGGATACTCCCCCAAAGGACTATAGTTAAGGAGGACTCTACTTATAGAAGTAGAATAGATAGTAATGCAGACAACTTCTAAATTACGGAGATCTAGCTAATAGGGAAGAGGACATACTAACAGGACATAGAGGATAACCTTTAGAAGATATAATAAGAGCTAAAAGGAGTAAAGACAATACTAATACATTAAAAGCCCCCAAGGCCGCAGACACCCCTACTATTATATAACCCCCCTATAGTAGATATCACGGCAATTAGCGCTATAGGTTTCTACTTTAATATATATTAGAAGGATAATAAGGTCTTTATAACCAGCTTATATAAAATCAACTGGATTATTAATAAGAAGGAAGAAGGGCTAGTAGAGGAAACTAATAAGGAGCTAGTTAAGCGCCTCCTCCCTATATGCCTCTTAGACTATAGAGACGCGTTCTTAAAAGCAGCCTTAGATATACTACCCCCCTACTAAACCTATAATTATAAGATTTAACTAGAGGCCGACAACTTTCTAGGCTATAACCCCCGTTACTAGCAAACTATAGAGGAACTAAAAACAGCCAAGTAGTACCTAATCAATAGCCTCTATAAGGGGTTTATTAAGCTAAGTTAGGTCCCTTTTATTTCCCCTATTCTCTTTATAAAGAAACCTAATAAAGGCCTCTACTTCTGCATTGACTATCGGAAACTAAACACTATTACTTAGAAAGATTATTACCCTCTCCCCCTAATTAATAAGACTCTTATACATCCAAGCTAAGCCAAAATCTTTACTAAGCTTAATGTCTGCCAAGCTTTCTACTAAATTAGGATAGACCCTATATTAGAGGATCTAACAATATTCCGCACCCGCTACAGTTCTTATAAATATAAAGTTCTTCCTTTTAGACTAATAAATAGGCCAACCACGTACCAACGGTATATAAATAATATTCTTTTCGACTACCTTAACAAATTCTGCATAGCATACCTAGACGACATTCTTATATACTTAGATAATAAACTTAAGTACTAAGCTCACATTAAAAAGGTCCTAGAGAGGCTGTGGAATGCAGGCCTATAAGTCAATATTAAGAAATGCAAATTTGGAGTAAAATAAACAAAGTACCTTGGGTTTATTATTAGTATAGAAGGAATTAAAGTTAACCCTAAGAAGGTTAAGGTAATATATAACTAGAAACCCCCTTATACTATAAAAGGTATCTAGTCCTTTCTAGGCTTCTATAACTTCTACCGTTGGTTTATCCAGGACTATAGGGTTATAGCTAAGCCTCTTATACAACTAATAAAGAACAACACGCCTTTTATTTTTAATAATAATTATATAGAAGCTTTTAAGGAGTTAAAGGACTAACTTACCTCCTCCCCGATTCTCTATTACTATAACCCAGACCTTAAATTAATACTAGAAACAGACGCCTCTAATAGAGTAGTAGCGGGAGTCCTCTTACAGTTATACCTAGATAGCAAGTAGTACCCTATAGCGTTTTTCTTAAAAATAATAGCCCTAGCTAAGTATAACTACGAGGTATATAATAAGGAAATGCTGGCTATTATACAATTATTGTCCTAGTGGCGCGCAGAGCTTAGAAGTACAGACTCTTAAATTAAGGTCTATACTAATTATAAAGCCCTTAAGTATTTTATAATAATAAAGCAGCTTACCGGTTAATAGGCCAGGTAGGCTAAAATACTCTCCCAATTCTTTTTTATAATTATATACCGCCCTAGTAGGCAAAATTCTAAAGCTAATGCCCTTACCTAGAGAGAACAGGACGTGGAACTATAGGATAAGCTAAAGGCTTAGCACCAGACACGTGCCCTCCTCCGCCCTAAATAGCTCAACCTATATATCCTTAAGGAACTAAGCTCCAAATAGAATAAGCTGGCGCCTATGGAAGGAGAGATCCTAGATAAACTAATAGGACTAATTAACCGCATTCTAATCATAAACCGCACAGCCAAATCCCTAAAAGCCCTCCGCAACTAAGCTACAGAAGGTAACCCTAATTTAGAAATAGAAGACGGACTACTCTTATACTAAGAATGGCTTATAGATCCAGATATTAATAACCTATAAATAGAGCTAATCTATAAAGCCCACTGTTAAGTCTCTATGGCGTACCCTAGTTAAGACAAGACCTACTAACTACTAGCGCCTCGCTACTACTGGCGAGGACTCCTATCCAATATAGAACGATTTATTAGGAATTATCATGCTTATAAATAGGTAGATACCCCTAGGGATCAAATCCCTAGATGGTTACAACCACTACTAGTTCCTAAACGCCCTTAGCAGTATATTATAATGGACTTTAAATTATTCCTAAAGGACAAATATAGCTATAATATGGCCTTTATGGTAGTCAACCAACTAAGTAAGTAAGCTATTTCTCTCCCCTGCTTCAAGACTATAACTGCAAAAGATATGGCCTATATATATATTAATAACATTTACTAGATCCATGGCGCTCCTAAGTTAATTGTCTCTAACTATAGACCCTAATTTATATTAGACTTCTAGGACAAATTCTACCGCATCCTTGGGATTAAGATTAAGCTCTCTACTATATTTTACCCTTAGACCAGCAGCCAAACTAAGATTATAAACTAGTACCTTAACCAACAACTTCGCCCCTTTATTAATTACTACTAGGACAACTGGTTAGAACTACTACCTATAATAGACTACGCATAGCTTACGCTCCCTTATAATAGTATAGGAATATTGCCATTTAAGTTAATCTATAGATACAAGCCATAAACATCCTTTAATTGGGATAGACCTATAGGACCTATGATGGCCCACAAATACCTCAGCTATAAAGAGGCCCAGACATTTGCTAAGAGAATATATGGAGCCTGGGAGACTACCTAAGCAATTATAAAAAAAGCATAAGAGAAAAAAGAGGCCAACGTGAACCAATATTGTCGCAAGGTAGACTTCTATATAGGAGATAAGGTATAGGTGTTAATAAAGAACTAAAAGACCTAGAGGCTGAGCCGCAAGCTAGACTACTAAATAGCTGGCCCCTACAAGATCCCTAAGAAGGTAGGGCACTCTTTTAAGGTTAAGCTACCAGAGTTAATGAAGATCCACCCTGTCTTCTCTTTAGACTAACTACAGAAGGCCGCGGATGACTTATTACCTAGATAATATAACAACCCTCTACCGCTAATCCAGATTGCAGAGGACAAGGAATAGGAAGTTAAAGAGATTTTAGCAATTAAGAAGGACCGTAGTACCTTAAAATACTATGTGAGCTAGGTAGGTTATAACAAAGACCTAGAATGGTACCCCACATCCAATTTTAAGTACTCTCCCTATAAGCTATAAGATTTCCACCTAGCCCACCTAAACCTCCCTAGACCACTATGTAAATTAGACAGCTGGATTAAATGCTAGGAAGAGGGGTTAGATAACTATAATAATTTAGATAATAATAAAGAACTTGGACAAAGCCTAAGGGCAGGCTTTTTTAGGAGGAGGGGGTGATGTAACGGTGCTAGAGCGCGTTACCTACTAAGTTCTGCTATATTCTGCCACCTATTATATTGTTATATACTATCTGGTACTATTTCTTACTATTTCTTACTATTAACTCGCCTACCATTGGCTCGCTTGCCACTAGCGCCTTGGCGACCCCTTGTATCTCATCAGTCTCTAACAGTCTTCTCCTCCTTCTTCTCCTTAGCTTAGTATTCTTGTATGGTAGCAATCTATAAGCTTCGGTTCAGAAGCATTTGTACGAGCCCGTCACAACTATAGACCTGCGAATATTAAAATGTACGGCTGCTGCTAACCTTATCCCGTTTGTTAGTGTAGAATATAAGTAGGCCTATAAATACTAAGATGTATAGCTGCTGCTAACCTTATCCTGTTTATTAGTATAGCTTATAAGTAGACCTATAAATACTAAGATATATGGCTGCTACTAACCTTATCCTATTTATTAATATAGCTTATAAGTAGACCTATAAATACTAAGATATACGGCTACTGCATATTGTTTTTATTAGTAAGTGTTGCAATTTATACTTGTAATAACTGTTGGTCGTCACTCTATAAAATTATCTTATAGCAATATGTCTTAAGTAACCAGTCCCTATTAAATATGGCTAACGCTACCCAAGATGCCATTATGCCCAATACTTAAAGTCCTTTTCTTTATAGTAGAGCCATAAAAATATATCTAATCCGCTGTTAAAATAAGCTTAGTATTAACCGGACAATAAGGTATAAGAACTCTGTCTATTAAAGAGGGCTCTAGAGCCTTTATATATATACCAGATAGGTAATAAATAGGTTACAAATAGAATAACGACGTAGTTGTTATTTAGTAATGGAAATAGGTATTTAGATATTTAATAAGATATTTAATAAGATATACGAGGAGATATATAAGGTAAGGAGCGGGGTATTAAGATATAGGGTTCTAGACTTAAAGCCAGTATTAAAATGGTGGTAAGGAAATCCAATTTAGTTTAATACTTAGATATGGCTAAGCCACTCGCTCTAAGCCTTATTACGTTTTGTTCTTAAAGGAACTACTACCTAGCAAAAACCGTACTAGAATGCCCTCTGGCCATTTCTACTAATATATCCTTGCTTTATAGCGTTATTAAGATTAAACCCCTTATATTAAGATATATGCTTTTTAAAAAGCTTCTTAGAGTAGACATTGTAACTACGTTATTGTCACGGAGTGAGTACGAGTGACGATAATATGTAGCAAAGTAGATATTATTAAGCTACGTATATAAACTATGTGGTAAAGTCAAGACGTTGCGTAAGGAAAGAAGGTAAGAAAACGGGAAGAAAGGGTATATATTATTAGTTTGGTTGCTTGGTTAACCTATATATAGGACAGAATAGGACTTAAGTAGTGGTCCTGGCAGAACTTGGCAGGATTTGTTAGACTTAGCAGAATATGGCAGAATGCGGCAGACTACCGCCAGATTGCCGTAGATTGCCGTTAGATTGCCGTATCATGGTTGGTTTCTTCTTGTTAAGTTGGTGGAAACAGGTAGACGTATGTAAGGTGTTATGGAGGTGTCCCATAACAGAACCCCCCCTTTAAACTTAAGCTTCTGCGAGATAGGGCTGTGGTAGTTCTAGGTGGAGTTTATAAAAGTCTTTTATGGCTTGTGTAAGTCCTATAGAGTTAATGGGTTCCCATAAGGACTTAGTAAAGCCTCTCCATTTTATAAGGTATATATATTTACGTTTCCGTTTTTTATACTTAATATCATTAATTCTTTTAACGAAATACTTATCCTTACTATCTACTTTAACTAGTGGAGGAGGGTCCTAGATCTGTTTAGGTAGGGCGTCCAACATAGGGGCAGCAGGGCAAAGGACTGACGTATGGAATATAGGGTGGATTTTAACCGTATTAGGAAGCTTCAGTTAGTAGGCATAAGGAGAGATAACCTTTTTAACCTTATAAGGGCCAGCGTTCTTCTAATTAAGTTTCTTAGTAGGTTGTTTTGTGTTTAGATTTCTTATGTCTAGCCAGACAAAGTTACTAATTTAGTAGACTGGTGCTGGGGTTTGGTTCTTATTTGCTACGGCTTTATAGACCAATTAGGCCCATATTATTTTGTTAGTAAGGAACTCTTATAGTTCTTCCATCTTCTTTATAAATTTATTTGCTTCTGTAACTTGTAAGGCCTAATAGGTGGGGTAAGGAACATTACTAAAGGGTTTAAAACCTATTTGTGGATGCTAGCCGTAGTTGGCCAGGAATGGGGAGACCTTTGTGGTTTCTAAGATGGAGTTATTTATAGTAAACTTGGCGAATATAAGCTAGTCCATCCAGTTATCCTATAGGTATAACGTGTATATCTAAATATATTGTTCCATTATAGCATTTGTATGTTCTGTTTAACCATCCGTTTCTGGGTGGTATGCTATAGATAACAGTGCTTTAATGCGGAGTTAGGTAGTTAGTTCTTTCTAGAATATAGAGATAAACTGGCTACCTCTATTGGAGACAATTATTTTAGGGAGTCTATGGAGTTTCTATATATAATCTAGGAACAGTTGGACAATAGCAGGTGTTAATATATTGGGATAGGTAATTAAGTGTCTCATTTTGGATAGTTGGTCTATAACTACTATAATATTTGTATAGCCTTTACTTATGGAGAGCTTAACAACAAAGTTAATTGAGATGTCCTTTTATCTTTAGTCTAGAATAGGTAGTGGCTTTAGAAAGCTGTTATACGTCTTATGCAAAGCTTTGGCTTATTAGTAGGTATGGCAGCTAGAGACGTACCTTTGTGTTATGTTATATATATTTAGCTAGTAGTACTCCTGTTAGAGTAGTTCTAGGGTTTTTCCTTAGCCTGGATGGCCGGCTACTAGTAGGTTGTATACATGTTTAAGGAGCTTAAGCTTAAGTTTATTGTGATTAAGGATAACTAGGCGGTTCTGGTAGTATAAGCGGTTTCTGCGGGCTTTATATTTACTTAAAGAAATCTTTTTAGAGTGTCTGATACCATTTTATATTAGCTTAAGTATCTCTTAGATAAATTTATTATTTAGGTATTTGTTAATTATAATCTGTTTAATTAATTAATTAGTTATTTTAAGGATGTGTACTGTAAGATCTTTAGTAGGAGGGTTAAATAATTTAGGGTAAAGTAGGGTCTGATTTTGGTAAGAGCGCGCTTCTTCTAGTGCTAGCGCGTCTTATAAGCATTGGGTTAGGGCATTAGGCTTCTAACCCTAAATGCCTAGGCAGTATATAATAGAGAATTAGAAACGGGATAGATATTCTAACCAGTGGGCCTGATGGTAACTTAGCTACTTTATAGTTATAAAGTATTGCAGGTTCTTATAATTACTAAGAACCTTAATTAGAAATCCGGCGCCTTCTAGTTTAGGTCGTTATTGCTTAAAGCATCTAGTAATAGCTAGCAGTTCCTTATTATAGATCTTATAATTGCATTTAGCTAGACTTAGTTATTTTAAGAAGTATACTATAGGGTGTAATACTCCTTCCTTGTTATATTGAGACAGAATGCCTCTAGTAATATAATTAGATAAGTTAGCTTCTATAACACTTATTTAATCTAGGTTAAAGTGTTGGAGTATAGGTGCAGTGGTAAATATAACTTTTAGATAAGTAAAGGCTTTCTTATATTCCTTACTAAGAATAAAGGCTTTGTCCTTTTGGGTTAAGGCCATAAGGGGTAAAACTAAGGTGGAGAAATTATTAATAAATTATTGGTAGAAGTTGGTGAAGCCTATAAAGGCCCTTACGTCCTTAACGTTTTTAGGTTCTTACTAGTTTATAATTACTTTAACTTTCTTAGGGTCTATTTATACGCCGTTTATAAAAATAATGAGTCTAAGGTATAGGACTTCCGTTTTGTGGAACTCGCATTTATCTATATCTAATTGTAGGCTGGCTCCGCGCAAGGCTTACAGGACTAGTTTAATATATTTTTAATATTTAGCCAGACTATTGCTATATATTAAGATATTATTAATATAAGTAGTATAAAAGACGTCTAGGTATAGGCGTAGGGTATTATTTATAAAGTGTTGGAATAAACTTAGGGCGTTTATAAGGCCGAATAGCATTACCAAGTACTTAAATAATCCATATTGAGTATAAAATGTAGTAAGCTATTTATCTTCTTTCGCGATATAGAGGCGGTTAAATACATGGATAATATTAAGCTTTATATAGAAGCGAGCCTTACTTAATTAGTTTAGTGTCTCTTAGATTAATAGGATTGGGTATCAGTTCTTAACAGTAACAGCGTTGAGAGCTTAGTAGTCTATGTAGAAGCGCAGACTGCCGCTAGGTTTCTTAACAAAGATTACTAGTACGGCTATGGGTGAAGAACTTGCTCTAATAAATCCTTTATCTAGATATTCGTTTAAGTACTTCTATAGTACCTAAAGTTCGTTTTAGGACATCCTATATAAGGGTCCGAATCTAGGATATCTTCCTTCTTTAACTATAATCTTATAATTATATAGACGGCGTTCTAGTAGCTTATTAGCTTCCTTTTGTAAGAATATATTTAGATAATTATGGTATTTTACTGGTACCTTTATGGCGGGGTTAATGTGTTTCTTTGGTGCTAAGGCCTTTTTAATATTGGCTATTGTAATAGTAAAGATTGTATATTTAGGTTTCTTGGCAAGTTATATTAATGGGGTAACTCTAATTATATAGATGTCTAAGGTGTTAAGCGAGCTTAGATTGTCCTTAGTTTCTTATATAGTTTCTTATTTAGGTTTGGGTTCTGTATTAGGTACGGAGTCGGTATTAGATTTAGGTTTGGGTTCTTTAAGTATCTTTTTTATGGTAGAATACCAGTTCTTCTAGTACTTTTGTATGTTAAGCTTAAGCTTCTATTTAGTTTAGGGTGGTTTAGTAGTTAGGATTAGTTTGTGCTGTTTAGTATAATTTTTAGGTTCTTAGTAGACGTTGGTGGAAATCTTATATTGGTGGAATTTGGTGGAAATTTTAGACTGGTGGATCTTGGTGGATTTTTCAGATTCTAGTTCTGGGTCTAAGTAATAAGTTATAAGGCACTTCTGCTTGTAATGGGAGGTGGTAAATAGAAGCTTAAGGTTGTTCTAATTAATGGTTACCTTATATAGCTTTATCTAGGGTTGTTTAAGGATTACTAAGTGACCTAGGGTGGTAACGAAAAGCTTAATTAGTTCTTTGTGGTTTAGGTATTAGAGTCTTAGGAATACTATATAGGTAATACGGCCTAAGACAGTGCGTTTACTATTAAATCCAAATATGTTAATATGCCAGTTAAGGGGGGTTAGAGTAAAACCATTATCTTATATAAAGATCTTGTTAATAAATCCTATGCCACTAGCTCCTGTATTAATTAGGACTTAAGTATTAACCTATTAATTATTCTACTAAAGACAATAGTTGACAGTTATGCTGCGATCCTAAGAGTTAGAGTTTGTGATATTTAAAGCATTTAATAAGATCCTAAGGCAGCGCTGTTCTGGAGAGTGACTTAGCTCTAGGATCTTCTTTTTAGAGGCGATTAGGGCGGAGTTCTTATAGTGTATTAGTTGTAGCTTTGTCCTTATAAGTAGTGCTTACTAGATATAGGGCTGGAACTAGGTGAAGATTAGGGATGGTAACTGGAGGATTAATGTGGTGAGCGGCTGCTGGCGTTGGCTGTTTATAAATTGCGTTGGGGTATAGAAACGGAATAGTGGTTGGAGAGGTAGGAGCTACTTCCACACTTAAAATAGAGGCCTAGCTTAGTACGTCGTTCTTATTTAGAGGACCCTAGTAGGGCGTATCCTAGGGTTCTAGTGTTAATATCTATGGCGTTGAGGTGCTTAGGCTGAGATAATGACTTAGTAGACGTTTGTGGAGCTATTGTATTGTATTAATGGGTGGATTTTGGTGTCAGGCGTAGTATATTATTGTACCATTTATTAATGACGTTTATGCAGGTATTAAGGGCTTTTGGTAGGTCTATGCTAATAAGGGAGGTTTTTAGTTTGGGGCTTAGAGATTTAATAAGGCTGTTAATTAGTGCGGAGTTATTTTAGCCTGTTTCCTTTACATAGCGGTTAAATTTAGAGAAGTATACTGGAAAGCTTTTTATTCCTTGGGCTATGTGGTTTGTCTTCCTCTAAGCAGTAGCTTGGCGGTTTGGGTTACTATATATGGCTTTAAAAAGTACAACTAGGCTTAGTACTAAGTTTGGTTAAAGAGGTTTAATAAGGTTAGCTGCGTCTTCTCCTAGTTAACTTAGGGCATAGCAGAGTTGGTTGGCTTTAGTTAGGTAGCGGTTAGCGTTACCAGCTAGCTTATTTTTAAGCCGGCTTAAGAATAATTGGAGTTCTTATTATTTACTAGTGAATATTAGAGGATTTAGTAGTTGTTTAGATTGTTGTGGTATAGTAGACGGATTTATAGGATAAATATCTGCAGCTGGCTTAGGGTTTATACCTGATGAGCTAGGTCCAGATTTAGTTATTTTTATTTTGTTTATAGGTGGCATGTTAGCAGCCTCTTAGGCTAGTATTTAGTCTTAGGACCCTAACGTAAGTACCTTTAAGGTGCGGACTTCTTCTTAAAGTGCTTTAATTAATTCCTGGTGCTATACTTCTTATTTAGCTTATTATTTGGCTATAGCGGCCTGGTTTTATGCAAGGGCGTTTATAAAAGACTTCTATATATTTACTAATTGTTTTTAGAGTATAGATATAATATTGGCGGCTGTTATAGGGGCTTTAAGGTTGTTTTATATTTTAGATAGGGCGGGGTAGGGCGGGGTATAGGTTTTTAATATAACATAGTGTCACGGAGTGAGTATGAGTGACGATAATATATAGTAAAGTAGATATTATTAAGCTATGTATATAAACTGTATGGTAAAGTTAAGACGTTATATAAGGAAAGAAGGTAAGAAAACGGGAAGAAAGGGTATATATTGTTAGTTTAGTTGCTTAGTTAACCTATGCACGGGACAGAATAGGACTCAAGTAGTGGTCCTGGCAGAACTTGGCAGGATTCGTTGGACTTGGCAGAATATGGCAGAATGCGGCAGACTGCCGCCAGATTGCCGTAGATTGCCGTCAGATTGCCGTCAGATTGCCGTCAGATTGCTATGTTGTGGTCGGTTTCTTCTTGTTGAGTCGGTGGAAACAGGTAGACGTGTGTAAGGTGTTACGGAGGTGTCCCGTGACAGTTATTATAGGTGTATAAAGCGACTATTTCCTAGACAAGCCATAAGTTGCGCTCTATTTTAAATTATTAATAATATTCTGCGTTACTTCTTAGCTAGCCTAGAATATATAACTAGATATCTAGCTAGAATATTAATTAGCTTTATGGAATTAATAAAGCAGACTATTTCTCCTTTTATTAAGCTTAATTATTTAAAGTTTAAAGATTTGAGATAAGTTTGGAAGTAGGGTCAATGGGCATTAATAAGATACTCTATATATACTATACGCATACCTTTTAAAATGCCTTTAGCCATTAAGTTCTGTAGAATATTTGGGATATTTATATTTAAATTTTTTCTAATACTTGGGTAGTTAAAAGTGGGTATCTACATGCTTGTTAAGGATGTCTTTTTGCGGTATTTTGCGCATCTGTCTTTTGTACGTAAATTTCTTATTGCTAATATAAATAAGATATACTGGGTGTAGAAGTGCTGTGGGATATTAATATAGACACTAAGCGGTCTTAACTTTATTAGCTTTTAATATGCCCGGTTTTCGCTTTATAGTCTCGCCACCTTAACTAGGGATGCTGTTAAAGGTTATATAACTAAGAGTTGGGTTATCTAAGATATTCCTTCGCTTATTTATAAAAGATAAATTGTTGCTATTAAAGATGATAAAGTTTGTCTTCTTTTATTTTAAGGCTCTGCGTTAAGCGGTTTCTTATTAATAATATAGCTAAGCTAGCGTATAGACAAACTTAATATAATTATTGTTATTTTCTAAGGGCTTAAAGAGTATACTGGTAATAGTGGCCCGCTCTTAAATTTTAATTTAACTATTGGTAGTGTTAACACTTCGGTTAGCGCCTTTCCGCTAAGCTGCCTAGCTATCTTAATTATATTAATTAATTTATAGAAGTCGCGAATAGCCTTATTTAATCGTTCTCTATGCAATCTTTAATATATTATGCCAATCTTTTACTTAGTATCTTTATATTACTAGTATAAGTTGGTTCCTTTGGCCTTAGTAATAGGGTAAAAACCTACGCTATTAATTTGGTTCTTATATTCTTCTTATTTACTATAAAGCGCTTTAAGCTTAGGGTGGTTTTGAAGCTCTTCTAGCTAATTATTATTAAGCTCTATAGGTGCGCGTTAATTTTATAGCATACCTATTTTTGTAATGGATTTAATAAGGAGATCTTGTAAAGGACTTCCAAAATATATACTTTAGTAATTATGCGCAATATGTGTTGGTATATAGTACTTTTTATACGTGCTACTAAGATGGCCTATAGTCTGGTTCTGTTTTTTAGAAGTAAGAGTGTCTATGAATTTTATAATATTAGTATAGAATAAAGGAAGCTAAGAACTAATAATAAAGCCAACCTACTATTAATGTTTTACCTAAAGCCCGTCGCAGCTGGTATAACTCTAGTGCTATTTTAAAACTAGTAATAAGCCCTAAGCGTATAAATATATTACGGTATTTTGTGTATAGAAAGGCTTTGTCTTTTAGAATATTGACACCTCCTGTTATATATCTAATGTTGCAGAAGAACGGCTAATCTAGTACTTTATTTTTCTATCTAACGCGTAGTATATTGCGGTATGCTAGTGCCTTAAGCTTAAAGATATCTTTAACACTTATAAAATTATCTCTAAACGCCTCCTGACTAATATTAATGGCTAGGATATATAAAATAATGCAGAACGCTGGAAGTCCTTTTAGACGGAAAGTAAACTTCTTTCTATAATATTTAAAGCGTTAGTGAGATAAATTGCAACCTAGATCTATTACTTAGCCTACGGTCTACCGTTCTTTTCCTTATTCTTAATATATTCTAGGTTTATATTTACTATAATTATACTCTATTTGGGGTGTTTTTCGTTATAAACAACTATAACGTTAATATCTTTAAACTATAGTGCTTTATTGCTGCCTTTAGCACTAGCGCTTTTAATAAGAGCTCTTGGTCTTATAGCCATAGCTATGCTAAGTAAAATAAGAAGTGAAATTTGGACTTAAATAGAGCCGTGGAGAGGCTTAGTATTGTCTACCTAAAGAGCGTAGAGGATAGCGTAAAGGTCCTAGACGTATATGGCGTGCTTTTTTTTTTTTATTAACCCTAAGGCTAGGTATCTACTACTATAGTTATTAGTAAATACGTTTGTAAAGAATAATTTTGGAGAATATATATTATAAATATTATCTAGGACATTATAGTCTATTCTATAGTTTGTTAAATCCCTATAGTAGAGGTTAATTTGTTTCTAGTAGTATTGCATTAAGCTCTCCTTTTTAATTTGGAAATGTTTTTTATGCTATATTAGATACGCTTTAGGCTGCGTTCGGTTGCAACTTTAGATTTAATCTGGAGGCTCCAGAATACAACCGATCTGGAGCTCAAATCTGATTCTGAGGTGGTTGTTCAGTAGATCTGACGACTTTCTAATCTAAAGCTCCTTCAGATCGGTAAGCGCGTTAAATTTAAAAGCTATACTGTATACGGTAGTTAAACTGAGGTTCTTGGCACTAGTTTAATCTAGAGCTTCGAATTCCATATGGGCTCTAGATTAATCTGGAGCTCCCGTATACGCGCTAAAGTAACGACTTCTTATAATATGGCGCCTCCACCCACCCCAATCGCGATACTGCTGTCGCATCTGCAAGCCCTGTATAATGTTATTAGCTTGACCTTCGTGGTCGCGATAAGTCTGTTTCTAGGCGGCGTTCGTACTCAGTATACTAATATATGGAGAGGAACAAGGTGGACGACGGAGTTACTTTACGGCTATAAGGCACGGCTTATAAGCCTTACCCGTATAAGGCCTGAGGTGTTTAGGAAGCTTCTAAATTGGCTATAACTCTACGGCGGCTTAAAGGATTTAAAGCTTCTATCAGCGGCCAAGAAGCTAATAATATTCCTAATAATATTTAGCAATAATACGTTATATAGATTACTAAGTAAGGTAACGCAGCACTTATCTATAACAATCCACAAGTAAGTATTTACTTACTAGCTGAACTTCTAGTACTAATTGGCTACCCTATAGAGCTGTATATAAAGTCCTTTCTAGCCTTCTAAAATTATATAAGGAAGTTATTCAGCTTCCTAAGAACTGCACTCTAGATAAGGTTGCTAGTAACCCTAAACAATATCCTTTCTTTGCTGATTATATTAGAGCTCTTAACGGTACTTATATACCCGTTAATATAAGAGGTGGTAATATATCGTAAGCTCTATGGCGTGGAAGAAAGGGAGGATTAATATAGAACGTTCTTATAGCTGTCGACTTCTAAATAAACTTCGTGTACGTTCTAGCTGGTTAGGAGGGCTCTGCTTATAATAGTAGAGTTATTAATTTAGCCAAGGCTAAAGGATTTGAGGCTCTAGCTAGTAGATACTACATCGCGGATGCTGGATACTCTAATACGCCTATAACTCTAACTCCCTACCGTAGCATACGGTATTATCTTTAAAAACAGGTGTAGGCAAATATAAGGCCACGGAACGTAAAGGAGCTCTTTAATCTTTGCTATGCAGCGCTAAGGAACGTGGTGGAGTGTACTATAGGTGTCTTTAAGAAACGGTTTAGATACTTTGAAGCCAGTAGGAGCAATCTTCCTTTAAGTACGTAGGTAGATGTGGTATACGCCTTAACTATAATTCACAACTTTATTAATTAAAATAATCCGGATGATCTAGAGAGCTTTCCAGCGGTAGAAGATAAGGAGATAGATAAGGGAGACGTAAGGCTTATAGAGGTAGAAAGCGATATAGTTATAAACTAAAGACGAGATAAGATCGCGAAGGTTATATAGGAGAGTTACTACCAGGCAATTAGCAGGCCAATTAATTAAGAATCTACCGTAGATTTAGTGGATTTACTATAGAAATTTATATAGTTTCCCTCTATATACTGCTCCTTCATTGCCTATATAGTAAGGCGTTGAAGAGCGACTTAAATCTCACCCAAATCTTGCTCTCCTACGCGTCCTCCCTGCTAGCCAAAATATCGTCAATTAAGCTCTGCTGAAGCTCTATAGCTCTAGCCGTTATAAAAAATAATCTAGCAGTAGATTCAGTCTTAAAAGCTTATAAAATAAATAGCTGCTTTATAGGATCTAGGTAACTAAACTCCTAGATAAAATCTGCGGAGGCCCTCTCTTAAGGAGACTTCTGGGTGATTAACTCTCTAGTAGCTCTTATCTCTTTAGTTACCTTCTCTACCGTCTCCTCTAAAGTATCTGCAACTCGTTGTTTTCCTCGGCGGCGCTTCGCATTAGATTTAACCTCTCTAGCAGCCTACTCAATAGCGCGCTTCCGTATAGCTATTAAAGAAGGTTAACTAGGCGTTGAGGAGTAAGATCTAGGCGTAGCTAAAGGCGAGCTTAACTAACTGCGTTTAATAGAGTTTCGAGCTAATTCTAACTCAGAGCCCTCCCCTATGTTATCCTTATTCTCTTCCTCGCCTTCCTCCTCTACCAAATCTAACGCCTGCGAGGCGTCTGCTGCGAGAAGCTCGGGGTCTATACAGCTCTCGATTGCTTTATTAATTATCCTTATATGGTCGCCCGTCGCCAGAACTCCGTTAAATAGTCGCTTAAGTAGATTTAGGAAGGCAGGCGGTGTATCGCGATACTTTGAGGCGTTAGGATTGGCTTTAAAGTAGGTCTCCATAACTTCCTTATCCGCAATAGGTATGCCCTTAACTTTATCCCATCCCCAGCCAGAGAGGCCGCAGAGCTCCTTCCACACCTTCCACTCCTTCTTATAGCTATCGTGCTTGCTTTTAAGTTGCTTTAAGGTAACTAGCTACTAAGCAACAGCCAGCGTACGATTAAGAGTAATCTTCTAGCCGTTAGATTTGTAAGAGCTATCTGCGCGATATCCTTTCTCAACAGCCTCAACGAGGCCTCTTAATATTGCCTCTTCCATCTCGCTTGTCTATCTTATATGGGCCTTTCTATGCCCTATAGGCCTCGCGGGCGTTGCGGGCGTCGCTGTGACTCTACTACGGCTTGTACGGGAGGTTGCCGGGGGTGTAGAAAACGTTGATCGAGAGGGCGTTGGTTAAGGAGGAGGCTCTATAGCTACACCAAAGTAGGGAGTCGTGATAGAGGCTTGGCGGCAGAGGGGGTTACTCAAATCGCTTACCAAGGTTAATCACGCATTGTACGAAGCCGAATCTAAAGCCGAATCTGAAGCCGAATCTGGAGCCCTACCGAACAATCGACTTAATTATAGATTTAACTAAGCCGTGGTAGTAGCCGCCACTAATTACAAAACGGGCGATACTAAAAGGCGCACAGATCGAACAGATTCTGATCTGAACTGAACTTGCAACCGAACGCAGCCTTAAATACCTCCGGGTTGCATTTACGTAGGTGGTTTTTTGGAGATTTTTTAGTCCTTTTTTTAATCTTTTTGTAGTACCTATTTTAAGCTATTAGAAGAGAGTTTGACGCGAGGTATATATAGAGGATATATCTTATGTCTTCTAGATTTTGCCTTCCCTCTTCTATAGCTTCTTTGTTTATAGGATATAATTTAGTTTTGCTGGCCCTTTTTTTCTTAATTAAGTAATATCTTTTAGTATCTCTTTAGCTTTAAAATCCAAATCTGCGTCTAATTTCTTGTTTAATTTTAGGTCTAAACTAAGATTAGGGTCTATATAACTGTCTAGTTTAATATCTATATTTAGCTTAGTGTTAGGGTTAGAGTATAAATTAGAGTTAGAGTTTAAGTCTGAACCTAACTCTGGGATTGGGCCTGTATAGAGAGGCGGGTATAGTTTTTAATTTGAGATGGTCTTGTGATTCGCAGCGCTAATATCTAGTACTCTTTTTATTTTCTCTGTTGGAGCTAGAGATGGAATTAGAGCTAACGATTAGATAACCGCAATACCGCCAGGCCCATATTGCTGTGTTAGTCTAAGAGGTAGGTAAGTAGCTGTTATTAAAATAGAACGGGAAATAGTAGGTAAAAAGCTAGGGCTAGAAGATAAATGTTAAGAAGTAGCCGGGGTTAAGGTTGGAGAAATAGCTAGTTTATGTAAGGATGGGAGCAAAGCAAGAGGGCGGCTATTACTTTAAGTAGTAGGCTCTGGCGGCGTTATAGGCTATGCTATAGTTAGATTAATATTAAGCGCTAGTAAGCATTAGACCGCTCCCCTGTAATTAAGGGAGGGGCTTATAGGCTAAGCGAGCAGAGTCTCTTTAAAGCGGTAACAAGTCAGGGCCTAAGTGAGGTGGAAACGCCGCTAAAAGCGGTGGCTAAACACTCCTAAAAATGGATACATTTTTACCACTATATGTATTTAGGTAGTTATATAATAAGTTATAGGAATAGTTCGGAATATTAAAACGTGAAAACGTATATAATGTACTAATATACTAACGTACTAATGTACTTAGTATATTTCTTAAAAGTTGGATTGTGTATTTAAAGGACTATAGTCCCTATTTAGATAGTTCTTTTCTTTATAGTAAATCTTAGAATATAATTAGAGTTAATCTATTGGGTAACCTACTCTATAGTTATATTTATATTATTAACTATTCTATACCTATATACCTAGCCCATTAATAAGTCTATTGTAGTATTTCCTATAAGTGTTACGGCACTGGTAGAAAATGGTAGAACTTGGCTAGCAGAACTTGGCAGAACTTGCGGTTATGTAACTAGAGGACTATATAAAAAGAACCCTACCCTAACTGGCGCTACTCTTTTTCTCCTTTCTTTTCTCTAGCTTTAGATTTTTATTTATGGACAATCTAATCGTATAGGCTTGCGCGTCCCTCTTACTGTGCTTATGCCTTAATTAACTAAGTCGTTAACATTATCTATAGCTTATGCTACTCTTTCTTCCTAAAAAGGAACTTAAATATATCTATAAGGCTATAAATAGAATAAGGATATAGAATAGGACCCTAAGGATATTACTAGGACTATAAGGATAGGATAAAACCCTAAGAACTAAAGGAATATAAATAGAACGCGAAACCTAAGAATAGGATACGCATGGACCAGAACCCCTAGAAAAATAAATAAATACCAGAAATTACCCAATACCCCTACTACTATGCTAAGAAATATAGTAGCTAGCAAAGCCGCTGTAGGACCCGCAAATACCTCTAATAGTGAAACAGTCGCCGTCTTAACCCCCTAAGAAGAGCTTGCAGCAGCTAATGCTGAAATTAAACGGCTTTAAAGGCTGCTTAAAACTAGAGACACCCCTATACCTAGCGAGGAGTTATTAGACACCTATAGACTTGCTATAGTCCTTAAGGCCCTAGCCTAATATATAGTATTAGCATTGTCGCGGTCCGCGAAGGTTGTGAACCCCTTATTGCTTACGGACGGAACTAACCCTATATTTAATAATTGGAAGCTTTAACTATAAGATAAGCTTAAAGTTAATACGGACTACTTCCCTACTACTTAAGCTAAGATAGCCTATGTCTTCGGCCGCACTAGCGGGGATATATAGACGTACTTATGTCTATAATACGCCTAGGATTTGGCAGACCCCTTCCTCTTTAGAGAAGAGATAATTAACTACCTGTCTTCTATTTATAAGGACCCCTTTAAGACATAGAACGCCCGCCTTAATTATAAAGCCCTTAATATAAAAATAACGGAGACCTTTTTAGCCTTCTAGACCCGTTTTTTATACCTAGCTAGCTAGGCCTAAATTCTCTAGAAAGACCTACTACCAGACCTATTTAATAAGCTCACCTTAGACCTATAGCGAGCTATACTGCTAGTCTTTACCACTATATAGACGCTAAAGGAACTAATAGATTAGTGCTTAGCTATTAATTAAGGCCTCCATTAAATTAAGATATATACTAAGCGGTATAAAGCTAAAAACCCTTTAAACTAGACTGCAAGCAATATAAGAATAGTTAATAGTGCCCTAGTATAGGCTGTAACTTCTATAGTACTAACCGTTTAGCCCGCTATTAATCTAGCAGCTAGCCACGCAGCTAGTTCTGCTATGGGCCTAGTATAGACTTAGCCTATATATAGTAACCCCTATAGATAATCCCTTAGTAATTAAGGAGCTTGCTTTTTATATAGCTAAAAAGACTACTTTATAAAGGACTGCCCTATAGTAGTAAAGATAAATAAGGTCCTATTAATTTAGGAGGATAATATAGAGCTAGAAAAAAAGGAACCTTAGAGGAAGACTCCTCTCTAGGGTTAAAAGAGATTAATATATTATATATTAATCTAGGTCAGCTAGTTAGTAGAAGAAGCTGCACTATCCCTTATACTTTATTCTGTAATAGATATTAAATTTTTACCTCTGCTTTGGCTAACTTTAGAGTAAATACCTTTACCTTAATAGATATATAGTATACTGTAAAGCTGGCTAACTTTTTAAATATACTCTTTAAAGAACTGCCTAAACGAATTTCTATTTACGGGTATAATGGACGGATAGGACTACCCATTATAACTATCTTGCGGATTTACCTCCGTATAGACGGATAAAGGCAATATAATATCCCCTTTCTTATTACGGACCTAAAAAGCCATAATATAATCTTAGAAAGAAAATGGCTAGCCTATTTAGGCTTATAGCTTAACGTATAGAGTAGACGGCTTATTTAGCCTAAAACCCTACCCCTAATACCTTCTTTTATAAAGGAAATCAGCATTATAATAGAAAACCTTATGCGGCTATAGATAGATACTATTTACTAGGCCGATGCTATATATAGGGACTAGGCCTTTAAGAAGGATATACAGCTTAATCCACAACAGGTCCGTATACTACGCCGCCCCTAGACTACCTATATTACGCCACCCGCACTAAAGATCTAGAAAATTAGTAGTAACTTAGCTAAGTCCCTTATGGAGAACTTAGGCCCTATATAGCTATAAAGGAAGGCCAGGAATACTAAACGCTATATTAAACTAATAGACTAGAAGGATAACTTACGGAAAATAGAACGTAAGCTAAGAAAGACTATAAACTCTATCCTATAAAATACGGCCTAATAAAAGTCCGTAAAGAAACCTACGGACCTTTCCCCAGTTAATATCTGCTGCATTGGCGCCGTAAAATTCTATTAGAACTTAGTTTAACCTAATACTGTTACCTTTATTACTAGCTTATATAAAATTAATTAAATAATTAAGGAAAAGGAAAGTGAGCTTAGTGGATAGAAAAGTAAGCTTATAGATAAGGAGCTAGTAGAATAGAAACTGCCCCATTAACACTAGAAATTTAAAGATATATTCTTTAAGGTAGTGTCTAATATGCTCCCACCTTACTAACTATATAACTATAAGATTAAGATTAAGCCAGATAAGGAAGACATCCTTAGTTATAGCCCCCTTTGTTAGTAGTCTACTGCCGAATTATAAGCTATAAAGTAGTACTTTATTAATAACCTAAATAAGGGCTTTATTAAGCCTAGTTAAGCCCCTTTTAACTTACCTATTCTCTTTACCAAAAAGCCAAATAGAGGACTTTGTTTCTGCATTAACTATTATAAACTTAATAATATAACCCGTAAGGACCGCTACCCACTACCCTTACTTAATAAGACTGTAACCTAAATAAGTAGAGCTAAGATCTTTACTAAGCTTAATATCCGTTAAGCCTTTTACCGGATTAAAATAGACCCTAAATTGGAAGATTTTACTATATTTTGGACCTGTTATAGAATATATAAATATAAAGTACTTCCTTTTGGACTAACTAATGGACCGGCTATGTACTAGCGATATATAAACGATATACTCTTTAACTACCTTAACGACTTCTATACGGCCTACCTAGATAATATTATAATCTACTCTAAGAATAAGTTAGAATATAAGAAGCATGTCTATAAAGTCCTATAACGGCTCTATAAGGCTAGCCTTTAGGCCGATATTAGGAAATTAGAATTTAGTATAAAGCGTATAAAGTACTTAGGGTTTATTATTAGTATAGATAGAACTAAGGCAGACCTAAAAAAGACGGCCGCGATTAACTAATGGGTACCCCTAAGGACCGTAAAGGGGGTACAGTTATTTCTAGGGTTCTATAACTTCTACCAACACTTTATTAAGAACTATAGTAGGATTACCTAGCTCCTAAGCCTACTTACCCATAAGGACCGGCCCTTTTACTTTAATATCGTATATAGGTAGGCCTTTAATAAGCTTAAGAAATAACTGGTCTCGGCTCCCTTACTTGCCTACTTTAACCTAAAACGGCCCTTAATGCTAAAGACCGATGCCTTAGATAGTATTATAGCTGGCGTTTACTCCTAAAAGCAGACGGACGGAGAATGGCACCTGTGACGGCGCTGGGGCGCGTCACCTAGTCAGGGGTTCGCTTAGGGCTTGGCTTGTGTATTTAGACGTGGCCTCACCACTTCTCTTGCTCCTCACCTTGATATCTTCGTAATACAGCATTCGTTCGCTTCGTGTTAGAAGCATTTGTTCAAGTCTTTGTTAAGACTTTTGTTCAATGGTTCGAGCCGTCACAGCACCCTATTGCTTACTATTTAAAGACTATAGTAGATGCTGAGCTAAACTACCATATCTATAATAAAGAAATGCTGGCTATTATTTTTAGCTTTTAGTACTAGCGTATATAGCTAAAAGGGACCCCTAAGCCTATCTAGGTAGTCTCCAATTATAAGGCCTTAGAATATTTTATAATAATAAAGGCCCTTATAGCACGGTAGGTACGCTAGGCGGATATTCTATCCCAGTTTAACTTCCTAATTATATACCGGCTAGGCGCTATAAATTATGCGGACGCCCTTATAAGGCGTGGACAGGACCTAGATAACTAAATAGCTATAAAGATCTTATTATGGACTTAGATATTATTACGACCAAAGCACCTTAACCTTTAGATATAGGTAGAGCTAAATACGGACCCTTTAGATGCTAAGATATGTCCCATTAACTCCACGGAACTTAACCTTATTAATAAACTACTATAGGCAAACCGTACGGCCCTTTCTCTATAGGAGTACCGCAAAAAGGTAAAGGATGCTACTAGCCTATGGTCCCTTAAAAACTGACTGCTTAAGTACTAACGGCTGGTAGTGGTAGAGGAATAGAATTTACAGACTCGGCTTATTGCTAAAGTATATACCTAGGTCTCTACAGTCTACCCTAGAAAAAATAAGACCCGCAGAATTATTAGTAACCGCTATTACTAGCCCAGAATAGTTATAGATATTAACCGCTATATATAGAACTATAACGACTGCTATAGGTCTATAATTCCGTAAGATAAGACCCCAAGGCTATTAAAGCCACTCCCGATATTAGAACGCCCCTAGTAGTATATCTTTATAGACTTCTATAAGTTACCTACAGACCGCGACGGATATAATATAGTTATAATCCTAGTTAACCGCTTTAGCAAGCGTCCGTTCTTAATCCCCTATTATAAAAATATTAATGCTAAAGAGGCGGCCCAACTATATATTTATTATATCTACCAAATTTACAAACCACTAGATACTATTATATCCAATTATAGGCCGCAGTTTATATTAGCCTTTTAGAATAAGTTTACCCAGATCCTAGGTATTAGGCTAAAGCTCTCTACGGTATACCACTCCTAGATAGATGGTTAGACGGAGATTATAAATTAATACTTAGACTAGAGACTCCGGCCCTTTATTAACTACTTTTAGGATAATTAGAGCGAACTACTACCTGCCCTATAACTCTATGGGGTTTATACCTATTTAGCTAAAAATAGAATACTTACCCTATATAAGCTTTGACTAGAAGAGACCGGAAGGACTATAGACCGTACGCAAAAAACTATCTTATAAGGAAGCACAGTAGTATACTAGACGCTTAGAAGAAGTATAGACGGTAGCCTATATAAATTTAGGAAAGGCCTAGAAATTAATGGAATGGTAGGCGAATAAGTATAGGCGCGAGCCCGACTTTACTATAGGCGATATAGTCTAGGTAATAACAAAAAATTAGAAGATAGAACGGCCTAGCTATAAGCTAGACTATTAAATAGTAGGACCATATAAGGTTCTTAAAAAGACAGGCAACTTATATAAAGTAAAGCTCCTAGATTTGATTAAGGTCCACCCTAAGTTCTCGCTAGATAAGCTATAAAAAGCTATAAATAACCTATTGCCTAGATAAAAGAATAAACCGCCTTTGCCGATTTAAGTTAACGGCGACAATAAATGGGAAATTAAAGAAATACTAGCCTATAAGTTAGTAAGGAGAACTCTGAAGTACCGCGTTAGTTGGAAAGGCTATAACCCAGATCCTACCTAGTACCCTATATAGAACTTTATTAGCAGTCCCCATAAGCTTTAAGAATTCTATAGCCGTTACCCTAATAAACTAGGACCCCTAAAGTATCTAGATAAGTAGATGGAGTGCTAGTATAGCGAAGACAATAAGCTACCGGAAGAATATAAAGATAAGAACGCCCTATGGATGTAATATAGACACACAAAGCCTAAGGGCAGGTTTTACTAAAGGGGGGATAATATCACGGCACTGGTAGAAAATGGCAGAACTTGGCAGAACTTGTGGTTACGTAACTAGAGGACCGTATAAAAAGAACCCTACCCTGACCGGCGCTGCTCTTTTTCTCCTTTCCTTTCTCTAGCTTTAGATCCTTGTTTATGGACAATCCAATCGTATAGGCTTGCGCGTCCCTCTTACTGTGCTCGTGCCTCAATTAACTAAGTCGTTAATAATAAGGCTTTATTATACCTATAAGCTCTTAAACTTTTAGGGAGAAATAACTCTTAGCGTAATATAATTGGGTTAGGACTTTGCAGAACTAGGGTATAGTGATTTAATTGGCTTAGGAGTCCACAAGCGTGGCACTAGACCTTTGGTATTACGCCATAGCGGGATTTCTCCCCGGGTTCTGATTTATAAGATAAGCACGGACGAATAGTAAGCAAGTTATATAATATTATACGCAATATACGGGTTATATACTAGCGGAAGGGATAGAGGGATACAGCGGAAATAGTTATAAGACTATAAAGTCCCTCTAGAATATAGATTTTAGTAGGTTATATAGTTAATTAATAATAATAATTCATTGCTTAACGTCCGATTCGGATCCCTATTGGGCCCACGCGGACTACTCCTTATTTACATGTGGGGAGAAAACTCTATTTAAGAAAATAAGAAAACCCCGTAATCCATCTCCCCGCCTTTTAGGACTCGCCTACTTAGCGCCTACAAGGCGCCTGCGAGTCGCCTATAGTGCTCTACTACCTTACTTTTTGACCTCCTTGGGAACCACTGCTGCCGTAATAAGTCTACGGACGCGCTAGTATCATAAACTTTCACTCTACTACTATAGAGTTATTAGGGGGCGCCTATTGCTTACCCCTTTGCCTTCCATTACTATTTCCCTTGCCACCCAGAACTGGTCTAGCACTTTTTGGCTAATAAGCCACTGGGTAACCGCCTTAAGACCTTTTTATATTAAGAGCAGTATATTATAGTTCTCTGTACCAGCTGCTAAGAGCATTGCTTCTTAGTTAGTGCGTAAGGGGCATAACAGTATTATATATTTTGGTGTCTGTCTTGGCCAGCTATATTCGCATCTTGGGCTGCCTACTAGAACACCTACCCAGTAGAGCCAGTCTTTTAGTCCTATTATTCCTGTTCTTAAGAGTGTTGCTATTATATTTTCTGCCTTTGTTAGGCCTTCTCGGAGCCCTTAAGTATTTACCCCCTATAGTGTTAACCATGCTACGGCTTAGGTTCCTCTTGCTTAAGACAGCCTCTATACCTTTAACTCCTATGCGCCTCTCCAGCGTTGGTCTAACCAGTATTATATTGCGGTAGATGGTTTCCCGGCGTTCTTTTATACTCTACTTTAACTCCTTTCTCTCTCTTGCTGTTATCTTTGCTGGCCTCTTACGCGTCTCCCTTCCTCCTCTATATGGGCCTGGGCCCTAAAGCAGCACTATTCTTCTTTTACTTTCTTTACCTGTTTCTCTAATATATCTTCCCTACTTTGGGGTTGTTGGTTTGTTCTCCTATAGGGCACCCTAGGGTCCCTCCATAGTTTATTTAAGCATGTCTTGATATACTTTGTAATATTAGAGTTACGTTTATTTTGCGCCCTTTGCATTGCAGCGGCTTTAATATATAGTTGTAGGGGGGGAATGTTGGCTTCCTTCTTAAGCAGTACTGTGGCCGTTCGCTTATACCCACCTATTATGCTCCAGAGGCAGGCTATTTAGACCTTTTAGAGTGGTTTAAGGAGTAATTTAGGGGGGCCTTTCTTAGTTTTACTAATGGCCCAAATACTGGACCTATATGTCATGGTTGGCCGGACAACTGCTATATATAGTAGGCGTGACCTCTGGAAGTATGGACCCTATATAGAGTTAACAATCCTGGATAACGTAATATACTATACTTAGCCCTTACGGGCCGCTTATGCCGCATATACGCTTTATTGGAGCTTACTATCTACCCACACTCCTAATACTCTTAGGCCCTAAACTAGTTAACCCCTAAAGCCTTAGATATAAATTATATGCTAAAAATCTACAGATTGGTTATATTTTCTTATAAAATAGATTAGCTGGTATTTCTCTGGTAAGAATTGGACTCCATATTATCTTGCCCATTCTATATAGGTGTTATAGGCTTTCTCTAGTGTTTTACAATTTTTAGCGGCTGTTAGCCTATATATAATTAGGTTTGTGTTATTAATAAAGCCTATCCCCTAGGTCACCCCTTCCTTAAAGGAATTAAATAGGTTGCTTATAAAGAAAAGGAAGAGTATAGGCAAGAGGGGTAATCCTTGTGGTATTCCTATTATAACTATAATAGGGGGGCTCTGGTATCCGCTAAAGACTAATAATATTTCTTTTTAGCCTATAAACCCTTGGATAAATTATATAATCCATTCTAGAAAGCCCTTTGCCCTAAGGATATATAGAAGGCGCTCGTGGGGTATATTATTATAGGCACCACTAATATCTAGGCTAAGTATTAATACTATAAAGTCCCTTTACATCGCCTATACAGATTTAATGGTGGTAGCGAGTAGCGTAAGTGCTAATAGTGTTAAGCGGTTCTTTCTTGCCCCTATTTAACTTTATGGTAATAGGGCGTGTTCCTTAGCTATATCTACTATGTGGTCCGCTATTACCCTTTCTAAAACCTTACTAAGGGTATTTTTTAAGGCAATAGGGCAGTAGCTTCCTAGGATTAAGTAATCTACTTTACCTTCTTTTTATAGGATAACTGTCGTTATGGATCTTCCAAGTCGTAGGTAGTAGCCTATAGTAAAGTATACTCTAGCTATATCTACAAGCTAAGGTGCTATAAGTGGTCCACAAGTTTTTAAGGCCTTATTTGGAATCCCATCTGGTCCTAGTATTATATTATTTAAGAGGCGGCTAATAGTTCTAGCCATTTCCTCTATTATTATATTACTGTCGACCCGTAGGTAAGTCACTGATGTTTTACCTGTAATATTACTAAGGTCTGCTAGAGCCGGTTAGGGGAAGAACCTTTTTATAAGGATTTTTGCCTTCTTATTATTGTTGTTAGTGGCCTATAATTCCCCTGCTCTTTATAGGGGTAGTAGGTATAGGTCTTCTGCTAGGCGCCCTGCCTTTTTCTTTACCTATTTTACTATGGCCTAAAGGCCCTTATTATGGGGGAGGCTTAGGTTAGAAGTATACTTATTTATAAACTATCTCCAGTTGTTCCTTACTTTTTTTTTTAGGGTATTCTTTAACTAGTTTCTTGTATCTTTGTATTATCTCTTGTCTTTAGGGTTATGGCTACTTATATATTTCCTTCTTGCTCGTTATTGGTTGGCAATAAGAACCGCGCATTATACGGACTATATGTGTCACGTATAGGGGCCTAGTTTTAAGACTGGGCAGTACTCTTCTAGCCTATTTTTAATTGCTGCCTAGATCCTTTCTAGTCTTTAGTTAATTTCCTTAGGGGTGGCCAATAAGCCTCACTTATTTAGTATTAGGTGGATTTCTTCTAGGTCTTAAAGTTGTTATTTAACTATATTAAGGAAACTATCTGTCTTAAGCTTCCTTATTGCGTATCTTTTACTATTTAGTTGCGCCTTAATATTTAGATCTAGTTATATTTGGATAGGGATATAGTCTAAGGCGAGTACCTATTCTTCTTTAGGGTTACACCTTTTGAGTCTCTGGTATAGGCCTTCGTCTATAAATATAAGGTCAATTATACTTCTGGTGGTGCCTTATTGCCATATAATTGCTCCTGGGGGGATGGCTAACTTAAGGCCCTAGATGTCTATGGCTCTTAGTAGGCACTCTGCCTATTAATTAGCAGCAATATGGATACCTCCCTACCGCGGGTGGTAGAGGTTTATATCTCCTAATAGAATAGACTCTATGCCTTTGGTTTCCAGTAATCTTATTACCAATATAATATTCTCTATTTGTGGGACGCCTTTGACCCTAGGGTTATATATATTAATAATTTATACTAGTCCCCTATATATCTAGATTATTATAACTATAATATCTAGGTTAATTGCCTGCTACAACTATAAGGACAGGCTAATAGTCTTACTAATTATAAAGTACACGCGTATAGCTGCTTTTGGTTTGTATAGAAGCTGGAATCCTTAGGGGCAGTATATTAATTATATATAGGTATTATAATACGGCTCTTATATAGTAAGGATATAGTGTTTCTCTAGGTCTAAACTGTCTAGTAGGGGCCTTGCAAAATGGTGGTTTATATTGCCGCAGTTATACTATATAATGGATAGGTGGCGGACCCCTAGTAAGGGTCCTTTATCTCTTCTTTATTCCTTACTTCTTCTATTTCCACTTTCTTTAGGATATTTAGAACTTCTATCTCTTGTGTCTATACCCTAGTCGCTACTTATTTTGTGTAGAGCTTTCTATTCCTATATCTTATGTTTCTACTAGCGCTTCTATATCTAAATCTGTTATTATCTCTGGTTCTTCCCCTAATTTTACTGGTTAGCTATATACCCTTTATAGGTTGGCTATAAATATTATATTTACCATGTTAAGTCTAATTCTTAATTATCCTAGTCTTAAGCTTGCTGTAGATATCTATAAGGGTCTTCCTACAGGGCGTTCTCTCCCTTATATCCCCTGTAACCCTTATGTTCCCTATAACCCTTATGTCCCTATTTGGTCTGGTAATATCGCGCGGCGCCGCTTCTGGCCCGTTAAGGCTTAGGATGGCTGGCCTAGCCCCCTATTACTAAAGGTAGGAAACGCTAGGAAGGCACCTATATCCCCCTAGCTTATTGCCTATTATTTCCATTTATATAACCTAGCGTGCAGTTATTCCCGCAGCTATTAAGCCCTTACCTTCTGTCTCCTATATTTAATATAGTCTTCTCTCTCCTATACCTTATATATGCTTCAGTGGCAGTTTGCGCATTTTGTTTGGTCTTGGTTTAAGCAGTGTCTTATATTATAGGGGCCTACACAGTGGCCGCAGCACACCTATACTGTGTATGTGGTTTGGGTGTGTCCCTATTATATATAGCAATAGCATCGTTCTAGGCATAGTCTGTGGTTATAGAGTCTTATATTATATATAAGGCCATTTATAATTATTCCTTTTTGGATAAGGAGTTTTTGCATTCCTAGTATATATATACTAATAATAAGGGAGCTATATGTTTGTCTAGTATCTCCCTAGCGAGTCTCTGGCGACCCTTATGTCCTCTTATTATTTTTATTATATGCTTAGTTTGCATTTTCCTATTAAAGCTATTAGATTCGGGTGATCTTAAGTCCTAGAATAAGGCGTTCCGTTTGTCTTACTATCTCCTATATAATTGCTGTGTTATCTACCTAGCGTCCCTTTTCTACCCTAAGGCTTATAGGAACCGCTAGGACTTTAACTAGGTAATCCTTACAGAGTACTTTTATACTAATGCGTTTACCTAGCCTGTCCTCTACCCTTATAGCTCGTTCCTTTACCTATTAGTCCTTTAGGGTGACTCTAATGTCTCCGCTCCTAAGGTGCTAGACTATAATAGCATTATAAACCTCTTTATAAATCTCTATAAGGACTTCTATTTCTAATTAACCCCTAAGCCCCTCTACTTTTTCTATATTTGGTTATATTATAATTATATACCCGGTTATTGTCTTAAGGGGGGTGGGTTCCCTATGCTATAAAAGCGCAGCTATGGCGGCCTATGTGCAGTTTACTGGTAAAAGGGGGTTTTATTTATTTTTAATTTTGCTTAGCCGTTAGAGGATTTAATTAAGGGTTTGCTAGAGGGGCGCCTAAGGTTTGCTAGACTGGCGGAGCTATTCTGCTAGCTATATTAGTTTGTTATAGCTGATGGTTACTCCCCTATAATTCTAGATACTAGACGCGTCTAATAGGCTTTATATTTTATTAGATGCTTTCTTAATAGAGGTATTTCCGCTTTATAGTGTGGTATTCGCCCGTTTTTGTTGTGGAGGGCCATTGCTAGGCGTGGCTCTGGCGGTCACGCGCGAGTGCGAACTACCGTCGTTCAACGTGTGCCTCCCCTGCGATGCATGCATCTCAGGGGGATTCTCTGAGTGATTTTTAGGGTTCTTTTGGTTGGTTTTGGTCTTTTTGGGCCGGGTGCAGCAAGAGCTCCAGATAGTAGTAAATATATAACAAAGCCTTATAGGAAGGTCTATATAGTTAATTATATAGTATTATAAGACTTAGCTTATTTAATTTGCATAACCTAGGCTTACCCCAGGGTTGCAGCTCGGCAAGGTTATGGAAAACCTTAGCGAGGTTAGAAAGTTCAATGGGGTTAGAACTTTAAGTTTAATTTTATAACCATGCTCAGCTTTTAACCCCACTAAGTTTGTGCATATATAGCGCATATATAAATAAAATTTTTGATATATAGAATTTAAAGCATTTAATTAATATATAATATAATATAACGCCTAATATATATATACAGGGCATATATATACTACCAGCTGCACTATAAAATAAGCGAGCTAAGTTATTAAAACATGGCCCGTGCATACGCGTCGCATATCTATAATAATAGTGGTTATACTATAACTAACTTCTCTATGATACCACGCATACACCATAGGTATATACTACATAACCTATATATAAGCGTTGCATATGCTAACATAGTGCTAGTTAAATTTAACCACTAAACTTTACTCTTGTATACGCCCTACTTACGCTTAGTATAAGCCTCTTAATTATAGACTTTAATAATCCGTAGGTGGCCGGCGCCAATAACCCTAGCACCTTTAGATACTATTATAGTGAGCATATGCTTTGTATATGCCTATAAAAAGCATATACTAATAGAAGTATATAGGCCGAATTCCTAACCCTAACCCTAACTAGGTAACACTAGGTTAGTTATAGAGAACGTATATATAAGGCATATGCTTATAATAGACAAAGCACGTGCTATAGTAGTAGCAGTTAGTGGAAGGCGTAAGTAAATTAAGCGCTGTATATCTATAGCATATGCTAACCTTATACAGCCCCAGCTGTAATAGTATAGGATAACATAAGTAGGTGCTAGAAGAGCTTAACGTAAAGAGTATATATATGCTAAGTGTAAACTAGACCCACCTAACCCCGCCTCTATACTGTCTATAGTTAACTCTATAGTATAGGTTATATATCTATACCTTTTGTATAGCATATGCTGACAATAAACATAGCTATAATATTGCCGTAAATGGCATGTAGATATACGGCTGGGTTTTTACTGCCTAGCTAAGCGTATGTTCCGTATATATATAGCATTTACTTCTTCTACTAATATAGTTGCAGTACTACCGCCATATCTGCAACGAGTATAGCGGTACCTGTATATATTACTATATAGTAGCAGCTGAGGTATATGCTTATTATATATAGTGACTAACCCCCCTACTACTAATACGTCTGCCATAGAGCTGATTATAGGAGAGAAGTATATGCCTAGTATATGCCTAGTATATGCCTAGTATATGCCTAGTATATATAACGCTAATGCAACATAGCGCCCTAAAATATTTTGTTCTCTTTAGTGGCTGGTAGGATGCTAGGTACCTGTATAAGCCTAGGTAGGTTATATATATATAATATATATGCAATACTAATACTAAATAAAGCCGTGGCCCTTTAGGGTTGAGAATTGCAGAGTATGCAGACGCCTATACTTTAATTATGTATGCTTACTCTATACCTAGCATATACCTAGCCTAAACTAACTGGATACAGTACCTAAAACTAGGGGTTTGCCGCCTAATATAGCAGGCAATTCTATCGCGAGGTAAGAGCACTAGTTTCGCTTCTATATATACGCGCTATACCCTAATATATCTATCTATCTAACTATCTATCTATATACTTATTCCCCCTTAAGTTTAATTTAAGACCTAAGGGTACTTATAGGCCTAAGGGTAGCGTATAGGAGGAATAAGCACGGCTACCGCTAGGACTACTGCCTGATTTAGAAATGAATACTTATCTTTATATCTAGGACACTGGCAAAGTCCAACTTTATATAGGCCCTATATATGCGTTACTAAAACCACCACTTGGATATATTGCTAGCTTATATATATATATACTACGTATATATAAACCCCTAACGTCTTCTACTAACTATAGATTAATATACGCTTATACTAGGTATATGCTAATATAAGAGAAACAGCATGTTAGCCTATTTACTCTTTCTACCAGCTTAAAGCGCAAGGTTAGTATTTCACCTATATATATTTGGCATATGCTAACCATATGCGTAGCGCGGCCTAACCCCCCCTTATAACTGTAAGGAGTCTCCCTTACCATCCACCTGCCACTAAAAGGGCAAGCTTGCCTTATATATACCCTGTATATATACTACTAATATTTAGCAATAGGGGGTAAAAAACTAACTAGCTGTTATAGTGGTGGTAAGAGCTTTAGTAAGTTTAGTTCCTTCTATTACGTATATTATGCTTATACTCCGTATAAGCTATAGGCGGAACCTACTAATTATCCCGTCTCTTCCGCATAATATAAGCAGCTAGTCTTAAACTTTAAGTCCTGGTATATGCTGGGCCTATATACTATATGTGTAGCGTGCAGTATGTATAGTTAGAGTTTTAGTAGGGTTTGTTTAGCGGATAGGCTAGGTATATGCCCAATATAGGGCATAGGGCGTTAGGCCTATATTAATTAATTCTTTACTTATAGTAATAGAACTCTACGTGATACTTGCTATATATATGCCGTGTATATACGCCTATATACTAATACTATGCTCCTATACCCACTTTTTAAGCTCTACTAGTTCCTTTGCTTTATTATATATATCTTTAACCTATTTTAATTTATTAATTTATTGCTTTATATTTTCTATATATAGTATATATACCTCCTTTTCTAGCTTCTCTGTAGATAGGTAAAACCTATACCTCTTACCCACAGTCTGGGGTGTTTAACTTTAAGATAGTAGTGATAGCATCTCTACTACATATGCGGTGGATATACGCGACGTATTTAATACTAATGCAATATTATTATCTACTGTACTTATCTACAATATAATCTGTCTACTAAATATAGTAGGCTTAGGTGTGTTAAATAGGTTATAAGGATTTTAGGGAATATTTGGCCTAGGATTTTTAGCTTGCTGCTTAGCTGCTTTCCGCTATTTCTACACTACTTAAGCTTAGCATATGCTTTGTATTTATAGCGCATATATATATATTGTTTTTATAGCTGCACTACTATCCGCTTTAAGTTACTATAATTTTTCTATATATTATCTATTCCTATCTCTTTATATAGCTCTTATAGATTAAACATTTCTTATATATAGAGTTTAAGCCTATACTAAAATATTAGAATATACAGTGCATATATAGAGCGTATATGTTTACTATAGTACTGCAGTAAGCACGCATAATTTTTGGCCGGTAAAGTTATTATCTTAAAAGTAACTACTTTTACTAATCTTAGTATGCTTTTGTATATATACCCACTACTTATAAGGGACCTTTAACTTTTCCTTTATAAGCCTGGCTAGTATTTATATTTTCTTCTTATTATTTATTTAAGATGTAAGCTCTAGATGCAGCGTTTATATACTTTATATACGCGCTGTTAGTTTCTACTCTATCTCTATCTCCTATATCTGCTCTATAATATATCTTGCTTTATAAGTTAGAAAGCGCTTTATAAAGTTTTATTTAATGTATACTAGGCAGAATATAAGTATATACTAAAGGTGCTTGTCCTATTTATGGGATAGGTTAATTGTATATAGGTAATCTCTAAAGCCTATATATTATTAGTATATGCTAGGCATATATAAGGCATATACTTACCGCCAGCTTATTTCTTATATATATTAACTATAGCAGTGCGAAGTCTAGTTCTGTAAATATGTACAAATTATATAGATAATTAAGCAGTATTACCTAAAACCTTAAATACTAGCTAAAATATCTTTGCGTACGCAGTACGTGTTTTTAGGTTAAGAAAGGCATATACCTATACCTTAATTCCTATTATAGGTATTAACTTATGTATAGCATATGCGTAGTATAGGACATATATATATTTAAAATTCTTGTCCCATCCTGTAATTAAGAATAGATTTATTTTGCCTTAAACCATTTTAAATAATAGGTCCATTTTAATATATATTACGCGTTAAAATGCCTTAGCTTATATATATATACAGTATATAATAAGGAAATGCTTGTTGTTAAAGTTATAAATTGCCCAAATCTATTGCTTAGTGTTCTCTTTATATTAATTAATAAAGAACTTGCGTAGTATACCTGTAACGCTTAGGCTTTATATATACTTAGCATGTATCTAATCTATACTTACCTGTATATACTATCCCCTTTAGGAATTGTAGCATTCTTTTCTTTTAAATTAGAGCAGTAATTTAATCCTTAATATTAAGACTACTATATATTGCACGTAGTGTCTATATCCTATACTTCCTATATAAAATATAATACTGCGGTAATAGGATAAATCGACCTATATAATGGTAATTAGTTTTATTTGTATATACTATGCATATACGGAGTATATGTATAGTAAGGCTTAGGACTTCCACCTACCTTATTACTTTAACTATATTATTAGCAAGGTTGATTAGTAGCTTTATTAGGTATAGTGGATAATATATATAAGAATTCCATGTAATAAGGCAAATATAAGGATACTGTGCCATATTAATAGGAATATAGCAATCTAACTGTGTACTATATATTCGGCCTACTACCCTACCTTAGCCTTGTGGGTAGTTAAACCCTATATAGGCTTAGTATATATATAGCGTATACACAATGTATACATTACCTACCATAATATTTTCGCTTTAATGTTGTATGTCTAATATAGGTACATTCTTGTTTAACTTCCTAAACTCTATATTTAATAAGTAGACAAAGGTATTAAATATCTACCTAGGCAGTTATTGGTGATATAGGCCAGGCAGTATGCCATAGTTTAATATTACTACTGCTAGGATAACTAATAAACTCTACCTGTATATAATAAGCATATATTACGTATATGCTGGCCGTATACATACTCTATGCCGAAAAAATATTAGTCTGCTTTTACTATATACACGTTTTTATATACTAGGGTAGATATACTGCCGCTATAATTATAGAATACTGTGGTAGTAGCTGTATATTATAAGCATATGCCTAATATATATAGACGATGCTTTACTTAAGCTTTTCACCAATCTCTACTACCTAGTATAGACGACTACTACGCTTTTAAAGGTTGTTAATTAATTTAAGCTTAACCCTGTTATATACTAAGCATATATAGAGTATATCCTTATAGGCGTACTCGCAGTGTCTAATACTGCTATATTTAAACGCTTAATAAAATGATTTTCCACTCTCCTAATTATTGGTTTCTCTAAGGAGTTATAGTTATATAATTTTAGGGTTACTAGTTTAATAGAATGAGAATTAAATCTACTAGAGGTATAAATATAATATATACTTAGCATGTGCATTGCTTACCTTTAATATATACTGTTTAATAACCTCGCGTACTATTTCTTTATCTGCATCTATAGATAGTAAAGGTGTTACTGTATATATAAACTGTGCAATTCCTTCTTTTCTGGTTGCTGGATATTCTGGCATTATAATATGGTCTATTGCTTTTTGGACGACAACTTAATGCTTACTGTTAGAGCTAATAAGTGCTCTATAGTCTTAGAGTGTGCTCTGGCTATTTTAAGTATATATATGGCTTATATATAGAGTTATATATAGTCTTACTTTAGAGAGACCTATATAAAATAGAAGCCGCTGCTATATACTATCTTAACCCTTACCCTCCTTATCCTCCTTATCTTTAATATTCTCCCTGCCAATTATATCATCTTAAGAACTATTGTCTTTGTGGTTAATGTTAGGTACGCTCTAGGGTACCTGCGTATACTTAGCATATGCGTAGCATATGGTTGTTATACTAACTGGTAGACCGTTTAGCTACCCTACTATACTCTTATTTGCTCTAGTATAGTTTTTACTTGTTATTGGTATAGCAAGGCACGTATAAATGCGCGTATATATATATGTGTGTGTGCGTATGTGTATGTCCATATATCTATATACCTGCGTGCGTATGCGTAGCATATACTTTAGATATTTTGGTTTGTGCAGTCACTTAAGTTAAATGCGGCTACCAATGCGCGTTCTGTATGGGTAAAAGTGTGACCCCGCCGACCTTTTTCCGGTAGCTCCATTGGTGACCCCGTTTAGCTTTTGCCGACCCCCATCGGTGACCCCGTTCAACTTTTCCGTGACCTTGCTCAGCTGCACCCTGGCTTACCCCTTCGCACGTTGGGGTCCTACACTTGGCGCCAAGCCTAGGAACATCGTGCGCAGCTGTACACACGGGCGCCTAACGCGCGCCTCTTATTGGCCAGGCCCTTAACGATACCGTAGGACGTAAACCAACGTGCGAAGGGATAACTTGTTGAAATGCAATGCTTAACTTGATTTATCTATCTGGGGAGAGCTGGTAGCTATATAATACAATATTGAGGAGGCTGGCTTTACCAGCCTTCTTACGCCACCACAAGGTCAATTCTTAACAGGGGAAAAGTCGTCCATACAGATCATGTGGCTAGTATTAAAGATATGAATTAGCAGGTGGTTATCCAATTTGTTGGCCACGGAGGTAGCTTTACTGCTGAGGTGTTGGACACCGAACGACTACGGACACCGAAGGTCGAACTAGGGTTATTTTCCTTATGTATATTAGGGCTCTTAGAGCCACCTTAAATAAAACAGATCACTTATACAATTCTATATCTCTACCTATCAGCTAGCTTATGTTATTTGTCTTAATACCTGCCTGGCTAAAAGTTATAAGCCTAGTAACCTTTTAAGCACCAGGGAGATCTCAGTGGCCAGACGACTACCACTAAGCCTCTTTAAGCATAGTTCGTCACGAAATATTGCGTACTTTACGCGTAAGCGCGTCTCTTTACGCAACCTTAAAACAAAAGCTAATATGGCAACCAAGGACTCTATAAACCCTCTTTTGCTAACCCAGAAAGACTGGCCTATATGGTTTCAATTTATCCGCCAAAAAGCAAGTTTTGCAAAGATCTGGGACTATGTCAACCTAGATAAGACGGAGAACGAAATCAAAGAAAACACTAAGCCAGCTATACCTTTAATAGCAGCAGCTTCTATAGCACCTGCAACAGCTCCTGCAGCTTCTATAGCACCAGCAGCAGCTCCTGCAGCACCAGCAGTAGCTTCTGCAATAGCAGCAGCAGCTTTTATAACTTCAGCAGCAACTCCAGCGTCTACTGGAACAGCTACACCTGGGTTATTAAGTTAACAAGGACAATAAACTCCGCAATCTCTAGAGATATAAAGAATACTCTTTAAGCTCTACAAGCTCCAATAACAGGACTACATAAAATAGGAAGAGAAGCTTTACACCTTTACAGCACTATTGCATGCCACCATAGGCACCAACTTCTTAGGATATCTTAAAAACCTCACTACACCATATTCAATTTTAAGGCAGCTAAAAAATGTAGCAAAGCCGTCACAAGCTATGTTGCAGCAAATAGTATTAGATGATCTTAAGAAACGGAAACAAGGGCCTAAACGCTAGACTCTGGAATTCTGGCTTTAGCTTTATATTACCATTATACAGAACAGCGAAGAGCTAGAGGAAGGGTTAATAGAGGCAATAGAAAACAGTATTATACAAGCTTTTATCTAGGACTATAAGGAGATCTATCCAGCTCTATATTATGCCTTTATTTAAAAGATAGCCAAGAGGTTAGAGAAGCTCGAAATGGCAACAATAATTAAGGAATTTAACCTTCTCTATAAGCATCTAAATACGGGACGTAACGCTTATGCTACACTCTTAGGGCAGCCATCTGCAGATTCTATAACGTCTACCACCCTAGCATGTTACGGACAGCTTAAGTACGATGTTACGACTACTTGGAGAAGAGTCGGAGGAAGCTAGTTGGTTGATATAGGCACGGTCTAGGATGGATCCGGTAGAACTATGTGACGAAGAATAGTAGCCGAGGTCACGTGATGTGATCTGTGTGATCTATATAATCTGTATAATCTGTGATAGAGTAGACAGAGCATACGTACCTTATAGAGCGAGGGGATTTCTTAGGCGTATGGTTATGTATTTAAAGGACCACAGTCCCTACCTAGATAGTTCTCTCTTTGTAGTGAATCTTAGAATATAATTGGAGTTAATCTGTTAGGCAACCACTCCACTAGTTATTATTACGTTATTAATACTGTTCTTACCTATATACCCAGCCTAATAATAGGACCTACTGTAGTTCTTACTACAAGGTTCTGTTATACATTCACTACTAAGGTTACGGTATTAAATAAGGTCGAACATTATACCACCTAAAGCACCAGTTATAACGATGTTAACAGCAGCCACAACCTCAGGGTTAGGAGATACCAGTATAGTAGACACAGATTCTTAAGTGGTTACGCAAGGTTAGTTATAAGAAATGGTTGATTACTTATAGGATAATAGTAGGCTACTTAAAGAACGCATTAATGGAATTAGAGTAGCAAAGGTTAAGTTACCTTTAATTAAACGGTTCTTAGGAGAGAAGTTAAAGCTTAAAGGGTTTCTCATACAGATGCATTTTAAGGTTATATAGGAAGGAGTGAAGTTAGCAATACCTATAGACCAGGTAGTGTACGCAGGACTATTCTTATTAGGGAGAGCTCTAGAATGGTTTAAGCCTTACCTTATAGAGATATAAGTAAATAGTGTAATAACTACTAACCTAGATATACGGTATGTGTTTGCAAGTTAGAATAGATTTACAGAACGGTTAATACAAATGTTTAAAGACCCTAAAGCAACTATAACAGTGGAATAAAAACTCTAGAACTTAGTATAACACACTTTAGCAATTAAATATACAATGCAGTTTTAAACACTAGCTATATAGGTTAAGTGGAATAACAGGGCGCTTATGGCATAATATAAACAGGGACTTAAGGCTAAAGTCCAGGACGTAATTATCTTAATAGAAGATGCGGACACTCTAAGAGAGCTAATAGACCAGTTAATAAAGATTAATAATAGAATCTATTAAAGGGAATAAGCTAAGAAAGGGCAAGATAGAGTTCCATAGTTATATAAGGCGTAGAGTACGCAATGACAGACATAGAGTTAAAAACTATAGAATAGCGTAGAGCTAATAGACCTAAGCGGTACCAAAGAAACCTAAAGATAGGAAAAGAAACTATAAAAACCTAAAGGTTAAGGATCTAGTAATTAAAGGACTAAGGAGCAAAGGCTAAACCAGGGATCTTAGTAGCAGAAGATATTTAGGCGAACTCTATAACAAAATTAGTGGTTTAAAGATAGAGCTTATATAAATTGCGGAAAACAAGGTCATTTTGCCAGAGACTATAGAGGTAGTTAAAGTAACTATATAGTAAAAGAAACAAGACCAGCAGAGGGCGCGTATATATAAAGGGATAATAGTACACTGTAAGGAACAAAAGAGTGTTCAATTAACAGTTTCGCGTTTTATTATAATAACGCATGCTAAATTTATAAGGATGCCAAGTATAGCGCAAGCTATTAGCTATAGGAGCTATTATTATCTAAGTTTAGAGGAACTAATAAACCAGCTTATAGATTGGACATTAAAGATAATAAATTTGATATAGGTGAAGCATTTACTGATAATAAGGCAATAAAGGCAGCTTACTAGGAGCATATAAACCTTAGAGAAGTTAAAATAGAAGTAGAAACTAAGACCATTACAGAATAAGGTTTAGTAACGGATATTATAACACCATTGGATACAATTTCTATCGCTTTACAAGATAATAGGAGCAACGTTTAAAAGAAACTAAGTAAGTAGACGACTGCTAGTGCTAGCTTATTACTCAATAAAGGTAAAAGGCTATAGGCTTAAGATTCTTAAGAAGAGATATAAGAGGCTTAAGATTTTTAAGACGAGATAAGACACACCTAAGGACCCATAACGGATGAAAACTGATGGGAAAGGGCAGCTACTTAGTTTATAGATAAACAAATAAGTATAGGATGCAAGTTTAAGAACTATAAGTTTAGGAAATAAATAAAAACGTTAGCAATCCCAAGTAAATATAGTGTTTAGCCTAAAGATTAAACAGTTAATACTAGGATTAAGAAGTAAGGTAACTATAAAGATCTAGCTATAAGATGCAGAAAACAAGAAACTATAGATAAGTTTAGGATAAGAATTATTGCATAGTAAGAGCAAAAGCTAGACAAGAGGTTAGCTATACTAGGTTATATAAGGGATAAAGCACCCGTATAAAGAGTTATTAATAGGCCAAGTGCAGGGATACCTAGGGTAAAATGGTTAGATAAACTGGAATAAGAAAAGGATCTAGATATCCTAACTAGGTTTAAAGAAAGATATACTAAAGGATATTATAATATAGTAATAACAAGGTACTTTCTAACAGATAGACCATACATACTAAACCAGTTATATGGAAAGTGGTATAGGCAACGACATAATAACAAATAGGAAGACTTTTATATATAGCTAGATAAAAAAGTTGTCCAAGACTAACCTATTACGGAAAAACATATAAGTTACATTAAAGGAGCATTAATTATAATATTAAGGAACCTAGAAGAGGGATTTAGGGACTAGAGAAGTAAATAATAAATCTTAGTACCCATAGTAGAGATACTAGTGGTTAGGTTAACTAGGTATAGGTTTAAACTTAAGAATAAAAACAAACTAAGAGTTAACCTAAAACATGCAGCATATTATACACTATTATAGATAGCTTATATGGATAATATGTGCAATATATATAGAGCACCAAAAGATAAGAACCGGAAGTACCTAATAAGGATATATTGGGCACCAGAGAAAAAGCGGTTTAGGAATACTAAGTATATACATAAATAGCACCCGGTAGAAGTATAAAGTTAAGGAGACTTAATACTATAACCAGGGAGATTCCTTACGGAAGAATACCTAGAGGGATAACAGTAGTGGGAGTGCCTAGAAAACACTTATCTATAGTATATAGAGGAAAAGAAACAAACTAAGTATTAGCCTAAGTTAGACTAAGTATAAATAGAATCTAGCAGCTAATAGTTAGGAAAAGGGGAGGCATATAGGACTAGAGGGAACTAGTATTAGAGCCTTAAACCCTTAAAGAAATTTAAGGATAACATCTAAATTTATAAGTTAAATGGCAAGATTAGTAGTTTAAAGCGTTAGTAGACAGTGGAGTAATTAGAAACTATATATTACCAAAAGCAGTAAAAAGGATAGGGTTACTATATAGATAAAAGGAACACCTATATCCACTTATAATAATTTTAGGAGATTAGATAGCCTATAGAGGAGGTATTATTAATCTTAAAATAGGGCCTATTTAGTTAACCATTAAAAGAAGACCAGTTAGAATGTCTTTTAATATCCTACTATTAGGACAGGATAAGGCGATATTAGGAATGCTTTAGTTATAGGAGTATAATCTAAAGATCAATTGGGTTACAGGTTAAGTTAATATAAAAGATACTTAATAATATAAAATGCAACAGTAAACCAAGTTAGTATAGTACCAAGTTGGAGCGATAAATAAAGAGACTAAGCAAGGCTTAAGTTATGTATTAAAGAGATACCACAAGTATGGTAAAAAGTTATGGTCACTAGAAAGTAAAAAGCTGTTAAAACATGCAGTATGGGACTATAAAATAGAATTAGAAGAAGGAATAAGTCTAAAGTTCTTTCTAATTTACAAGCTTACTAAAACAGAGTTAGTAGCGCTTAAGGAGTTTATCCAGGAGAACTTATATAAGGGATATATTAGACTATTATAGTTATTAGTAGGATATCCAGTACTATTTATCTTAAAGAAAAACGGAAAACTTAGGATGTGTATAGACTATAGACAGTTAAACAGCATTACTAGAAAGGATAGGTATCCTTTACCCTTAATTAGCGAAATTTAAGATAGAATAGGTAATGCATAAATATTTATAAAAATAGATCTAAGATGGGTGTACTATTAGATTAGGACCAAGGAAGGCAATAAATAGAAGGCAGCTTTTAGGTTAAAGAAAGGACTATACAAGCTATTAGTTATATAATTTAGGCTTATAAATGCACTAGCCATATTCCAGAAGCGAATTAACAGTGTGTTAGAAAAACACCTTAATAAATTTATTATAGCATATCTTAACAATATTATTATCTACTTAATAAGTAAGGAAGAACGTGGAAGATACGTTAAACGGGTCTTAAAGAGACTATAAAAAGAATAGATGCTAGTAGTAGTTAAGAAATGCGAGTTCTTTATAAGGAAAACCGATTTTATAGGATTTATTATTAAACTAGGAAAAACTAGCATAGACCTAAAGAAAGTCGAAGCTATAGTGAATTGGCAAGAACTAGAAAATATTATATAGTTAAGATCGTTTCTAGGGTTTTGCAACTACTATAGGAGGTTTATAATATAATAGTTAAAAAGTATTAAGCCGTTTACAAGGCTAACTAAGAAGGAGAAACCGTGGGTTTAGGGTAATAAGTAGAAGAAGCTGTTCCAAGAACTTAAAGAGTTATTTACCTAAGAACCAATCCTCAAAACCTATTAACCAAAGTTAGACACGGTTGTTAAGATAGATATATTAGACTTTACACTAAGAGTATATTTGCTATAGAAGCACCAGGATGCATAGCACCTAGTAGCATACTATAGTTGGAAAATAACACTACTAGAGTTAAACTACAATATCTATAATAAGGAGTTGCTAGGTATAGTTACAGTACTTAAAAAATAGAGAGCATTCTTACAAAGCATAGAGAAACCGTTTATGGTTAAGATAGACTATAAGAACCTTATAGGATTCCTAATAATAAAGAAACTTAACTAAAGACAGGTTAGATGGGCAGAAATGCTTATAGAATACTATTTCAAAATTTAGTATACTAAGGGTACAGATAACGCACAAGCAGATACTCTAAGTAAAAAGGCTAAACTATAGAATAATAAAAAGCCGTTAGGGGCTTTATTATAAAGAGATTAAGACGGATTAATTAGGTATAATTACCCAAAAATCGCAGCAACTAAAGAAAGTCAGATCTATAAATTACTAGAAAGTAATTGGACACAGAAGATCTAAGAAGTATAGGCGGAGGATCTAGACTTAGAGCAATATAAGAATAGAGAAGCAATATATATGCCTAAGTCTATTACAGAAGAATTTATTAAAGAATTCCATAAGGGAATAACATAAGGATATAACAGGTCTATAGGACTAGTGTTAAGACTTTAAGAGGAGTATATTATTTAAGGAATCTGGGGACTAGTAAGATAAGTTATAAAAGAATATCTAGATTGCTAAAGGAATAAGCCGACGAGGTATAAGCCGTATAGAGGGCTATAACCTGTTAAAACACCAGGAAGACCATAGGAAGTTATATTATAGGACTTTATTATTAAGTTATTAAAGTTAAGAGATCCTATTACAGGGCAAGATTATAACGCGATTTTAGTAATAGTAGACAAGCTAATAAAGTAGGGATACTTTATAGCATGCACTAAAGAGATATTAGTAGAAGATGTCACTAGAATCTATATAAAGGAAGTATTCGCAAGACCTAGAGCACTAAATAAGGTTATATTGGATAGAGATCTAAGATTTATAGCAGCCTTTTAGAAAGTATTTCTGGCAGAATAAGGAGTTTGCGTAGTAACCTCTATAGCGTATTATCCGCAGATGGATAGATAAACAGAAAGACTAAACTAGACACTAGAATAGTATCTAAGGCATTATATTAATCACGTATAGAACAATTGGGTATCGTTATTACTAGTTATATAGTTTACATACAATATAACACTATAAGAAGGAATGGGGATATTACCATTTAAGGCGAATTACGGGTACGAGCTAAGAACGTCGTTATTGCTACATCAAGTAAAGAAAACGAGTAGCACAGCTAAGTAAAGAACGGAGACGTTAATAAACCTTTATATAGACCTTAAAGAAATAGCCAAACTAGTATAAGAACGAGTAAAAAAGTACTACAATGCTAAGAGATCTAAGGGACTAGATCTTAAGGAGGGAGATAAAGTATAGCTACTACACAAAAATTTTAAAAGTTAATAACCAAGTAAGAAGTTGGACTATGTCAGACTAGGACCTTTTAAAGTTAAGCAAAAAATTTTATTGGTTATATATAAGTTAAACCTACTAGCTAAAATAAAGATCTACCCTATACAATATATCGCGATGCTAGAACTAGCATATAGAGATATTAAGCCACTAGTTTATAAGGCAGACACATATAAAGGATAAGAAGAAGATAAATAGCAAGTTTTAAAGATTATTAGTTATAAGAACGTGGATGACGAAATATGGTATAAAGTAAAGTGGATAGGCTATAGTGAGACTACTTAGGAGCTACTAAGCAACCTAGAGAACGCTAAGGGAAAGGTACGGGAGTATTAGAAGAAAGTAGGTTAGGTAATATTAATAAAAAAGGATTACTAAAAAATAAGTTGCCTAAAGGGGACCTAAGAGGAGCAATTGCTAAGCTACTTAGAGTTGTTTCCCTTATAGGAGAAGAGCCAGTCCTTTTATTACCTAGCTTAGACAAACCCTATTAAACTAGTTTCTACTCCTTAGAATAAACCTTCTTACGTATACATTTAAAACGTTAAAGATAAGCATAAGCCAGATATTAAGCTTTAAGGATATATACGGACTTTTCTAAGACATGTTAAACCTTAAGCAGTGTAGAGGCTAGTTTACTATTAAGTTTTTTAGTGGTAGATTAAACATAAGACCCTATAATAAGTTACTTAGGGAACCCAAAGACTGTTAAAAGTTATAGGACGCGCACACTTAGCATTAGAGATAGAGCGGACGTTGCAGAACAATTAAATGTTTGCTTTAGTACACTCTAAACAAGAGGATGGTTATTAAGATAAAGGGCTTACTAGCGTAATATAGACTAACCCCTCTTTTACGCAGTAAGAATATGGAGACGGTATTATCTTACCCAGAGACAAGATTACAGCAATAGTGCGAGACCGGCGAGCTGTAGAAGAAGAAGAAGATGCTTTAGGTATAATAAGTAAGGATGTTAACCAGACTAATTAAACGGATATTACACCTCTAGTAGACGACTTAGAGATGTTAGGAATCTTTAAGGACAAAGATAAAGAGGAGGGAGATGGTATTACAAACAGCTTAAGTACGATGTTACGACTACTTGGAGAAGAGTTGGAGGAAGCTAGTTAGTTAATATAGGCACGGTCTAGGATGGATTTAGTAGAACTATATAACGAAGAATAGTAGCTAAGGTTATGTAATGTAATCTATATAATCTATGTAATCTGTGTGATCTGTAATAGAGTAGATAGAGTACACGTACCTTACGGAGCGAGGGGATTTCTTAGGCGTATGGTTGTGTATTTAAAGGACCACAGTCCCTACCCAGATAGTTCTCTCTTTGTAGTGAATCTTAGAATACAATTGGAGTTAATCTGTTGGGCAACCACTCTACTAGTTATTATTACGTTGTTAACACTGTTTTTACCTATATACCTAGCCCAATAATAGGACCCACCGTAGTTCTTGCTATAAGGTTCCGTTATATAGCACCTCCTTAATCACCTAAGACAAAGTGCTTTGCTTATGGTCTACCCTATAAGTTAAAGAATTGCAAGTAACTGTTTCAGTCTCTTTAAGGTCCGAACTTTATACCAAATAATGGTTGTTTAAGGAATTGCTAGGAATGGCTTAAGGTCCTAATAAACAAGCAGTATTATAAAAAAAGGCTCAAGCAGATTAAGAAGAAAGGTCCTAGGTTAAGGACGTCTATATTAGCTTTATCTACGGCTAAAAAGATTAAGGATCTAGACAGGCCCTAAGCTATAACGGCTGCTGTAATAACATCCTTTTTATTATCAATATTATTAACATTATTGCAGGATTATCTGGATCTGTCTTTAATTAACGCCTAGGGGTATAACACTATGGCAAACACCTACTTCTGCAACAATATTAGATATTTCCGTAACTTCAAGCCAAGCATGTCCATAGCAACAGCTGGAGATTCTAGGGCAGAAATTTATGGATATAGTAATATCAACTTAGCAATTAAGGTGGGCAAATAACACCTAACTCAGTATCTAACATTAAGGAACGTAGCGTATGCTCTATATTTTTATACTAATCTAATATCCGCAGCAAAGCTCTATAGGGTTGGAGTAATTATTAACCAGTCTATAAATTATCTGCGCTATAAGGATAACGGAGGCCTATTTGCCAACCTTACAGAATATGGAGGTCTCTACCTTATTAATGCCATTACCTACTTACCACCTACTCCTACCGCCTACACTACCTCTACTAGATTCTTTGAGACCTCAGCATATAACAAAGTATGGCATTAACGCTTACTACACTATAATATAGAGTTAGTGGATCATCTGCCAACTACAGTAGACGGGGTTAAAGTGGTTAAAACAGACAGAGGAAGAACTCTATATGGTATACCACTCTATAAACCATATATTCTTAGAAAGATAACCCAGCAGATATCTTATAAAATATTAGCAAAGGGAACCTACCCTTTTGAACGTATTCACTTTAATATTATTATAGAAGAAGACGGGTTTAATAGAGACACGTATATAGCTTACTTTTGGTGTAACTATATAAAGTACCATTATGCTTTTCCTATTAAGAACTATAAGTAAGAGACACTGCTCCCACTCTTTAAATCAATAATAGTATTTGCGAAGAAATTTAATACTTAAGGTATCCGCATTTAGCATATGGATAAGGAGTAAGGTATAGGCGCTAGGGTAAAGAACCTTATCCAGCTTAATGGAGGTGTTATTAAGCAATCAACACTATATACCCCAGCTTAAAATGGACCCGTAGAGAGGTTAGGGAGAGCTATTTCTAAATAAGTAAGGACTGCTGTTATTAAAGCAAAGTTACCTGTGGATTTATAGCCCGAGTTTATACTTCTAGTAGTGTTCCTACTTAATTAAACTCCTATTTAGTCCATTAACTAGAAGACCCTATTTAAGATGCTATATAAACGGAAGCTATGGCTAGCAGGACCTTATATAGCCGGATCTTTAACCTATATACTTATTAAACATAGCATTCCTAGAAAGGCAAAGTTTAAGCTATAAGCCTAAATAGGTTATCTTATTAGTATAGAAGCTTCAAATATCTATAGGGTATGGATACTAACCACTAACCGTATTATCCAATCTCGTGATGTACAAATTAATAAGTTAAAGAGATATTAATCTTCTAAAACACCAGAACACCTTATTATCTTATAGGCTTAAAAGGATTATTTTTAGCAAGTCTAGAACCTACTAGATAATCTTTAAGATGGTAGTAAGGACTGGATAAAGAACTTTAATAAAGAACTAGATATAAGACTGCCGTATTTAGCAAATATTAACATTACTCCTATATTAAAAATTATTTAGATCTTAATAGAAGAACTCTATTAGCTATCTACCCTAAAGCTAACTCCAGAACTATCTAAACTATTAGCGTCTTCAGCGCCTCAGCAATTACTATCTACTGTAGTATCTACACTACAGACACTATTTACCACTTAGTTATCTTCTAAAGTTACTAAACTACGGTTTATAGATCCTACACCTTGTTCCAAACCTTAGACGACAGCAGGCTTATTATTAAGGGGTAAGAGATATTCTAGCCATAAAAAGCGGCCTATAGTAAAAAAGAAAGATATACTAAATTAGGATCTATAATAACAAGCCTTTACAGTTTAAATTAATAACGATAATATTATTATTAATCTAGATATAACACCATTGGCTTACGCTTTCTATACTACTGCTATAAAAACGTACAGACATTAAGACAATTTTCCACCACCACTAAAGTTATAGAAAGAGATGCTTAATTATAAGTACGCTACCAAGTTTAAAGCAGCTGCTTATACTAAGATAAGGGCCTTAACCGGAAAACAGACCTAGGACGAGGTACGACTAATTAAAAAGGTCCATTAACTTCCTACTATATAGGTCTTTACGTATAAGGAAAATACGGATGGCTTTATTATAAGATTTAAAGCTCGTCTAGTTATCTGTGGAGACCTTTAAGCAGTCTTATAAGAGGAGGTTAAAGCTATAACGGCAGCCTATTAAACCTTCCGTCTACTATGCGCTTTTATCGCTGGCTTCAACCTAGATGTTATATAGATTAACGCCGTTAACGCCTTTGTTAATGCCTTAGTTAACGATAAGGTCTACTTTATTTCCCTTAAGGGTATAGACCTACTGCTTAGATTCTCTCTCCGTCTAAAAAAGGTAATGTACGGACTACGGAAATCTCCTAAATTATAGTTTTTAGAAATGTCTGCTGCTCTATAAAGCATGGGTTTAAAAGCTGTACTAGATAAGCTATATCTCTATATTTACCCTACTAAACCTGTCTTTGTGTTCTTCTACGTTAATAACATCCTAATTGTAGGACACCCGAGCTGTTGTTAGCAGATAGAGGACATCCTAAAGCAGCTATAAGATTGATTTAAGATACGCCAAATACCTTAATTTACGTCATTCCTAAACACTCGTATTATGCGAGATTGGTAAAGGGGAAAGCTCTAGCTTTGTCTAAATTAGTATCTTGAGAAGCTAGTCTTAATATACCATTTAGAATATCTAAAGCCATTAGCTACACTACTATTAGGCTAGAAATTGATACCATATAAGGGAGAAGCTACGCCGAATCAGATAAAAGGATATTAACGCTATGTAGGTTCTACAACATATCCGGCATCTACTACACAACTAGACGTTGCCTTTTCTATTAGTAAGCTAGCTGAGTTCTTACAAAATCCGTTACTAGCTTATCTTACAGAGATTAATAGATTGCTTATCTATCTCTATAATACCAGATACCTCGCTCTTAAGTTCTCTACTATTACGCCGTATAAGATAAACTAGGTTTTAAAAGCTGCTTCTAATGCTAGCTTTGCTAACAATGCTCCAATATGTTGGAGCTTATAGGGTTTCTTAATAAGCTTATTTAATGGGCCTATAGCATAGTAGGTAATTAGATAAAAGGCAGTTACTAAGTCTACTATAGAGGCAGAACTACTAGCTCTCTTATACATTAGTAGGGAGGTTAAGCATATAGTTTAGATCTTTAAAGCTATTAGATTTAATCCGGAACAAGACGTTATTATTAATTGTAACTGTATAATTACAGCACCTGTCGTACCGAACGCGTGCTTACGCGTACGGTACACCAACTACGCGTTTACGCGTTCGGTGCACCAACCACCCGCTTACGCGTCTAGTGCACCCCTGAAGCACTGACTAATTAGGGGGAGGTTATATTAGTATATAGACCACGTAGTCTGCTTTAATACAAGAGACAGTCACCACCATCCCAAAGAGCATATAATACTATACGTATTTCGTGCCCCAGGATACAACTCACTCGTGCTATTAAGTTAGTATAAACACTAATTAGTAAGCGCGCACAGATTAGCAATCACTCGACACCTCCCCCCGAGCGATACACGACAGCGACCACCTGTTTAGACTCCTAGTGCGACCTACTAGAAGGTCAGAAGTTGGGGATTACGGACTTATCTCTAACTCTGTATACTTATTTAAGTCTTAGTACGGTTTACCAGAAGTATAATAGACGTAAATACAGACTTATACAGAACCCCTACCCTTAACCTCCTTTAAACCTCGAACCCCTATTCCTACTACACCTCCCCTAATACCTCTAACCTCTCTTAGACCCCTTATAGAGACCCCTTACCCTTCTATAAACCACTACGGACCTGTTAATTACCTCTATGGACCATTATAAGACCTTATGGAAACCCCCTACCCTTCTACAAACCGTTACGGACATTAACTGCCTTTACGGACCACTACAAGACCTCTTCCACCCACTACGTACTACACTACACTATACAGTATGGCAGACCTAAGGAAGCAAGTCGATGAAGGCTAGGAAAAGTGGAGGTAGGGAGCTAACCTTACGTCTATACCTAACGTTAATAACTACATTAAATTTAAAGTTCTTAAATACAAATATTTTAAGCTTATAAACGTCGACCTATAGGAGCAATACTAGGAAGACTTTGCGGACTTTATAGAAGCTATCTTTAAAGCATACAACCCTACTACTATTCGTAACCTATGGACCCTCTTACATAACCAAGATGTATGGGTTAAAAGGAATAAACAAGTTACTATTATATAGTCCTTATATAACATAATATACAAGAAGGACCAAACGGAATAGACTAAAGAGGAAATTCTAGACCAGTTCTAAGAAACTAAGGAACTCTTTACTTCTTCCAAACTTAATATAATCGCTAGCCTTATACCTAACCCACTTAACTAAACTCGTCCTATAAACCTAAGTAGTTTTGGAATTAATCTTACGGGCTAAAGTATACCTAGTACCCAAGTTACGGACCGCAATACCCACGTAACCTAAATTATGGACCGCAATACCCCCGTAAACCAAAATACGGACTAAATTACCCCTATTGTCCAAGTTATAGATCTGCAAGCCATATATCTATAAGCCATATATCTGCAAGCTATAGATCCGCAAGTTATAGATCCGCAACCCACCTAAGTAAAGACCTATGGCAAGGAGCTAGCTAACCTAGCCAAGCTCTATACCAACAAATCCAAGTATAGCGGTGAAAATAATAACTTTAACTTTAAACTAACTATCTTTATAGACCTCTGCTAGAAGGCTGATATTCCTAAACAGGAATTTAGCCAAGCCTACTCTACTATACTGCGTGGCCTAGCCCTTAACTACTACTACACCAACCTTAAGAGCAACCCCCTTGGTATTCCCTTTGATAAGCTATACAAAGCTACACATAACTACTTTAAAGGACCGGAATATAAGCGTAATATTCTTACCTAATAAAATGCAACTAAGCTACGGACCGTAATTAACAAGAACACTGAAAAATCGACTATAAAGTGCCTGTAAATTCTTATTAAAGACCTCCAGCACCTATAGCACGGCCTTAACGCTAAGCTTTAAACAGACGACTTCCTGCATAACAAACTTATTACGGCTTGCCAGGAAGTAGAGCCCTATAAGTACGCCTATTATAAGCCTACAGACACCTTAGCTAGCCTTATTAATAACCTACGCTCCTCTATTGTAACGTACGAAGTTTTAAACCCACTAGGCAGCACTCAAGCCTTTATTACGGATATTCAATATCCGCAAACAGACTTAGACATCTACTTTACGGACCGCCGCTACCGCTAGCAGCACCCGTACCGACTAAGTCCTACCCGTAACCCCCGCAGCAACCCCTATACAAAAATATACCCCCGCAGACAAACCAGCCAGAAGTGCTTCGTGTACGGTAAAGAAGGATATTGGTCTATAAGGCATACCTAGGAAGAATATAACAAGTCTAGGAAGAGACTTAATAGCCGTATTAACTAGTTCATTTTAGAATACAAAGAAAAGGAAGCAGAAGAGCCCCCTAATAAGTTAATAGAAGCCCTTATAATTAACTTTAACTTAGACGCTTAGGAATAAGAGACCTTAGAGATATTCCTAACTACTTTTAGACCTTTTACGGACAGCCAAGCCTTTAATATTACGACCGTATTAGCTAACCGCTCCTTTACACACTCAATTGCACCTAAAAACTGGCCTATAAGCACACCCGTTGGACCCGTTATAGATATTACGGACCGCGAACAGGACCCATTTGCATATATTACCACAGAACGCTATACCCCTAAGGAATTCTACGGTGTTATAATCAACATAGGTGCCTCTAAGAAGTCTACCATAGGCTACGGACAATACCTTGCATATAAAACCACCATAGATGATAATACGGACATCAATATTACATAAACTGGGGCCGTAAACGTCTAATTCGGCATTGGCTTAACCGCATTAATTAGATTAATTAAAGTTAAGACCCTAATTAGCCCAGTTAACTTCCATATAGTAAAAGCGGATACCCCTTTTCTACTCTGCCTTGCGGATATAGACAAGTTATAGGTCTACTATAATAACGTTACAGACACCTTAATTAGCCCACAACTACCCTAGGAAGCAAGCATATTACCCTACCAATTGTATAATGATTTGGACACCTGTTCCTTATATAGGGAGAGACCCTATGGACCTACATTTAGGAATCTTTTAACTATAACCCGTGCTACCTTACTAGTACCGAAATCCACCGCCTGCACCGCCGTTTCGGCCACCCATCAGCTGAAAAGCTATATAGAGTCCTTAAACGCTCTAGACACGATAATGTTAATAGAAAGGCAATTAACTACCTAACTAAATACTACTCCTTTTGCTAGAAATACGGACGTTCCCTAGGCCAATTTAAGTTTACCCTTTATAAGGACCTTAACTTCAACCACTTAGTATACGTAGACATTATGTACATTAACGGCAGCCCAGTATTATATATAATTAACGAGGTAACCCGCTATCAAGCTGCCTGTTGGTTGCAAAATATATCTATAAAATATACTTGGGACATTTTACGGACCTACTAGATTAACACATACGTTAGACCCCCTAAGTATATCACCCATAACGCCGGTAGGAACTTTATCAGTAAAGAATTCCAACAGTACGCTATAGCCATGGCTATTTTAACAAAAGCCGTTCTAGTTAAGGCGTATTAGTCTATTAGGCTTATTAAGCGAGCTTACCTAGCTCTACAGAGAGCTTATTAGATTATTATAGACGAGTGCAAGGATATCTAAAAGGAACTAGCTTTACAGATGGCTATAAAAGCTGTTAATAATACCGCTGGCCCTAATAGACTAGTACCCACCCTCTTGGTTTATAGAGCCTACCTAAGAATAAGCAACCTAGGCCCTCCTGCCCCGTCTATTATGGAACAAGCAGCTGCAATACGGAAGGTAATGGCCGAAATAGTCAAATTATGGGCTAAATAAACTGTTAATAACGCCCTATACTACCGTAACGGACCTAATATAACCTTAGTACACGACCTCCTACTTAACTCTAAAGTCCTTATATAGCGTGAAAGCGGCAGCTAGAATGGACCTTATTGTCTACTAGCCATAGAAAACGAGACGTGCTGCGTACAGCTCCCTAGTAGGCCAACCAGCTTTAGAAGCACGTCCGTAAAACCCTACTTTCGGCCTGAAAACACCTATAACGTTAAGCCAGACAAACTAGAAGCAACCGCCAAACTAGACAAACCAGAAGCGACTGCCGAATTAGACAAATTAAAAGCACCCTTGCCTACCCTAGAAGTCCCCTAGAAACCCACTAAACCTACTAAACCTACTATAAAGCGTAGTTAAGAACGTCCCTAAAAGCACCCTATAACTAAGAACCCTGTAATAGAGAATCACCTAACCTTTACAGGAATAACCGCAAGGCAATCTCCGCCTGCGGATATATTAGTTCTAGTACAGGAAACCCCGTTTACGGACTTATAATATAAAGAGATTAATGGACTACTTAAGAAGGGTGTCTTTACGGTTATAACGGAGAGAGACATTCCGCAAGGCGTCCGTATATTCAACTTACGCTTTATTAATAAGATTAAGTACCCTAGTACTAATAAAGCCTTTAAGAAATTAAGGCTCGTTATATAAGCTTATAACGACTAGGGAAAGGACCTAGTCCTTATACAATTGCCTATAATTTAACGGGTTAGTTAACGGATTATACTCGCACTTATGCCTAGACTACAGCAAACCAAATCTATAGCCCTTTACTTATGGGACATCTTATAAGCCTATATGCAGTCTAATACCTACCTAAGTAGGGACATCTTTATACGGCCACCCCTTAAGCTTAACCTATAACCAGGAACAATTTTACAGGTTATAAAACCTCTTTACAGAGTACCGGAAGCTGGAAACTATTGGTTTAAGATATACCACTAGTATCACGTTAGTAAGCTTAAAATGGAATAGTTAACCTATAACCCCTACCTCCTATATAGCCCATCAAACGGCCTTGGTATTGTTGGACTCTAAATAGACAATACCCTATTCCTAGCAGACCAGACCTTTGCGGACGCTAAAGAAACTGAACTATAAAAGGCCAAGTTCTTAGTAAAGCCGTAAGAGTAGTTAACTAAGCAGAATCTGATTAAGTTTAATAGAGGCCTAATTACATAAAAGGGCAACCTAATTAAGCTAACTTAGGAACGCCAAGCTTAAAACCTAAAGCCTATTATAGTAAAGCCTACGGACCTTACTAGCTCCCGCGGAGAGACCCGCAAGACTGTAAATATAAAGGACCAATACGTTGCATAGCGTGTAAGAGGCGCCTATATTGCTATAGTCTATTAGCCCAAATCTGCCTATAATTTATCCTTTACGGCCCAGGTAGTAGATCCGCAAGAAGAAAATATTAAGCAGCTTAATAAGCGCATTTAGTGGCAAATTAATAATGTAGTAAGGGGACTTACTTTTATACCACTAGACCTAAGTTCCCTTAGCTTACTAGTATTTACGGACGCCTTCTTTACCAATAACAGGGACCTATCATCGCAAATTAGCTTTATAATCGTACTTACGGACCATAATTAGGACGCAAATATCCTATACTGGTTCTTAATTAAATGCAAATGGGTAACCCGTAGTGTACTAGCTTCTGAACTATATGCACTAGCTTATAGCTTTAATATAGCAGCCGCAATCAAATTAACGGTCTAGAAGATTCTATAACTGGAGCAGTTACCCCTGGTTTTATGTACTAATTTAAAGTCCCTTTACAACTGCCTAGTTAAACTAGGTACGACATAAGAAAAGAGGCTTATAGTCGACCTAATATACTTACGTTAGGCCTACGAACGACGTGAAATTACGGAGGTTAAATGGATTAGCAGCAGAGATAACCCAGTGGACGCTATAACTAAGGCAAAGCCGTATTAAGCTCTAAAAACCCTAATTAACACAAATAAGCTCAATCTAAAGGTTATAAAATGGGTGGAACGTGACTAACAGAGCACTTACGGTTCATTTACGGCCCGTTGGAAGGCCATACGGTTCCTTTACGGCCCATTAAAAGGCCGTATAGTTTACTTTACGGACCTTAAGCAGGACTTACAGCCAGCTCAAAGTACCGTCTGGAAGGCAGCCTAGAAGGCACCTTAGGAGGGATTTCCTATATATTTCTTTTATATTTTACGGTTCTATTAAAACAATTACGGAGGCTATACACAGGTGGTTTCATTTTTCAAGTACCGCCAGTGTATAATTACAGCACCTGTCGTACCAAACGCATGCTTACGCGTACGGTACACCAACTACGCGTTTACGCGTTCGGTGCACCAACCACCCGCTTACGCGTCTAGTGCACCCCTAAAGCACTAACTAATCAGGGGGAGGTCGCATCAGTATATAGACCACGTAGTCTGCTTCAATACAAGAGACAGTCACCACCATCCCAAAGAGCATACAATACTATACGTATTTCGTGCCCCGGGATACGACTCACTCGTGCTATTAAGTTAGTACGAACAGTAACAATTAGCAGTTAGTACGGATCGTAATAAAAGAGACTCCTACGGTATCTATAAAACTCCAATACGTAGATATCTATTAATTCTGGCTTCGTTAAGAGGTACAAAACGGAAGCTTTGTTATATAATGGGTACCAACGAATAAGATGACTGTAGATAAACTAACTAAAGCTCTCTTAAAGCAAAACCATTAAAAGTTTGTTGAAGTAGTAGGGCTCCGCGATATTAGATATCTAGTCAGTTAATAATTAAATTATAGCAAAAGCTTACCACCAGCTCGTCTATCCCGACTGCCTAATCCGGTAATCTAGCTCTGCCGCTCTACGTCAGATCTGAGGGGGTGTGTTGGCCACGGAGGTAGCTTTACTGCTGAGGTGTCGGACACTGAACGACTACGGACACCGAACGACTACGGACACCGAAGGTCGAACTAGGGTTATTTTCCTTATGTATATTAGGGCTCTTAGAGCCACCTTGAATAAAACAGATCACTCGTACAATTCTGTGTCTCTACCTATCAGCTAGCTTATGTCATTTGTCTTGATACCTGCCTGGCTGAAACAATTCATCATATGATTCAATTTCTTGTCCAGATCAACTAATTTCTAGGCACCGGCGATGAAGTTTGAAGCGCGGTCTGGCGGACGGCATCAGCAGGATATACTAACGGTATCGGTCTCTTGCTAAGATATACGGCACGTTCCAGACTCAAAATCAGCTAACGATGTCCCTGCATGAACGTGAAGCAGAACTCTTTAGATACTTCACCAACGATGATATCTACAATGCAGCTGTCCTTTCTCCTATCCGACAGTCCTTAACTTGCATCGCAACACTGCAAGTTACGGGTCCGACTCTTTGTGGCTTTGTCTGAGTGCAAATGATTTATATGACTGTGTTCCGGCATCGAAGTTCTCTGGATGCGTGTTACACAGTTAGATAGTGACCCATGATACCAAAGAATCTATACGTTTCGAAATATTCCTCGTTTCTCGCTACAATCGAGAATGGGATAATGTCGACCTGAATCGGATTTGCTTACCTACCCCTTGACTCGGCCACCGACTCGGCCACCGACTTAGTTTACTACACCTACATCATATATATATAGTCCCTATTCTTTCATATATCAATCAACACACGAGTCTATTCGACAGATAGACTATGAAGCATCCCGCGACATTACAGTTCATATTCTCGACATTAATAGTTTGTTGAAGGTGAGCCTCTCCTCAAGGCTAAACTAGCTACAGCCACAGTAGCTATGAACCGTGGGCGAGACCTGAATGGACCTACGGATTTGGAAATGCATCCCAAGTACGCATGTCCAACGGCACCTTCCGGCGGCATTCCCCATGTAGTCTAAGGGGAAACGCCATCCGATGATTTGACGATTCAGTCGGGCACTATAAGTGGAAAACTTGACTTAAGATCCTCTGAACTCGCATCAACCCCAGCCGTTGTCTCCATACTACCTTTTGAAAGTGCTGCGAAAATCAAGATTAAGCGCACGCATGTACTCGCTTTATAAAAACGCTTCTACAACCACCAAAAATAAGTCTTTAATTTATAAAACCAGTAGATAGAACTATAAAATAGATACTATTTTATAATTTTTAGATGCATAGCAGCTTAGAAAATAACGTGGTTGTAGAATTTTAGTAGTTCTATTTATCAGTTTTATAAAGTAAGACTTATTTTGAGTTTATCCCTTGCATAGATGGATGCGTGCTCAAGATAGAGGCCCGTGCTTAGCCAATTACTATTGCGAAAATCCGATTAAGCGAGCCTCACCCAACATCAAGCTCGCTTAATCGGATTTTCGCAATAGTAATTGGCTAAGC
>Ga0307507_10000268_pt1 | contig 102296 bp, 50 predicted proteins | sample 7_EM_MG_FD_207223 | JGI IMG/M metagenome (GOLD analysis project Ga0307507, IMG submission 207223) | Populus trichocarpa ectomycorrhiza microbial communities from riparian zone in the Pacific Northwest, United States - 7_EM | ecosystem: Host-associated > Plants > Roots > Unclassified | place... | reverse complement strand
CTCTGCACGAAGCTCTACACGAAGCTCTGCACAAAGCTTTTATATAGAGCCTCCGTAGTAGAGCCGTTGTACGCAGAGCCGTTGTGCAGAGCCTCCGTATACAGAGCTTCGTGCAGAGCTTCGTATAGAGCCTCCGCAGAACTTCGTACAGAGCTTCGTGTAGAGCCTCCGCAGAGCTTCGTACAGAGCTTCATGTAGAGCCTCCGCAGAGCTTCGTGCAGAGCTTCGTGTAGAGCCTTAGCAAATACCTTTAGCTTTCCTACTAATTAGATATCTCCTTTCTACCTTTTTATTTATACTTCTCTTTATATAAAATATTATAAAATAAAATAAAAATAGTATAAAAGAGAGGAGACCCAGCAGTTTAAATTTAGTAGCTTTTATCTATTCTTTATCCTTTAGTTCCATAATATAATCCTTACCCTCTAATACTCCTACTACCGCCACTATAGGCTAAGAATTTTTATTATACGCTAAACATTAAGTCCTATAATCCCGCCACTTGCAATTTCTATAGCACATACTATGGAACCCTAGGACTCTAATACTTAGTAAAGGGGTAAGGGCCTATTAGATAACGCGGAGTTGCATATAAGTATTATAGAACTAGTATTAATTAGCTCTTTGCCTTATATAAGCAATATATATTACTTATAGTTATATTTAGAGATCTATAGCTCTAAATTAGAATTATATTTATATATAATGACCTTCTTATCTATACCTACTTCTCTAATATATCCCTACTTAAGTCTCTATATTAATTACCAGTAAAACTTCTATCTTCTTCTACTTATTTTAAGAGTAGTTAGTTATATAGGTATTATATAAAGAGAAGATTTTACTTATAGTCTAGTAATATTATTAGAGAACCTCTTATATAGTAGAACGAGAAATATACTAGATAATTATATTTCCTCATTCCTAATAAAGAATAATATTGGTAGAATTTAAACTTATAATCTATTATATTTAAAGTTAGTATATATTTATATAAAGTGTAAGAGTATATATATTAGATCCCGCCGCGCTTATAATAAGTTTATAAGTACTTACTATCTTTTTAGCTATATAGTGATATAGGGGCGGGATATGTTCTATAAAGGCGGGGGGATAGATTACGGGGTTTTCTTAAATAGAGTTTTTGTAAAGGCTTAGTCAAAAGAACAGAATCTATTAGTAGCCAGTGAACGAGAATTCGAAGACAAGGACTAGAAGAAGGTCGAGGAAAGGACATATCTATATACATAGTGCCAAGGCTCGACTCGGCCGAGCCCCTAACTAGGGTCTGTAATAGTGCCGTAACAGTTTTCTCCCTATATATATATAAGGAGTAATCCGCGTAGGCCTAATAGGGATCTAAATTAGACGTTAAGTAATAAATAATAATATATATTTATATACGCTATCTATACGTCTTTATATAAGCATTTTCTTTCTTTATTACTATATAAGTATATTTATAAATTAAGGAGACTTGTTTTAAGATCTATATAAAGGCTTAGTTAAAAGAATAAGAATCTATTAGTAGCTAGTAAACTAGGATTCTAAAATAAGGACTAGAAGAAGGTTAAGGAAAGGATATATCTATATATATAGCGCTAAGGCTCGGCCGAGCCCTTAACTAGGGTCAGTAACAGTGCCGTAATAATCTATATTATATAAGTAGTTAAGATTAAACTAATATTAGCTTTAGTTTTAACGCCGCTTAAAAGGGCAGAAAATATATTAACTTTAAAGGAATTATTATTGTTAAAGTTTTTAGGGCAAATTTTACTAGTACTAGCTATATTTATAGTGTTATATAATAGGGGGTAAAGGCTTAGTTTATCCTTTCCTGTAACCGACTACTGATACCATATTAGATATTACCTTATAATGTACTACCGTGCCTTTTTGCCATCGTATATTGTAACCGACTACGGTACCCTGCTAAACCACCACTGTTTTACCTGCGTATTGCCTATATATCGCCTGCGTATCACTTATATATCACACGTTTTAGTTACGTATTAGTCTCCCCTTTTATTTATTTCTATACCTTCTTTATGTATATATAGAGGCTTTAGAGCTCCATTTACAATTAAGTTGCTTGGTTAATTCCTTATACTGCAAAAGCTTATATATATCTTACTACTTATTTCCATTACCTATTTCTTAATATTATATGTCTTACTACTTATTTCTATAACATTGTCTACAGCAGATGTTGTTAGCATTGACGTTATCCTCTTACTACCCACCTTGTGTATATATAGAGACTTTAAAGCTATATTTAAAATTAAGTTGTTTATCTAATTCTCCCATACTGCAAAGCTTATATTTTCCCTAGTATATTTTGTCCTACTATTATTAATAAGGGCTAGCTAATAGAATTAATAGGATTAAGGCTCTGTAACTATATACGTACTTTTAATTCTAGTATTTATGTATAGTCTAGCTCTCGCGGGACGTCACTAGGGGAAGGGATAGTTAAATTTTTGCGGATATCCAGATATTATCTGGATATTATCCAATATCCGGACTATCCTCCGCAGGTCTGGGGTACCTCCTCACTACGTGTATAGTCCCACTTAATGTATACCTAAAATACACTATGTCACGGGACACCTCCGTAACACCTTATACACGTCCACCTGTTTCCACCGACACAGCAAGAAGGGACCGACTGTAAAACGGCAATCTGATGGCAATCTACGGCAATCTGCCGTCCTCCACCATATTCCGCCATATTCTGCCAAGTTCTGCTAGGACTATAACCTAAATCCTATCCTGCCCCATATATATATTAACTAAGTAACCAAGTTAATAATATATACCCTTTTCTCCTATTTCCTTACCTTCTTTCCTTATATAACGTCTTAATATTATTACACAGTTTATATACATAGCTTAATAATATCTACTTTACTACATATTATCGTCACTTATACTTACTTTATAACACTACGTTATATTAAAAACCTATACTCTGCTCTACCCCACCCCATCTAAAATGCAAAACGACCTTAAAGCCCCTACAACGGCCGCTGACATTATATCCGTACTTTAAGAACAATTAGCAAATATATAGAAGTCTTTTATAGACGCCCTTATATAGAACCAGGCCGCTATAGCTAAATAATAAGCTGAATAAGAAGCATGGTACTAGGAATTAATTAAAGCACTTTAAGAAGAAGTCCGCACCCTTAAGGCACTCGCGTTAGGGCCCCAAGACTAAATACTAGCCTAAGAGGCTGCTAATACGCCACCTATAGACAAGATAAAAATAACCGAATCTAGACCTAGCTTGTTAGGTACAAACTTTAAGCTAGCTATAAATGTTTATCCTATAAATCCGTTTACTGCACCACAATAATTTAAAAAACTACTAGACCCCCTAGTATTCACCAGTAAACAATAAGAGCTTTAATTATTTTTAAGCTGACTTAAGAATAAGCTAACTAGTAATACTAACCGTTACCTAACTAAAGCTAACTAACTCTACTACGTCCTAAGTTAACTAGGAGGAGATGTAGCTAACCTTATTAAACCTCTTTAGCTAAACTTAGTATAGAGCCTAGTTGTACTTCTTAAAGCTATATATAGTAACCCAAACCGCTAAGCTACCGCTTAAAGGAAGATAAATTATATAACTTAAAAAAGAAAAGCTTCTTAGTATACTTCTCTAAATTTAATTATTATATAAAAGAAACAGGCTAGAACAACTCCGCACTAATTAATAGCCTTATTAAATTCTTAAGCCCTAAGCTAAAAACCTCCCTAATAGGTATAGACCTACTAGAAGCCCTTAACGCCTGCGCAAACGTTATTAATAAATAGTATAATAATATACTACGCCTAACACCTAAGCCCACTCCCTAATATAATATAACAACTCTATAAACGTCTACTAAGTTATTATCTTAGCCTAAGCACCCTAACGCTATGGACATTAATATAGGGACCCTAGGATATGCTTTACTAGGGTCCCCTAAATAAGAATAACGTATTAAGCTAGGCCTTTGCTTTAAATACGGAAGCAAGGACCATATCTTAAGATACTACTCCACCCCTATGCCCCAATACGACGTATAAATAGCCAGCACTAATAACTGTTTACCGCACTAATCCTCTAGTTACTATCCCCAATCTTTACCTAGTTCTAGCCCCGCATCTAGTAAGCACTACTTATAAGGACGAAGTTATAATTAATATTCTAGAGGAACCCCTTCCCACTTGCTACTAAAAGGCATATCCTAGAGTTAAGTCGCTCTCTAAAATAGCTATATTACAGGATCTTATTAAATATATTAGATATAGCAAACTCTAACTCTTAGGATTGTAGTATAACTATTAACTACTATCTTTAGCAGAAAGATTAATAGGCTAATACTTAAGTCCTAATTAATACAGGAGCTAGCGGTATAGAATTTATTAATAAGATCTTTGTATAAGACAATAGGTTTACCCTAATACCCCTTAACCGGCATATTAACATATTTAGATTTAATGGCAAACATACTGTTTTAGGCTGTATTACTTATATAGCAGCCTTAAGACTCTAATACCTAAACTATAAAGAATTATTATTATTCATTGCTTAACGTCCGATTCGGATCCCTATTAGGCCCACGCAGACTACTCCTTATATACATGTGGGGAGAAAACTCTATTTGAGAAAACCCCGTGATCCATCTCCCTGCCTTTTAGGACTCGCCTATAAGGCGCCTGCGAGGCGCCTATGAGTCACCTGTGGTGCTCTACTACCTTAATTTTGACCTCCTTAGGAACCACTGCTGCCGTAATAAACCTACGGACGCGCTAGTATCGCAAACTTTACTCTACTACTGTAGAGTTATTAGGGGGCGCCTAATACCCGCCCTATTGCCTTTTATTGCCATTTCCCTTACAACCCGGAATTGGTTTAGTACATTTTGGCTAATAAGCCACTAGGTGACCGCCTTGAGACCTTTTTGTATTAAGAGTAGTGTATTATAGTTCTCTGTGCCAGCTACTAAGAGCATTACTTCTCGGTTAGTGCGTAAGGGGCATAATAGTATTACGTGTTTTGGTGTCTGTCTTAGCCAGCTATATTCGCATCTTGGGTTACCTACTAAGACGCCTACCTAGTAGAGCCAATCTTTTAATCCTATTATTCCTATTCTTAGGAGTGTTGCTATTATATTTTCTGCCTTTGTTAGGCCTTCTTAGAGCCCTTAAGTGTTTACCCCCCATGGCGTTAACTATGCTATAGCTTGGGTTACTCTTGCCTAAGTTAGCCTCTGTACCTTCGACTCCCATGCGCCTCTCCAGCGCTGGTCCAACCAGTATTATATTGTGGTTGATGGTTTCCTGGCGTTCTTTTGTGCTCTACTTTGGCTCCTTTCTCTTTCTTGCTGTCGTCTTTGTTGGCCTCTTGCGCGTCTCCCTTCCTCCTCTATATAGGCCTGGGCCCTAACACTGCACCACTATAAAGAATTAATTAAGCTCTTTATAACTACCCTAGGTTACCTAGTAATCCTTAGACAACCCTAGATAAAGCTATATAAGGTAACTATTAATTAAGACAACCTTAAGCTTCTATTTACCGCCTTCCGTTATAAGTAGAAGTGCCTTATAACTTACTGCTTAGACCCTAAACTAAAATCTAAAAAATCCACCAGGATCTACCAGTCTAAAATTTCCACTAATATTTACCCTATACCTAAAAAGTCCACCTAATTATACTAACTTAAGAATTCTACTAAATTCCACCAATATAAGATTTCCACTAATATCCACTAAGAACCTAAAAATTATACCAAACTATATAAACTGACCCTAACTGCTACACCTCCCTAAACTAAGTAGAAGTCTAAGCTTAATATATAAAGGTACTAGAAGAACTGGTATTCTATTATAAAAAGGATGCTTAAAAAACCCAAACCTAAATCTAATACTAACTCTATATTTAACACTAAACCTAAAATCAAATAAGAAACTGTATAAGAAACTAAGGATAACCTAGGCCTACTTAACACCTTAGATATCTATATAATTGGAGCTACCCCACTAATACAACTTGCTAGGAAACCAGAACATATAATCTTTGCTATTATAATAGCCAATATTAAGAAGGCCTTAGCACTAAAGAAGCACACTAACCCCGCTACAAAAGTACTATTAGAGTACTATAATTATCTAAATGTATTCTTATAAAAGGAAGCCAATAAGCTACTAGGACGCCGTCTATATAATTATAAGATTATAATTAAAGAAGGAAAACATCCTAGATTTAGACTACTATATAGAATGTCCTAAAACAAACTCTAAGTACTATAAAAGTACTTAGATAAACATCTAGATAAAGGATTTATTAGAGTAAGTTCTTTACCTATAGCTGTACTAGTAATCTTTATTAAGAAATCTAGTAGCGGTTTACGTTTCTATATAGACTACTAAGCTCTTAATACTGTTACTATTAAAAACTAATACCTAATCCTATTAATCTAAGAGACACTAAACTAATTAAGTAAGGCTCGCTTCTATACAAAGCTTAGTATTATCCACGCATTTAACCGCCTCTATATCGCAAAAGGAGATAAATAGCTTACTACATTCCATACTTAATACGGATTATTTAAGTACCTAGTAATGCCATTCGGCCTTATAAACGCCCTAAGCTTATTCTAATGCTTTATAAATAATACTCTATACCTATACCTAGACGTCTTTTGCACCGCTTATATTGATAATATCTTAATATATAGCAATAATCTAGCTAAACACTAAAAATATGTTAAACTAGTCCTATAAGCCTTGCGTGGAGCTAGCCTATAGTTAGATATAGATAAATGCGAGTTCTATAAAACGGAAGTCCTATATCTTGGACTTATTATTTCTATAGACGGCGTACAAATGGACCCTAAGAAAGTTGAAGTAATTATAAACTAGTAAGAACCTGAGAATGTTAAGGATGTAAGAGCCTTTATAGGATTTGCTAACTTCTACTAATAGTTTATTAATAACTTCTCCGCCTTAGTTTTACCCCTTATAGCCTTAACCTAAAAGGATAAAGCCTTTGTCTTTAATAAGGAATATAAAAAAGCCTTTGCCTATCTAAAAGTTATATTTACTACTACACCTATGCTTTAACACTTTAACCTAGATTAAATAAGCGTTATAGAAGCTGACTTATCTAACTGTGTTACTAAAGGCGTTCTGTCTTAATATAATAAGAAAGGAGTATTGCACCCTATAGCATAATTCTTAAAATAACTAAGCCCAGCTAAATATAATTATGAGATCTATAATAAGGAATTGCTAGCTATTATTAGATGCTTTAAGCAATAGCGACCAGAACTGGAAGGAGCTAGATTCCTAATTAAAGTTCTTAGTAATTATAAGAACCTATAGTACTTCATAACCACAAAATAGCTGAGCCACTGTTAAGCCTGCTGGTTAGAATATCTATTCTAATTCCAATTCTTAATTATATACCGCCTAGGCGTTTAAGGCTAGAAGCCTAATGCCCTAACCTAATGTTTATAAGACGCACTAGTTTAAGAAAAAGCGTGCTCTTACTGTAATTAGACCCTACTTTGCCCTAAACTATTTAAACCCCCTACTAAAGATCTTATGGTACACACCCTTAAAATAACTAATTAAACTATTAAGTAGATTATAGCAGATAAATATCCAAACAATAAGTTTATTTAAGAAACGCTCAAGCTAATTTAAGATAGCGTTAGACGCTTTAAAAGGATTTTTTTAAGTAAATATAAAGCCTATAGAGACCGCTTATACTATAGGAACTGCCTAGTTATACCTAATTATGATGAGCTTAAGCTTAAGCTCCTTAAACAAGTATATAATCTACTAGTAGCTAGTTACCCAGGCTGGGGAAAACCCCTAGAACTGCTCTAATAAGAATACCACTAGCCGAATATATATAATACAATATAAAGGTATGTCTTTAGCTACTATACCTGCTAACAAGCTAAAGCTTTGCATAAGATGTATAACGGCTTTTTAAAGCCCCTGCCTGTTCCAGACTAAAGATAGAAGGATATCTTAATTAACTTTATTATTGACCTCCTTATAAGTAAAGGCTGTATAAATATTATAGTAGTTATAGACTGACTATCCAAGATAAAATACTTAATCGCCTACCCTAATATGTTAGCGCCTGCTATTACCTAACTGTTCCTAGATTATATATAGAAACTCTATAGACTCCCTAAAACAATTATCTCTAATAAAGGTAGATAGTTTGTCTTTATATTCTAGAAAGAACTAACTACTTAACTCTATATTAAAGCACTATTATCTATAGTATACTACCTAGAAATGGACGGTTAAATAGAACGTGTAAATGCTATAATGGAATAATATATTTAGATATATACATTATATTTACAGGACAACTAGATAGACTAGCTTACATTTGCTAAGTTTACCGTAAATAACTCCGTCTTAGAAATTATAAAAGTCTCCCTATTCTTGGCTAACTATAGCTAGCATCTATAAATAGGTTTTAAACCCTTTAGTAATGTTCCTTGCCTAGCTTATTAGGCCTTATAAGTTATAGAAGCAAATGAATTTATAAAGAAGATAGAAGAACTATAAGAGTTCCTTATTAATAAAATAATATAGGCCTAATCCGTCTATAAAGCCGCAGCAAATAAGAACTAAACCCTAGCACCGGCCTACTAAATTAGTAACTTTATCTAGTTAGATACAAGAAATCTAAACATAAAATAACCTACTAAGAAACTTAATTAGAAGAACGCTGGCCCTTATAAGGTTAAAAAGGTTGTCTCTTCTTATGCCTACTGACTAAAGCTCCCTAATACGGTTAAAATCCACCCCGTATTCTATATGTCAGTCCTCCACCCTACTGCCCCTATATTAAATGCCCTACCTAAACAGATTTAGGACCCTCCCCTACCAGTTAAAGTAGATGGCGAGGATGAGTACTTTATTAAAAGAGTTGACAACATTAAGTATAATAAATGGAAACGTAAATATATATACCTTACGAAATGGAGAGGCTTTACTAAGCCTATATAGGAACCTGTTAACTTTATAGGACTTATATAAGCCGTAGAAGACTTTTATAAACTCCACCTAGAACTACCACAGCCCTATCTTATAGAAGCTTAAGTTTAAAGGGGGGGTACTATTACAGGACACCTCTGTAATACCTTATACACGTACACCTGTTTCCACTAACATAGTAAAAAGGGACTAACTGTAAAACGGCAATCTAATGGCAATCTACGGCAATCTACCGTCCTCCACTATATTCTGCCATATTCTGCTAAGTTCTGCTAGGACTATAACCTAAAGCCTATCCTGCCCTATATATATGTTAACTAAGCAACCAAGTTAACAATATATACCCTTTTCTCCCATTTCCTTACCTTCTTTCCTTACGCAACGTCTTGACATTATTATATAGTTTATGTACGTAGCTTAATAATATCTACTTTGCTACATATTATCGTCACTTATACTTACTTCGTGACACACCAAAACACGTCTTTTATAAACACTTATAGCTTAACAACAATTATAGATATTTATATAAAATTTTAAATCTGGCTTATCAAATGGCGAATTTACCTTTTTATAATATTTATTTTATAAATCTAGAATATATATATACTAAATATTAAGTTTAAAAAAGTACTTTTTAAAATTTAACTATTTTTTTAATAATGATAATAATAAGCTTATTATATAACTATATATAAATAAAGATTTAAGGCATATTCGAAACTTCCTAGCTATATTATTAAGTAAGTTATATTAATATTTAATTAAGTTTAGTTTTTAGTATATAAGTTATTAATAAAGCTTTAATATTATAACTTATATATTTAATATACTTTATTATACTTATAAAAAGGCATAAAAAGTATATTTAAACTTATTATTATACTTTATAGTATAATATAAAGATTTTTTTATCTAAGTAGAGTAGAAATTACAAAATACTATATAAAGTATAATAATAGGTTTAAATATAGTTTTTATAAATATAATAAAGTATATTAACTATATAAGTTATAGTATTAAAGCTTTATTAATAACTTATATACCAAAAACTAAACTTAATTAAATATTAATATAACTTACTTAATGATATAGCTAGAAAGTTCTGAATATGCCTTAAATCTTTATTTATATAATATTTATATATAATAATAATATATAGTTATATAACCCCAGCCTCAACGGGCTAGAAGCGACGCCGCGCGATATCGCTAGACTAAATAGGGATATAAGGGTCACAGGAGACATAAGGGAGAGGACGCCCTATAGGAAGACCCCTATAGACAGCTATAGCAAGCTCAAGACCAGGACAATTAAGAATTAGACTTAACGCGGCAAATGTAATATTCGTAGCCAACCTATAAAGGGTATATAGCTAACCAGTAAGATCAGGGGAAGAACTGGAGATAATAACAGATTTAGATATAGAAGCGCTAGTAGGAACATAAGACACGGGAACAGAAAGCTCTATATAAAATAAGTAGCGACTAGGGTGCAGATACAAGAGATAGAAGTTCCGAAAATCCTAAATAAAGTGGAAATAGAAGAAGTAAGGAATAAAAAAGAGACAAAGAACCCCTACTAGAGGTCCGCTACCTATCCATTATATAGTATAACTGCGGCATTACAAACCACTGTCTGGCAAGGCCCCTACTAGATAGTCTAGACCTAGAGAAATACTATATCCTTACTATATAAGAGCCGTATTACAATAACTACACATAATTAATATACTACCCTTAAGGATTTTAGCTCCTATATAAACCAAAAGCAGCTATACGCGTGTGCTTTATAATTAGTAAGGCTATTAGCCTGTCCTTATAGTTATAGCAGGTAGTTAACCTAGATATTACAGTTATAATAATCTAGATATATAGGGGACCGGTATAAATTATTAATATATATAACCCTAGGGTCAAAGGAGTCCCACAAATAGAGAATATTATATTAGTAATAAGCTTACTAGAAACCAAAGGCATAGAGTCTATCCTATTAGAAGATATAAACCTCTACTACTTGCGGTGGGGGGGTATCCATATTGCCGCTAAATAATAGGTAGAGTACCTACTAAGAGCTATAGATATCTGGGGCCTTAAACTGGCCACCCCCCTAGGAGCAATTATATAGCAATAAGGCACCGCCAGAAGTATAATTAACCTTATATTTATAGACGAAGGCCTATACTAGAGACTTAAAAGGTGCAACCCTAAAGAAGAATAGGCACTTGCCTTAGACCACATCCCTATCTAAATACAGCTAGATCTAGATATTAAGGCGTAATTAAATAGTAAAAAATACGCAATAAGGAAGCTTAAGACAGATAGTTTCCTTAATACAGTTAAATAATACCTAATACTAAATAAGTAAGGCTTAGTGGCTACCCCTAAGGAAATTAACCGAAGACTAGAAAGGATCTAGGCAGCAATTAAAAATAGGCTAGAAGAGCACTGCCCGGTCTTATAACCGGGCCCTTATACGCGATATACATAGTCTATATAATACGCGGTTCTTATTGCCAGCTAATAATAAGCAAGAAGGAAATATATAAGTAGCTATAATCCTAAAGATAAGAGATAATATAAAGACATAAGAAACTAGTTAAAGAATACCCTAAAAAAAGAAGCAAGGAATAACTAGAGACGGTTTATAAACAAGCACACTTCTAACCTAAGCCTCCCCCATAATAAGGGCCTTTAGGCTATAGCGAAATAGGTAAAGAAAAAGGTAGGGCGCCTAGTAGAAGACCTATACCTACCGCCCCTATAAAGAGTAGGGAAATTATAGGCCACTAATAACAATAGTAAGAAGGCAAAGATCCTTATAGAAAAGTTCTTCCCCTAACTAGCTCTAGCTAACCTTAGTAACATTATAGGTAAAATACTGGTGACTTGCCTATAGGTTAACAGTGACATAATAATAAAGGAAATAGCTAAAACTATTAGCCGCCTTTTAAATAATATAGTACTAGGACTAGATGGGGTTTTAAATAAGGCGTTAAAGACCTGTAGATTACTTATAGCACCTTAGCTTATAGACGTAGCCAAAGTATACTTTGCTATAGGCTACTACCCGCGACTTAGCAAAGCTATAATGACGGTAGTTTTATAAAAAGAAGGTAAAGCAGACTACTTAACCCTAGAAAGCTACCGCCCTATCGTCTTAAAAAACACTCTTAGTAAGATTTTAGAAAGGGTAATAGCGGACCATATAGTAGATACGGCTAAGGAATATGCCCTACTACTATAAAGCTAAATAGGGGTAAGAAAGAACCGCTTAACACTATTAGCACTTACGCTACTTACTACCACCATTAAATCCGTATGGGCGATGCAAAGGGACTTTATGGTATTAATACTTAGCCTAGATATTAGCGGTGCCTATAATAATATACCCTATAAGCGCCTCCTATATATCCTTAGGGCAAAGAGCTTCCTAGAATAGATTATATAATTTATTTAAGGGTTTACAGGCCAGAAAGAAATATTACTGGTCTTTAATAGATACCAGAGCCCTCCAATTACAGTTATAATAGAAATACTATAAGGATCACCCCTCTTACCTATACTCTTTCTCTTCTTTATAACCAACCTACTTAACTCCTTTAAGGAAGGGGCGACCTAGGGGATAGGCTTTGTTAATAACACAAACCTAATTACATATGGGCCAACAGCTATAGAGAATTGTAGAATACTAGAGAGGGCCTATAATACCTATATAGAATAGGCAAGACGATATAAAGTCTAATTCTTACTAGAGAAATACCAGCTAATCTATTTTATAAGAAAATGCAACTAATCTATAGGTCTTTAGCATGTAATTTATATCTAAGGCTTTAGGGGTTAACCAGTTTAGGGCCTAAGGGTATTAGAAGTATAGGTAGATAGTAAGCTCTAATAAAGCGTATATACGGCGTAAGCAGCCTATAAGGGCCAAGTATAGTATATCGCATTATCTAGGATTATTAATTCTATATAGGGTTTATGCTTCCAAAGATCACGCCTACTATATACAGTAGTTATCTGGCTAACCATAATATATAGACCTAGTATTTGGGCCATTAGAGAAACTAAGAAAGGCCCCCCTAAATTACTCCTTAAACTACGTTAAAAGGTCTAAACAGCCTGCCTCTAGAGTATAACAGGTGGGTATAAGCCTACGGCTACAGCACTACTTAAGAAGGAAGCCAATATTCCCCCCCTATAACTATATATTAAAGCCGCTATAATATAAAGGGTGCAAAATAAACGTAACTCTAATATTATAAAGTATATTAAGACACGCCTAAATAAACTATAAAGGGACCCTAGGGTGCCCCATAGGAGAATAAACTAATAACCCTAAAGTAGGGAAGATATATTAAAGAAATAGGTAAAAAAAAAAGCAGAAGAAAAATAGTGCTATATTAGGGCCTAGGCCCATATAGAAAAGGAAGGGAAATATATAAAAGGCCAATAAAGATAATAGTAAGAGAGAGAGAGAGGAGCTAAAGTAGAGGATAAAAAAATGCTAGAAAACCATCTACTATAATATAATACTAGTTGGACCAATGCTAGAGAGGCATATAGGAGTTAAAGGTATAGAGGCTAACTTAAGCAAGAGGAACCTAAGCTATAGCATAGTTAACGCTATAGGGGGTAAATACTTAAGGGCTCTAAGAAGGCCTAACAAAGGCAGAAGATATAATAGCAACACTCTTAAGAATAGGAATAATAGGACTAAAAGATTAGCTCTACTAGGTAGGTATCCTAGTAGGTAGCCTAAGATGCAAATATAGCTGGCTAAGATAGACACTAAAATATATAATACTGCTATACCCCTTACGCACCAACTGAGAAACAATGCTCTTAATAGCTAGCACAGAGAACTATAATACACTACTCTTAATATAAAAAGGTCTTAAGGCGGTTACCCAATAGCTTATTAGCTAAAAAGTGCTAGACCAGTTTTGGGTTACAAAGGAAATAGCAATAAAAGGCAAAGGGGCGAGTAATAGGCGCCCCCTATTAACTCTATAGTAGTAGAGTAAAGTTTATAATACTAGCGCGTCCGTAGGCTTGTTACGGCAGTAGTGGTTCCTAAGAAGGTTAAAAAATAAGGTAGTAGAGTACCACCAGCAACTTATAGACGCTAAGTAGGCGAGTCCTAAAAGGCAGGGAGATAGATTATAGGGTTTTCTCTTAAGTAGAGTTTTCTCCCCATATATATATAAGGAGTAGTCCGCGTGGGCCCAATAGGGATCTAAATCGGACGTTAAGCAATAAATAATTATATAGTTATATAATAAGCTTATTATTATTATTATTAAAAAATAGCTAAAGCTTAAAAAAAGTACCTTTTTAAACTTAATATTTAGTATACATATATTCTAGATTTATAAAATAAATATTATTAAAAGATAAATTTACCATTTAATAAGCTGGATTTAAATTTTTATATAAATATCTATAATTATTGTTAAGCTATAAGTATTTAAAAAAGACGTGTTTTGGTGTTTTTTGGTGTATTTTGGGTGTGCATTGAGTGGGCCCGTGCACGCGGTGGGGAGGTACCCTGACTCAGCGAGAAAGCGTCTAAACTTAATGAGGAAGTATCTAAACCAAATAAGGTAGGGGGTATATGCGTATAAATTGGGGGGTGTACGTGTATCATTTAGGGGGTGTACGAATAGTGGCGACCTTAATAAATTCAATGTTTTAATTCTTGAAGCGGCAGTATAAGTCGCTAAGCTTAAACAGGCAAGCGGTAGTAAAACCATCAAAAACCCCCAAAAACCCCCCAACTGTCAAAAACCCCCCAACCGTCAAAACCCCATAAGCTACGTTAGAGCCTTTAGATTGGCTTGAGAGGCTTATACGAAAAGTGCAAAAATCAATTTTGCCACACAATGGGATAATTTAATAAAAAAGCCGACAGCAACCGGATTTGAACCGATGAGCCCGAAGGCATATGATATCTCCAAAAGTTCGAATCATACCCATTAACCACTCTGGCATACTGTCACTCTATCTCTTGATTATTCCTGGGTTTTAAACTTATTTATCAAGTTTACTTGCTTCACTTGCTTCACTACTTAAACTCCGCACTAGTTGACTAGTCTAACTACTAAAAGTAACGTAATCTACCACCTAACTAACACGCGACGCGTTCTTCAACAACTATCTATATGGCAGCACCACAACAGCAAGAGGACCTTTTTCGAGAGGGTAGAGTTGAACTAGGTGCCCAAGCCTATAACCTCGGCCAAATTACAACCCTGTGAGGTGTTAGCGCGAGAAATATACTAAATTTATTATTCTTTTTATCTTTTAGTCTTCTAATAATAAATATCTATATAAATATCTATATAAACGCCTATATAAAGCTCTATTAAAGCTTAAATATTTTTATTATATATTATTATTTCTACTTTATAAATATTATATATAGGAATATTAATAGCTTTAATAATAGTCTTTATATCACTTTTATCAGTAACCTTTATAGTAGGCTCTTTAGTATATTTATAAGTATCTTCTTTTATATATTATATTAATTAATTAATAAGTATTTATTTATATAAAAAAAGTTTATTTAATAAATATAAAAGTTTAAGAAGTCTCTTTAGAGTACTATATAATTATATAAACATTTTTAAAAAATTATTTTATTTTAAATATAGAATATACCTTAAATATATATTCTTTATAATAGTAAAAGTGTTAATAAAAATAATAATAAATATAGAAGACTAGAATAAATATAGAGATAGTAATGGAAATGGGGGTAAAAATAAACATAGGGGTAGAGATAGAAGTAAAAATAAAAGTAAAAGTAAAAGCTATAGCTAAAGTAGTAAAGGTAGTAAATTAAAAAATTATTTATATAATATATAAAAGATAATAGTAATAGTAACGTAGGTGATAGGGTTATGACGGCGATATAGTTATAACGGTCGGCTACTACCGCCTTCCTAATCAGGCTCACGAACACCAAAATACTGCCGAATGCCCGATTGTAGGCAAAATACTAGTAAAATGCATCGCTTGGTATTACACTGCTATTAAGGTTTTATAAAGCTTTATTTTTATTAATAGAGGCTCTATATTAATATTTTTTGGTGTTTTTGGTACTGACTGCCACCCAATTAATACAATAATGTTGCCTGTATTAATATCCTCCATCCCAATCCTTATCCGACACCTTATCTGTTACGGCACTGATACGCGTAACCTGGATAGGGCCTAGTCATGGGGGTTCGCTTACGCCTTGGCGCATGTATATAGACGTGTTCTTTCCACGACCTTCTTCTGCTCCTCATCTTGATATCCGAGTCCATAGACATTCCAATTGTACAGGCTTGCATACGTTCTTTACGGCGCTTATGCCTCGATTGACTGAGTCGCTGTGACATTATCGTTGCTTGATCTACTTAGCTTATTATCTACTTCCTTATCGTCCACTTCCTTATTATCCACTTCCTTATCTGCCTGTGTAGACTGTTAAGAGGCCTCCTTTGCCTTTTTTGCAGCGTCTTGTAGAGTCTTAGAGCGAGCTATAGCCTCTATAGCCACTGCGCAGGATTCCTCCCATTGTTCCTGCAGTATTGCTAAGGCTTCTGCTTTAAGTTTTACCTCCTCTACTGCTTAACCTGCCGCCATATAAGCTTCTGTAGTCTTCTTTCTTTTTGCTATATTGCCTGTAGCTACTAACGCCTTCTGTGCTCTTTTTGCTGCCTAATTTGCCCCCCTAAGTCCCTCTTATGTCAATCTGCAACCTTTTTAGCCTTTATAGCAGCAGCCCGAGCCTCCTTTCTTTCTTAAACTTGTACCTTAACAATTGTAGCTACCTCTTTTCTCTCCTTTCTAAGCTGCTCTCTAGTATTCTTAGTCCTCTGCTTAGCCTCCTCTGCAGCCTCCCTAGCGTTAACAAGTGCCTTGGCCAATTTGGTAGTAAGAACTGATTTAGTTAAAAGCACTACCCGTTTCTTTTTCTTCTTAGCTCTCCTATCTATAGCGCCGTTGCGAAGCTCTATATTTTCCAGCCGGAGTATTTCTATGCCTTTATCTATTAAATCTATATGGCTTATAAGCTTCCTAACAACTACGTTAATTGCTTTAGGAGCAGTATCTAAATAATAGATTGTATGGCTGTACCAAGCTTAATCAGAATGGCTTTTTGGAGTCTTTAGATGCAGAGGTAAGGATAAAAGTATTAGCTTATTTGTAGGCTAAGGTATATATAGTCGCGCAAAGGAAGGTTGGCTTGTAAGGCATTAGAGGACTTAATTGGGGTTAAAAGGGAGAAGGCCTGCAGCTTTGAATGCACTATTAATTAGTTTAGGTATATATATTTAAGGCCTAATCTTACCCAGGATCTGCAGAAAGTAGTCTCTATTAATACTAGTAACGCCACAAGCTGCGTATTTGTTAACCTTGGCTAAATATAGGCGCTTAACCACCAAAAAAATAATAAGATCTAAAGGCTGTAGGAAGTGGATTAAGTAAGGTAGAAGATATATAGGAACAATCTTATACTTCTAGCAGAACTCTATAAACTTAATATTGGTGTAAGAGCTGTACCTATCCATAATAAGCAATCGGTGGCCATAGTATTCAATATCTAGGGTATTAATTTTAGAGGCCTCCTACGCCTCTGTGCGCTAAGTATAACACTTAAAATATTAAAGCCACTAAAGGCCCATTTCTTTATTTAACCAGCCATTCTCTGTTATTCTAATTAAGCACTTGCCTATAGCTTCCTCTACTATTTCCTATAGTAAATCTGTATACTGCTTCCCTTTAAAAATAATAAACGGTGGAATTATCTGCCTATGCATGCCAATTAAGTTAATTTGGGTAACCTATTCCCTGCTGCCGTTAATTATCTTAAAGTTAATAATTCTGCCTCTTAATATAACTACTTTTATAGTAAAAGCTAGTCCCATTATATAGCCTGTCTTATCTATATTCCACCTATTAAATTTGCTAATATTATATTAAGTAATAGCATTGGTATAGTTGGTAAAGAATCTCTAAATAAGACCAGGGTTATTATTTATAAGAGCTCGTTCTTAATTAATTAAACGCATATAGCAGCAATAAAGCTCATCCTACTATCTTAGGAAGTTGTATACCCACTTTATGCCAAGAGGGTCGATATGGACGTATTAAGGAAGGTTGGCGTATTCCTGGCGGAGGACTACTGTGGCAATCGATCAAACGGTATGCTGCTAACATGGAAATCTAGCGTTTGCAAGATATATAAGGTGTTAAATAATTGCATCTTTGCTAGCAATAGTAATACGGTTCTGGTTGGTATGGGCGATTTTATGGGGCTGTTGCTTTCTACAGCGTTGAAATGTCTGTGGATCTACCCTATGAGCCTTTACGCAGGTTTCCCGGTCTTTGTAGAGCCTAGAATTCCAGGCAATAATAGCGCTCTGTATGTTCTCTTCCCTGCAAGATTGTAGGGGCCAGTGGGGCATTGTGGTGTTGGTAAAAGATTTTCTGATTTGGTTGCAAGCATTCAAAATAAAATAAAGTTTGTACTATTTTGATTTTGGAACCGGCAATATGCTACATTAGGAATGTATTAACCCAATTAGGAAGGCGGTAGTAGCCAACCGTTATAACTATATCGCCGTCATAACCCTATTACCCACGTTACTAAAAATAAAGATAGTACTAAAAATATAAATAAATATAAATATAAATATAATAATTAAAATTAAAAAATTTATAAAAGTAATAAAGAAAATAATAATAAAGGAGTAACTAAATTAGAAATAGTAAAAATAGTAGTAAAAGTGGTAGTAAAAAAAAGTAGTAATAGGATAATAGTAAAGAAATAATAAAAATAAGAATAAAAAGGTAATAATTATAGTTATAATATTTGCCTACTAAGCTAAATAAATAAGATTCTATTTAAAAGGTATAGTATTAAACTAAATAGGATAATAAGTTTAGTAACTAATATATATATATGTAGTAATAAAGGTAGGTATAAATTAGTAAATTAAAAGAAATTAAAATAATAGCCATAGTGGTAGTAAAAGTAAAATAAAAAAAGGAAAAGTAGGATTAAAAGTAAAGGTAATAAAAAAAATAGAGTAGTAGTTAAACATAAAGTAAGTTCTTATATATTAAACTATATTTTACTTTAATAAGGTAAGTAAAACAGAATTTAGATATAAAATTATATAAAGAATATTAATTTATGGTTCTACTATTACTTATATAATTCTTTATGTAATTATCTATATAAATGGCTTTAATAATAGCTCTATAAATAGCTATATAAATATTTATATAAATACTATAGCAGTCTTCGCAGTAGTCTATATAGCAGTCTCTATAATAACCTCCTTAGTATACTTATAAATAATATTCTATATGGGGTAGTAAAAGGGTAATAATAGTATAATAGTAGAAGGGCAGTAGTAGGGCAACTACTTAGTTCCTAAAAGGACTTCGTCCCTAAAGGACAAAAGCCCGCCGCAGGCGCGAGAAGTAAGTAAATTTCTCGTGTATTATATACGAGAATTTAGCTGTTGGCCTTTTCGGGTTCCTGAGCACGCAGGTGCTTGACCTGCTGCGCTATTAATCTCCCTATAATCTGTTGCCTGCGCCGCTATCGCGCACATGCTATCTCCGCTCCCCGTTGCCATATTCATCATCCCTAATACGGCGCCGCCGTCACCGCATGCACATAGGTCGCATTGCAACTGGCATCAGTGCCCATCCACTCAAGCTGCACCGACAATTAGCACATCTGGCCCAGCAAACCCGTCAGGCAAACCACTCACCACTTCCTGCTCCAGCTCGCCCACGCAAATCGTCCAGCCATCCGTCGTCCCGTTCACGGAGAGCAAATACCCGCCGCTGAGCGCTAGGCCGCCTGCCGGCTGCGGCGCCGCGAGGAACTGCAGCTCCTGCCCGGCTACTACGGCCGTAGAGTTGTATTCGTAGACACCGATGCCGTGCGGGCCTGACGTGATCGTGTGCAGTGTGCCGTCTGTTAGCGTGAAGTTGGGCAAGCTGCCGTAGCCTGGGCCGGTCAGGCGGATTGCAAGCGCTGGGCGGTAGTACGGGTCGAAGAGTGAAGTGGCGGAGACGGCGCGTAGGAGTGAGGAATTTGTTGTTGGAGTGGATTGTTCGGTTGTGACGAGGTAGAAGGTGGAGGGTATGTAGGGGTATGAAGTGGCGAGGGCGAGAAGGGTGGAGAAAAGTATGAGAAGTGTGTTAAGCATTGTGATGATGAGTCCGCGGAATTGGCTTTGAAGACCCTTGTTGAAGTAAGTGGTGATGTGAATGAAGTAAGGTTGGAAGAGAAAATTGTGGTTTTGGAGGATGCAGAAGATATTTATTATTTCAGGTACCACAGATGACAGGCAAGGAAACACCAGTACCTTGTGTAGCCCATTGCATCACCGGGCCCATAAATTTACTTCGTCGGGCCTTATTGGCAGTGGTAACCCATGGCTCTGCACGACTTTAGAAGGAGCCATCCAATGCGAGCGCTCGTTTGCAGGTAGGCTCAGATCGACAGGAGTTTGGAAAACGGCTCAGGTGCGGCTGTAGGGATTGCTCCCTGTACCGAAACCAGTGTTTCCATGATATAGTTCACCAATCATATCCTGGGTTGTTCACAATACAGCATCTCTTCAATTCCGGTGGTTAGCGCAGCCACTTCCGCACGACCTTTTGTAGGGGAAAATTTGGTATTTTTGCCGTTTAGGGGAAAGTTAACAAAACACGCTAACCACAGGATGCGCCAGGATGCTGTAGATTGGCTGCACTGCTATACCCTTGTACCATGCGGCAAAGTGCGGCTATGATGTCGTGTAGCGTTATTTCTATTTTAGGGATCGTGGTTGCATGTATCACCCGCCCGTTTACTTCTTCACAAGGGTGACATGTTCCACGGGCAGTCGTTTGTAGCCAGCTCTGTTGTTACTACATCCGCATCTGAGAGTTCAACTTAGCTTACAATCTTGTGGCTGCCTCAATTGTAATGCGCTCATTGTACAGAAAGATCCCCTATCTGTCATCTGAAGAATTTGCCGTTGTCATATCAATTTTATTCGGTATTGCACGCCAATGCGTGTTTAGGACGTAAGCAGCGGCTATACACAGTATTTGGAGATATCTATACAGGTCAAGGTCGGAAGGAGCGAAACACATACAGAATCTCGATGTATAATCTACAACTACGACGCAGAAAAGCTGCGAGTTAAAGGGGAGTACAATGGTATTTTACAATGTCTACAGAAACTCTACGCCCACTCCAAAAGACAAGCCTTTCCTTCCTGCTTCTGCGTCTCTTCGGACTAATGGAAGAGAAAAGTTGATCTCAAACCGCGCGACGGGGTGTGCGTAAACTACGCCAAAACCTGCCGCACAGGATGGCAGACCGTCCTTGAGCGCTGCTATTGTCCTCCTCATGTTGCTTAAAACGGCAGCACTGTCAATCATGCCCTCCTTTAGTTTGCCTTTCAGGGCGAGTAGCCTTCCACCATTGATAAAAGCCTGCAATCGGAGGGGGGTGTCTGCGCCGACTCTTGGAACGGGGAATAGAAGGCTTGCCCCGCCGGCAGCGTATACATCGCCGCCAACAGCATCTGGGCCATCGTGAGGACCAAGGCCAGAAAGTCGGAAACCACGGACGTCGGTTGGTCCACCTAGCTGAAATCGATCATTTATTCGGGACTGCACTGGCTTATCGCTGCCACTAAGAGCAAGAGGGTATAGCATGCCACCGCGGAGACCAGCCGTGAAAGTAATGCCGCTGCTGCCAAGAGGGACAGCAGCTTGTGTCTCGCCTTCCAATTTCCCGAAGCTAACATCTCCTTTCAGCGGTCCAAATCCAGCAATCTCAGCCACAGTTTTCATGAGATAACCTCGACTGGGCATAAGAGGGTAATCACGGCGGTCGTTGATCCAAGTGTGGGTAAGACTGGACTTGAAGTTGTCACCAGCGTCACCCCGAACAGTTGGGGATGCATTTTCCGCCAGGCCAGTAACCTGTCGCCAGATTCCCGAATATCCGACTTCATGTCTATGGCCACCTTTAGTCAGATATTTCAACCTGGTAGTTCCGCTTTTGAGGATCTCCTCGTGGCTTGCCCAGCTCTTCAGGGTTGAGCTTGCCTGACCGTTTACTTCGAACCGAAAGTCCGGGTTGCTAAGAACGGGAGCGTCAAAACCAACGGAATAGGCAGACCGTGTCCGGGTTCCCAGAGATCCATGTGCATTCAAAGACTCAGCTCCACCGAACAAATTGCGAAGTTGCACGTTGACGAACGCATTGCCCTCCGAATGACCGACTTCTGTACCAGTTTTGATTGTGTACCGTGATCGTTCTCGGGCAGACAGATAGACAGCAATATCTGTAGGCGTGGCGGATGGGTCTGTAGGATCCGGTTTATCTATGAAGATGGAAATTGGAGACTTGAAGATATCTGCGCCATTGATAAGCTTGTGATCATCCACAGCAATACCAACCAGCCCTTACCAAATTTGTTTAGTTGGTTGGTAGCAATCGAAACATCCGACAGAGCTTCGGCAAGAGTGTAGGGCCCATCGCGATTGACACTTAATAAAGGTTGGAATATTCGCTCAAGGAATTCTCTCCGGGTATGCGTGGCATAGAGTACACGAATCGATGATATCGTTACGGGTAAGGTTGCGTTGTCATCAATCTGGAGGTTGTTTTAGTAAAGCGGAGCTCCGCGGTAATAGCGCATTGAAGAGTTCTTTCGCACCAGCTCTACCAGTCTCTCCTGTGCTTTCTGATACTGCGCTTGGACTTTGGCGCTCACATCCTGTTGTCGCTTTTCCTGCTTGGCCGGCTCGATCTTCTGCTTCAGCTTTTCGAAGATCTGCGGGAAAGTCGATCAGCATAGCTGTGAGAATTTTCAGACAGGCATATACATACATCGTCTTCTAAAGGTGAAGCCATTGAGTCAGGGCGTGCGTCGTTTCAAGAAAAGAAAGCTCTATGAGACCGAAAGCGAGGTCCGGAGTCACGTGTGATGATTGCACTGCCAAGATTGATGGGCAATCTACCCAGGGCTGACGGAACCCTTTTCATATTCCCCATCACTTGCTCATTCAACTTCTCCACGACGACGATTTACTATTTAATCTCCATTAGCAAAGAAACTCACCACCAAACTTTTATTCATATAAAGTACTGCCATATATATTCATCAACCTACTTCCCCACCTTCTCACCTAGCGCATACCCTGCTACCATTCATCATGGCTACCTCCGCAGCGACCAAGCGCCTCACAAAGGAATACCAAACCATCTCAAAAAGCCCACCGCCCTACATCATCGCACACCCGTCGGAAAAGAACATACTCGAATGGCACTACATTCTGACCGGCCCACCTGAAACACCATACGAAGGGGGACAATACTGGGGTACGCTGATGTTCCCGCCGGACTACCCGTTTGCACCGCCAGCGATTCGCATGCACACACCCAGTGGACGCTTCCAACCCTCAACGCGTCTCTGCCTCAGCATCAGCGACTTCCATCCCAAATCGTTCAATCCAGCGTGGGAAGTCTCGACAATCCTGACGGGCCTGCTGAGTTTCATGACGTCCGAGGAGATGACGACAGGCAGCGTGCGGGCATCGGACCACGAGCGAAAACTCTTCGCGGCGCGAACACGTTGGTGGAACTCCACGGGCGGCGGAACAAGCGGCCGCACCATCCCCGGCGTCAATAGCTCGAACAGCAGGGGCGTGGGCGCTATCAAAGCGGGTGATGGCGGCGTCAAGTTCAGGAAAGAATGGCCTGAGTTAGACGAGGAGAACTGGAAGATCATGAGGGAAAAGCGGATCGACCCTGCTACTGGGCAGACTGTCCCTGAGAACTCAGCACACTCCTGCTCGCCAGAGGCCGCGGCGCTGAGGAGACGGCCGGGAGGGAGTGCAACTGGAGTGGGGGTGGTGGTTCAGGGCGGGCAGGTGGCACGGGATGCTGGGCAGGGCTGGCTGAGCAGGCACAAGTGGCGGCTTGTGGCGGGTGCCTTCTTTGGATACATTCTCGTCGCCCGGTTACTTGGAGAGAGCACTTCGTCACACTGAGCCGGGATATCACTCTAATACTTTGCGTGTCTCTGGAGTTCAAGGCATTGGACGAGTTAGCGTTAAAGTGGCGTTAGGCTTTGGGTGGTCCTTCCTCTGCATATGTGTGCCAACGAAGCACCCAGCACTTGCTCATTGTAAACGCCGCCCCATAGAGGAATAAAAGACTCGGTACGAGGATCCCAATACTAAGAGTCCCCAAGATCTGCTCCTAAGAATTGACTATGCGAGAACATCTATTGTCTCATGTCTATGATTTGGAAGTTATCATGCTTCTCCTGTGCAACGGAACACCCTGTATGCCACAATCCTGCTTTTCTCCCACCCATCGGTTTTCGTACAACGCTCTTATGATTGTCTCAAAGCATACGTCTTAAGATCTCTCAAACCCTCTATTGATAGCCCATCCAAGATTCCACCGTCCTCTTTCATCAATGCTTCTCCTAAAATGAGACCGGTCTACAAAATCTTCACAACAAGCTAGCCGCGTCCCGTTCATCCAATTGCGAATCCATACCTCTTACCAGGCGCCCATGCAATACGATCGATGTCTCCAACTCTTTTGAACAATTGAAATCTAATACGATGTAAAGGCCGAACCCCTCTTCACCACGCCATCTGGAACATCCTAAACCAGAACGTCTCGCTATCAATGAGCCACGGCGCCATAGACTCAATCACCTGCTCCGGGCTCATCGGATGGGCGGTATGATCGAGGAACCCGATTGCAATGACGATAACATCTGCAGTGCCAAGAACGGTGCGGACGAAGTTGCAGCTCGTGATGCCGTGGGGCATGATTCCGCGTCGAGGCGATCCAGCTGGTCTCGATGGGCAGACCTCGGCGTCAGCTTTCGTTTTTGATATCGGCTTTAGCTCAGCGTTGCGGTATTCGGTTTGCGGGGACAAGTAGCTGCGAGTACCGTGGTACCGCGATACGGAGGCGTGGTAGCACTGCTCCGTCGGTGGTGTCAGGAGCCCGAATTAGGCGGAAAGCTCAGAAATGAATTGATGAAGCTGCTCTAAAAAGCAGGGCCGCGTCTGGAGATCGGGTCTCGGAGTGAGACGGGAGAAAGTTGGAGAGATGGAGACCATGGTCGCTCAGCTGCGGGTGTCAGCAGGTCTCCTTGCATGGGGCTTATAAGTGCCCAGCCACGAGCGAATGGGATTCTGCTTGATGAGGTAAGCTCATATTGATACTTTTAAAGGAGTCCTACTCCTTTAACTAAGGTTCGGCTTTGTGATGGCGCCCCAAAAAGTGATGGGTGTTGCCATTGGTGCTGGATCAGATGGTTGGTGATGCTTCGTCCTGGTATGCAAGTGTTTCTTGCATTAGGGTTGGCTCGCTTGGTCGAGCGAACAGCGAATCAACTTGCGTATTAGGAGAAAGAGTGATTCCATGGTCCACTTTATCGAAATTGGGGGCCTTGGCTATTTTTGAAGAGGCAATTCAAGAGTTAGTGGCGACGAGAGAGGAGCTCGGCGTCGTGTTGGCTTGGGCTTGATGGCGCGAAAACCCTTTGTTAAATATCTTTGAAGAACATCTGACGAGAGACAAGCAGCCCTATGGAATGCCTTGTTTCTGTTTGTACCGAAGGATTTCAGCCCCTGCTAGGGATAGGGTCCGCCTTCGTGAAGCATACTGCAATACACAGAGCTCGCAGTTTTTGGCATCATCCTCAACACTTACATTTCATCGAGAACATTTTTCACGTGGATGCCCCCTCATGCATCTACACCCGTGCGACAAATTATATCAGCTGTGGCGAGATACCGTCAGCATGGAACAGATAAGCGTGCAGAATGTTGTACATCGAGCTAGTGAAGGCTTAGTTGAGCATAAACATACTTTGTAATCTAAATTGCGATAACTCTTTCTCTGATTCAGAGCGGTTGAACACAACACTTTATTACTTGACCACTACAGCCTGGAACCGGAGAATCAACGCCCCCGTATAGCTCATGCGCAGTGTACATTACAAAATCCTCAGCTGCACGTCATAATAACAGTTAATCGAGGCACAAAAATCAAGTGCATCCCTGAGGTTTTGAGTTCGAAGACTTCTGTATATTAGTTTGTATTTGTCTGTTCCCTTTACACTTGGACATTGCTCTCTCTTAGAAACAGAATTTCGAGAGGAACAAACTAGACCCTTGCGATTTGTAGATGGTCTTGCGCTTGGGTTATTTGATGATGCGTAGCGTCGCAAGCACCAATAGGAATGTGTGGCCGACCATCCCTCCAAATTCACAATGTAACCTACCTTTCAAGGTAAGTAGGAAAACTGTATGGGAAAAAGCAACTTAACATTGGATTTTCTCGTACAAAGAGATATGCAAAAAATAAATTTACAGTAGCAGAAATGCCCTATATCTTGTATGCTGGAGCAAAAGATGAAAGCCGCCGAGACCTAGGCATGATAGTTTTCTTCCGCCTAATATATCGAAATAAAAAATACTTCAATCTTTGGCTCAATTAGAGCAGATGTTCGTGTGATGTAGTGAGTAATGAAAAGGTTCGAAAACTTCGAGGATGGAACGCATGGCGGTCCCGTGAGCAAGTTAGACCCAATGGGACGTACACTAAACAAAGGCTCTGGAATCCGACCAGGTTCAAATCCTTCATGAGTGGCGGGCTTGTTCCCATGAACCATGGATCGTGCTTGTTGCAACGCTGTCTTAGTGTCCCGTACGCCCGGTTTCATGGAGTGAGATCGAGTCGTATTTTCACATGCTTCAAGTACGCGACGGGCCTTCTTCCCCAGAAAAACGAGAGCGATGCGCCTGCCTCGTTTTGCGCCGGGTCAGTCGACGGAGAAATACTATTCTCGTCCGCGAGGAGGGCAGGGCAAGGTTGACTGAGGTTGACCGTGCCACTAATAATGGGGGCCGGGAAGATCTTTGAATGGCTGAAAGCCCAGCGCCACCAAAGCTTGCTAAAAGCCCGCTTTGACTCGTCTCGTACTCGTTTCGTGATAGCGGGCCGCTTTGGGTGCGCTTGTGCGGTTGCATGTGGCGTCCTAGCTTCGTCTACACTTGGATTATTTCAACGTCCAACATCAGACTGGGGTTTGAGGTTGCACGGCAAGCCCACGCCAAGTGGCCTATCGGCAGCGTTGTCATACAAGTAGGGCTCCTAGAGCGGGGGTCTTTGACTTTCGAGCTCGAGACTTCCACGAGCTGAGAGACGGAGGTCGCTAAGAGAAAACCCGAGCTAACACCAAAAACGGACCGAAATGGAAGCAGAGACTCTTTGCATCCCTAGTGCGATTCGTGCAGCGACTCGGCTACTTGGCGATGTCGACCTTGGTACTCGATCCGGAGTCGGCATAGCGGGGGAGCTCCGGGGTACTTTTTGTCAGGTGGTGCGATTCAACTCGAGACTACTATCAATAACCTGCGGTCCGTGAACCTCATTCTCGCTATGGAAGGCCCTAGCTTCCTTGACCTTGAGGTCTAAGGGTTCTGGGTGTTGGTTTTCCAGCGTTCCACTGCATTCGGCCCTCGAGGCAGATATCGTTCGAACTCCTGCTGGTCAGCGGTATTGGGTCCATGTAGCAGTTGCGCGAGCGTACCAGCGAGCACGCTTGAGCACTGCGGGAAGGTGTTGAAAGATCCTGGATTATGTTTCTTTCGGCCATTGGAAAGTGATGCTGCAAACTAATTTCTGATCCTTGTGTACCCCAGGATATGCTCAATCTGGCCAACTCCCCGTGTTCTGGGGTTGGTCCTAGCAGGGGTTCTCGCTCTGTGCGTTCCGGAGGGTGGACTGAAAGGTGGACTGAAAGGTGAATGGTGAATGGTGAATAGTGAAAGCTTGGTGCTGAAGGCCACGTGTGGATAAAACCAGGCCGCTCCCTCTTCTTCTACTTCTTCTTCTTCTCCTTTGACCTACCTACGTCGTTTACTATCAAGCTACTTTTGGCCCCCATTGTGGCCAAATCTCACTCTTCAAGATGGTGTGGCAGACGTATAATGTCTATGCAATCTGCAGTTTCGCCGCCATTGGTAGGCTTCACTGAATTGCCGTCGGCGGTTTCATCTTCCATTAACATTCTCACAGGCGGTGGTTTGTTCGGTTTCGATATTTCTTCTATGAGTGGTGTCCTGGGCACAGAGGCCTATCAGAATTATTTTGGCCACCGTAAGTAAATATCTCAGCACCGTATATTCCATCACTTGCTGCGCGTGAAGCTAAACCACTTCAGCTGCGAGCTATCGCCAAGGAGGCATTACCTGCTCTATGCCTGCTGGTTCTCTTGTCGGTGCTCTAGCTTCTTCCTACATCGCCGACAGACTGTCCAGAAAGACAGCAATTCAAATTGCCTCAGTCATCTGGATCATTGGCTCAATGTGGGTAACTTTAGACTCATGAAACCGCCGCTAACCTATTGGAAGCCTGCAAGCTGCCTCAAACGGAGTTGCTTTGCTCTGTGTCGGCCGTGTCGTCGCTGGTCTCTGTGTCGGCATTGCATCGTCAATTGTCCCAGTCTATCAAGCAGAGATTGCCCCGAAAGAAATCCGTGGGCGTGTTGTGTCTCTCCAGCAATGGGCAATCACATGGTATGGAAATTCTCATTTCAATATCACTTAACGTGCAACTAACTGTGATTAGGGGAATTCTAATCCAATACTTCATTCAGTACGGCGCTTCTTTCGTCGATGGTGGTGCGAAAAATCCCAATCAAGGGACTGCAGCTTTCAGAATTCCATGGGGTATCCAAATGATTCCTGCTTTCATCCTTTTGGTTGGCATGTTCTTCCTGCCCAGATCTCCGCGTTGGCTCGCTAGCAAGGATCGCTGGGAGGAGGCGTAAGTGATCTATCTGTGCCTAAATGAACTCAACAAAACTGAGATCTATTCCAGCATTCAGGTTCTTGGCCACCTTCACGGCGGTGGCGATATTAACCATCCGAAGGTCCTTGCCGAATACCAAGAAATCGAGGAAGCCCTTCGCTTCGAACGTGAGGAGGCTGTGAGCAGCTACAGGGCTCTTGTTGAGCCTCGCATGCTGAAGCGTGTTGTTCTTGGCATGTCAATCCAGATGTGGTCTCAACTTTGCGGGATGAACATCATGATGTACTACAGTATGGACCCTAATTCTTCCGCTCACGAGTATATACTAATTTCCTCTAGTCGTCTATATCATGAAAGGAGCTGGTATTGGTAATGAGCTCCTCACATCCTCCATCCAATATATCATCAACGTCGCCTTAACGCTCCCGGCAATCCTCTTCCTTGACAAGTGGGGTCGTCGTCCCTCCATGCTCCTTGGCTCTTTCGGCATGATGTCCTTTTTGCTCATCTCTGGCGGCCTCCAAGCCGGCTACGGCATGCCTAACCCTGACAAGACCGATAAGTCCATTTCATGGGTTGTGAGGGATCACCAGAGTGTTTCCAAAGGCATAGTAGCCTGCTCATACCTCTTCGTCGCCACGTTCGCCACCACCTGGGGCCCGACATCCTGGACCTACCCATCTGAAATCTTCCCCTCCAAGATCCGCGCCAAGGCCGTGTCGCTCGCGACCGCGTCCAACTGGACCTGGAACTGCGCCCTCGCCTTCGCCGTGCCCCCGCTCCTCTGGAGCATCAACTGGAAGATGTACATGATCTTCGCCGCCTTCAACGGAGCCGCGTTCGTCCACATGTTCCTGACCGCACCCGAGACCAAGGGTAAGACGCTTGAGGAAATGGACGACGTCTTTGACTCCGGCAGACCGGCTTGGGAGGCCGCGCCGAAGGGATCGAGACTGGATGAGCTGCAGGCAGATATTGAGAAGGGCAATCTCAAGATCAGCCATCCATTGCAGCAGCGCTCGGTTCCGAGTGAGACGGTTGAGCCGAAGATTTAGGCAAGTAGGAGATTACCTAGTACGTGGGCAATGGCATGAGAGTGGGGATATGAGCAAAGCGAGTTAGCTAGGTTGGGGATGAGCGGAGTTGGTCACAAATTTGCATGTCTCTCGTTACCGTCGGATGGACGGAACAAATTGCTAGTCCAGATGGCGTGGACGGTATTTGCCTTCTCCGGCCGCTATAGGGCAATAATGGGAAAAATCATTTGCGCATAACAACAATACTTGTAATTTGAGCATGGTGTATGCTATTAATCGATTGTGATATGATACTTCACATTCGATGTGGGTTCTGCAGGATTGCAGTTCCACGAATCTGCGAAATGCAAAGACCACAAATCTCTCGGAGCAAATCACGTAAGCACAATAAAGAGACGCCTACCCTCGCCGCTTAAATAGGAAAATAGTCGAATGCTGCAGGACTTGCCTGAGCATATTTAGACGGCAATATCACCGATGACAGTCGCACGGCATGGCATGCATATAAACTTGCAAACCATGTACAGTCAAAAGTTATGATTTCTCGCTTCCGCGATAAAAAAAAAGGGCCCATTTGTGCTTACTGCAGGGCTAGTCGTAAATCATATCGCAATATAAGGCGTGCAGGGGCCGAAAAAACAAGCCAACGCCCTCCGTTCCCCATGCATCCAGCCCGCAAAGCAGATGCCCCACAGGCTCCGCGCAACGCCTCCAGCTCTGCCTACAAGCTTTGTACCGTACAAACGCCGCATCCCCAGCGTTGCAACATGCAGAAAAAAGCCCTTTTCTGACGAACAACGATATATGCAGATGTCAACCCTCTCAATGCCCTATGTATGAAAAGTACAAATTCAAGTACTTCCAATCCGATCCCGTTCGTCAGTATTACGAATATCATCCGTCACAGCGCAAGAACCTTCTCCAAATCCGGTTCCCGCGCACCAACAACGGAGGTAGTGCCCTTTACACCCAACTTGCTATCTCCCGCCTTCGCAGCCTTCGGCGGCGGCGGCGGTTCGACGACTTGCTCGCATAGTTCGCCCTCGGGCTGTCTGCCATTACCAATGTCCAGCAGCAGGTGCCACGCGCGGCGGAACTCGTCGCGGATGGTGACGATGCCGTTATGCGTAACGGTGCGTGCGACGTTGTGATCCCACTCGAACGGGTCTTCGATGGCGAAGAGGTAGCGGTGGCGGACTTCTTTCTGCAGTCCAAATCAGCACAAATCGGAACACCCCCAACTAATTATACGAAGGAGAACTTACCCCGTCGACGGTAGTAGTCTTGGCGGCCGTCCACCCCTTCTCGCGCTTGTCTCTAATGCCGCCCGGGGTCCGCAGACTTAGCACCTCGTTCGTCCACACAAAGCCCTGCCCATTGAACTTCCGGTTTGCGTAGTACTGGAAGAAACCGCGCAGCAGTACGCCGAGCGGCTGGTTATTAACCGTCAGTCTGCGCCTGTGCGCTGCGTCGCGGATCTTCTCCTCGTTGCTCCAGAACCGGACTTCGTACCCGTCAATTGTGGTCTCCGCCGCAATCTGTTCGGGGGTGGCGCCAGGAGGTGGGCGGTAACATAGCTGTAAATTGGGGCAGACGGGCGGCTGGGCAATATTTACGAGGTAGTGCAAGATCATTAGCACGTAACCGTAACTGGAGAGGGTGCCGGAGTAGCTTGAATTGATCTTGCGGCGCTTGGTCCAGGTCTTGACGAAAAGGACCATGGAGCGGACGCGTGGGTCGCATATGGAGTAACATCGCAGCAGCTGGGTGTTGTGGAGGGCGAGGGCATTGGAGAAGTTGATATCGGATTGAATACCGATGCCAGATTTGGGGAAGTCGAGGGGCCCGAGGGCTTTCTCGCGGAACCAAGGCTTTTCTGGTCGGTTTTGGTGAGGAGCCTTCGGGTCCTTACCGTTATTATGTTGAGAGATTGTAGAGTTTGATGTCGGGGAGGTAGGCTCATTTGCCTTCGTTGGACTCTGTGGGGTGTCTTTATCACATGTTATAGAATCCTTGGAGCTTCTTAATCCAACATGAGTTTCACTATTGGGACTATGGTGCTGCATGATTTGAGAGGATCCAGCTTGTCCGTCGATTGCGACTAGGGGAGCGGGAGGCGGAGTAGATTCGCGCGGTTGAGGAGCCACAGGATATTTTTCTTCTTCTGGTAGATCGTCCCATTTCTTCCTCTCTTCGCGCAACGCTGCATACAGCTCTGACGTTGGCTTTTCGCAAACTTTGAGGATCGGAACACGGGTTCTCGTAAGCAGACGCGCCCCAAATCCTTTGTCTAGGAGCTTCTTTTCCAATAGACGTGGTATGTTTTGGTCAATACGTGAAGGATGATTCAATGTGGATGAAGAGCCAGTCCGAGATGGAACAATAGCCAGATCGACATCTGATCCTTGTGTTGCAAAACCTGAGCTAATACTGCCGTAACACTTGAGTGCGATACTAGAAATTTCGCCGGTGTAGCCTTCCCTGAGAGCTTCTTGGCAGAAGATCTCTAGTTTTGCTCTGAACTCCTCCTTCTCAAATAGCTCGGCAGAGGTCATTTCCACTTTGGGAATCTCCAATTCGGCGATCCGGTTGAGGTACTGGCATTGCGCTGCAAAGTTCTTATAAGTCTGTTGAGGCAGACCTTGACGGAAGTTTTGCCTTTGCGGGGACTGCAATACGCTTGAAGCATTGCCTGATGATTCCTGAACATTTTGAGGACGCTGAAGAATGCGGGGTATCTCCACTTTAACGCCAGAGTTGGAACGCTCATGTGTTCTAGGCTGGTTGATTGCTGATGCTTGTTGAACAGATCTTTGTTGGTAGTTACGGGAAATCCGAGGGGTTGCAGGACTATTCTGAGAGCTATTCCGAGAGCGACGCTGTTGTGGTGACTGCTGATTGGCTGGCGCATTAGACGGGTCTTGGTGCCTCCAGTTACTACGATGTTGATCAGACCCACCACGAAGACTGTATTGAGGCGATTGAGGTTGGCGAGGAAGATTAGGCTGTGGTTGTGGCTGAGGTTGGTGTCCTAGCATTGGAATAGAACGGTGCTCCTGATGGGGGCCGGGATAAGAAGATCGAGGATTAGCTGGATTATTATTCTTTGATATGGTGACATTGTCTAGACTCATAAGACGTAGTTGTTCTTCCAGGCTAGTTTGAGATTGCATCGTTCGCTTCTCCATGGTTGCGATGGAAAATTAGAAAGGACCAAGTTGTTGATTTAGAAGTCTGATAACGAAGCTTGGAGTAAACGGCCGTCTAGTAACGGATGAAGCTCATGAAGGCCAACTAGGGGATTCATGGACCGACCGAAGTGTAAACAGCCAGGCAGTCTCCATCCGCGTGGAGCAAGTTGATTATGCAAAGCGAGAAAGATAGGTGAAAGAGGGGGAGTAGAGGTATGCATCATTTAGGGTGGTGAACATGCGGGCGCTTCGATAACAGCAACAGGTTTCGGTAGGATGTTAATCCGCGCTTAATGCGGCAAGGCGGCAATGGCTTGTGACGGCGATCTCCACTCGTACCCTTCCCTCAGCTATTCCCATTCCCCAAAGACAAAGCCCGTGTCGCACACTCCATTTCACCTCCGACACTCCTCATTCTCCCTCGCAATCGGCATATCCTCCATGCTGCCTGCCTACACCTTCAACTAGCCTAACATCTTATACCCGCCCCGCCACGGCTATCGCGACGCCTTTCACGATGAATACCACCCAACCGCCTGCCGCTGCTGCCTCCGCAGCAAATGGCCAACGACCTGCCATGAGCGCATCCCCAGCTGCACCCTCCGGCCGCACTCCGAATGGGGAGAATCGTCCGCGTATTTACCGTAGAAAGCCTCAAAGCGATCCCCTCCGACCTGCTCAGAGACCTCTAAAGAAGATTGCACGCACAATCACTCCCATGTCCCAGCTGAATAGAATCCCATCCACTCTCCCACCTAGCTTGACATCGAATAATGGGCAGCCAAATAATCTTTCTGCGACGGGAACTCCTGAGAATCCATTCGCCGGCGCTAAAATCTACTCTCTTGTGACCACTAAGCGGTCCCTAATGGAAGGGCTACGGTATCATGTCATGAGGCTCCAGAAATTGAAAGATAAAGGGAAGGTAGATATCTGCGACGAGTCTCAGTTTACACGACCAGTCCGATTACACCGGCGAGATCCTCGAGCTCCTCCAAGCGGCGCAGGTGCGACTGTAGTAGAGGAAGATTCCAAAGACACTTTAGAAGAGGACAAGGAGCGAGAGAGAATAGAGATAGCGAAGGAGGAGCGCAGGCGGATACGTGAGGAAAACGCCGCCAAGATTGCTCCGTCTACAACCAAGAAACCCCCTGCATTTCAGAAGAAGACCGAGCAAATCTACCGCCCAGATGACACACCAGAGGCACAAAAACGGTCGAAGTTGCGATACGAGGAGGCGCTGCCGTGGCATCTCGAGGACTTTGACAACAAGCAAACCTGGGTCGGTTCATACGAATCCGAACTGTCAGAAGCTCATATCATGCTAGTACCGGATTCTAATGGGGAGATGAAACTCCGTATGATCCCAATCGAGAAATGGTACAAGTTCAGTGCCAAAGGCAAAGGAAAAGCTTATACTGCAGAAGAGGCCGACAAGATCTGGGCTACAACTGGGAAACTGCCGAAGTTCTTAGAAAAGGGCGAGCAGCTCATCATAAAGCGGGAGAGGGAGGATCAGGCGAGAAGCAGGGGTTCAGGCATGCGGACTAGAGTGGCAGGGAGGGATGATGATGAGGCCAAGCCCCGAAAAGGAGACGATGATATGCCGATCAAACGTGAGGCAGATGCTGATGACATTGATTTCAACTACGAAGAAGATTTTGCGGATGACGAGGAAGGTCTGAACGGTTTATTCGAGGGGGATGCGGAAGAAACAAAGGCGGCAGAAGAGAAGATGAGACGTGATCGGCTGGCTGCAAGGGTATTCGATTTGCGAAATGAGAATGAGGTATTTAAGCAGGAGGAAGAGGAGAAGGAAGCAGCTGAGAAGCAGAGGAAGTTGGAGAAGAGTGTCCGGAAAGCGCTCTTGAAGCGGGAAAAGAACTTTGACTATGAAGAGTCTGACTCCAATCCTTATTCGTCTTCTAGCGATTCTGAAGATGATTCAGAAGCTGAACGCCAGAAAGAAAAGGAACGGCTGGAAGAAGAAGAAAAGAAGGCCGTTGAAAAGGCTGGAAAGCCGAAAGAAAGCGACAAGCCGGCCTCTGGCACTTCTACAAAAGGGACAACAACTCCTTCTGGTTACCAAAAATCCTCTGATCCTTCCAAGCAGACTTTACTATCGACCAAGAAACGCCCGGGTTCTCCTAACCTTTCCGAAGCTAGCGGGAACGAATCATCTCGCAAGAAACACAAAAAGAAACACCAAGGCTCACGTGCCATATCTCCGGAAGGACAACTTGATTCCTCCTCCCGAAAGTCAACTCTCGCGCGTCTCACGATGGATTCCACAAAGCCAAACGACGCCTCGAAGCGCCTCAGCGCCATTTCCGGCAGTGACAGCGAAATGACGGATGGCGGCAAGAAGAAAAAGAAGAAGCAGTCCATCACGATCAGACTCGGGGGATCGCCAAACGGCACCCCAGGCGGCAGTCGCGCAGGCAGCCCAGATGCAACTGGCGCCGAAGCCAGCAGAGCCACCAGCCCGCTGTCGGCTGGGGCAGTTAAGAAGCCAAGGGGTAAGATATCTGCTCTGCATTGCCAGTGCCTTGTATGAAATTTTGCCAGTTATTGACAGAAATAGGTTCTATCTCTAGTGGACCCATGCCCACAGCAGACGAAATCAAGTCGAAACTCGTTCCTGAGGGTCTCACTATTAACGAATTGCTTGCTATGTTCAAGGGCCGCACACACGACAACGTCGCATTCATTGGGCTGGTTAGGGCTGCTGCTCATTATGACAAGGCCACCAAGAAGATCTTCCCAAAGGGAAAGTCGCCGTAAGCACGAGAATTAGAAGAAACATTCGATTGACTACGCAGCGAACAATGAGATTCACTCTCTACCTAGCGGCTGGAAGATAAGCGCTGGGCACACAGCACAACTACTTGCGGTATTGGCAGGCGCATCGGCAGGGTTTCAGTAGGGGCTCCATTGGCTAACGCATGTCTGGGCGCTCGGTTTGTTTTGACAACTCGTGCTCACAGTCCAAGGCAATTTCTCTGCCGCTTTTCAATTTCTTTTTTTATGTGCTGTAATTGAGCACGTTTGTGTCATGCACAAACCAAAACTTCTTCCCGCTCTTCCATCCCTCAGTGATAGAATCGATCCTGTGTATTTGAAATCATTTGGATCTGAGCTTAGGTAGCGGGTTAACTAAGACAAAAGATATTATGAGATAATGCAAAAAGTTCATTTGCCGCTGATTCACCGCACCAGTGTACAAGCAGAAAGCGAAATTTGTCCAAAGGGTTGAATCCCATATTCATTAAATCCCAGCCATAACTAGCGTGACTGATCCCTATACCCCGAGGCACCATGCTACATACAAAAAAAGCGATGGGATAAAAGGAAACCCCCGGTGCCGTAGAGGCTTCTGTGGGTATCATGCGTGCCCAAACCCCAAATTCCACTCCGAATTGTAGTTGAAGAAAAGTTTCATACACAAGAAAGCCCAAACGCCAAACCCACCCAGCCCGCAAAAACTGCAGTATCTACAACTTCCCAATATTCCGGCTGATCATGACGACCAACCCGGCGACAATCTTGATGCCAATCCGCAGCACCCACACCACTGTCTTAAACGCAATCCCCAGCACAGTGATGATCGTCCGCGTGATAAAAGGCAGGTCGTCTTCCTTATCCTGCTTTGTCTTCTTCGCGCCCTTCTGCTTCCCACCCTCCGACTGGCCGTACCAGTTCTCCATCTCGATATCCTTCTCGTGCGGCGACGCATGGCCCGTGCGACTGCTGCGCAGACTCCACTTGCGGCCGGGCTTCGACTTAACCTTCCCAGCGCCAAAGGCCTCGAGGCCCTCGACGAAGCTCTCCTTCAGCGACGCGGCGCTGGACTTTGGTTTCTGGCCGCTGAGCAGGCTGCTCGGGGGCGGCGGCTCGAAGTGGGCGTTTGCGTTCTGCGGGGAGCGCGACGCGCGCACGCTCTCGGCCACCGCGACGGCGAACAGCGTCGTCGCGGCCACGTCGACCAGGTACGGGTTGCCGAAGCGCGTCAGTGCCGCGAGGTTGAGAATCAGCGAGTCGGTCGTGAAGTCGAGCCGTGCGAGGACGGCGTCGTCGGCGGCGGCGTCGGTCGTCGTGGCTAGGTCTGCGAGATCGACTTCTGAGGGCGTGGGCGAGCCAGCGCGGGAGCCGTGGCCGGTGGTGCGGGAGGGGGAGCGGGGTAGAGGAGGCGGAGGGTTGAAGGCGCGCGGGGAGGAGGGGGAGAGGATGTACGGGTTCAGCAGCGTGATGGAGCCGGATTTGTTGCGGGTAGGTTGCTGCATCTGCGGCAGGTTGTGCCCGTAGACGGCGGTGGTGGGCCGGATCGACGGGGTGTTGATGTCGCCGCATTCGCCTTCGAGCTGCACGGGGAACACGCCGAGCGTTGGGTGGTGCAGTTGGTATGTGCCCTGGGTCATGGCCTGCGCGAAGGGATTGTTGGATTGGTGCGAGGGCAGCGGCTCACGCGTCCATGCTAGAGCGCAGCATTCGCGTTCTGCGGCGCCACGGAGAACATCCTGAGCAAGACGCTCAGCGGCGGGAGATACTGCGCCGGGATCGACCCAGGCGAGTTGGGAGGCTGCGGGGGAGTTTGCAGCAGCGTCGAGGGCGGCGAGAGCAGCGAGTTTAGGGTAGATTGATGTGAGGAGGGAGGACGAAACTTCGTTGAATTCACCATATTGCTGGAACGCAGCGTTTGCTGGCGGTGGTGCAACGAGAGAAAGGTGAGTGACCGGAAGAGCTCTAGGCTGGGTAGGATGGTGACGTTTGATAAGGACTTCGTGTTCCAACTGCTCTTGCATTGCAGAATTGGATGACGGATCAGTGGATTGAGTAAGGCTGTAGAATGGAAGTGAAGGAGTAGGACCGAATGATATCATATTGGATGTGGCGGTTGCGCGGTGCATTTTTAGGGTGTATATTTGCACGGCCGGCTCTTCTTGTCCATTAGCGGCTAGCCAGAGATTGTCCAGAAGTGGTGCCGGAGTGTAGTAAGGTTTGTACGAAGGACCACTGCTTCCTGGCCCTGGCAGAATATTGCTATGCGGCACATATAACTCTGGTGAATATGGTGATCTACTGATCTTCTCCCTGGGAATGTGTGTTGGTGATGTCTCTGTTGGGTGGTAATGTTGTTGGGCCAAAGGAACCGTGGGATTATAAACGGGAAATATCGACCTCATGCGTGGAGCGTCTTCAGGGCTTACTGGCGATCGATATGTCGCCGCGCTATTGGCTCGCACCAATGTAGGGCTTCCTGAACGTGCTGATACTATGTCTGAGAATGCAGGAGAAGCTGATCGAGTAAGGTCTGGACTTGTGTTTATCGGAACTAGCATTCCATTATAGGTGGGTTGAATTGAAAATACTGGCGACGGTGATCTGTTACGGTCTGCGTTGACTGAAGGGGAGGCGGTCCCGCCGTACGTTGGCGTAGGCGCTCGCGGCTGTGGAGGGGGCTCGAAGGTTGATCTACTTTCTTGTGGTGGTGTTCTAGTAATTTGTGGTCTTGGGATGTGTGCTGATTCGGGAACGGTAACTGATGGCGATACGGGAACTGAATTGACCTGAATGATAAGCTCGTGGAAGTCGACCGGCGCTTTCGCACTTTTCGCACTGTTTGCACTGTCTGTTCGCTCCCGCTCTGTCGAGGGCTCTGGCGTCGGAGGCTTGACTCGTGGCCTTCGAATTGGACTTGTCTGCTGCGGCACTTTCTGGGGAGGAGGGAACAATTGTAATGTGACCCCGGGAGACATGATTGCAGAAAGAGCTTTGAATTAACGACAACAGTCTAAAAATACCCTCTGGACCCAGTAGAGAGAAATATATAATAATATGAGAAAAACAGAGGAAAGATACACCTCAACAAAATCTCGGGGGACAAGATCACGGAACCAGCCTGAGGGAAGCCAGATTATCTGGGGATAAACCCATATAAGGTCACTCACGAGCCGTCATCACCACAGGCCGCCCGAGAAAGCAATAGCGGCTCTTAGATCGTTCCTTTGCATATATCCTACAGGTTTGGTGCTGTTGGGCTAGGGGAACGGCCAATCAATATGCCTGTCGGGTGTGCGGGCGCTACGGGCCTCAGCGGTTATATTTTGGTGGTTGGCTGTAAGCGCCCACTCTCGGCAAATCACCGACCTCAGACAGAATAGCTTGAGGCCCATGATTCGCATAGGGTTTTCGCCCATGCGTAGAGCACCCTTCTGCTAGGCATTCTCATGTATGTGACGAAGTTATTCGGACCGAAGCGTCTTTTGTGGCATACTGTTCTCGACACCCCGGTGATGGGAAGGAAGTGAACGAAGACGGTGTGGTGCCAAGCGCAGAGTACTCGATGTGGTCGAAAGATTGTCTAATTTTATGCATGTCATCCTGTGCCTACTTTCTTACCGTCAGTCTTACGATGCCAACGATAGAATTGATGTTCTGTATGAATGTGATGGCTCAACAGGGTCATGCTTCGTTCAAACGGATCAGCAGTTTCAATATTGCAATTGAAGAGCGGAATTGAGACTGATGGGTAGAAGGGGTACATTGGAGGCCTTAGGTAAAGCTATTGTTGCATGTGAGTTTGTAGCTAGCGGTTAGAGAGACGGCGGATATTTGAGAGACGCAGGAGAGGGGAAGGACAACAATAGAACCCGATCTAACTCCACATACGGATTAGCTGGACATGTCTTATCGATAACACCCACCAGAAAAAGTCTGAGAGCGTCATGGGGGAACACCCACTACTCGCTCATATATCATTACTATGCCTACTGAATTAGAAGAAGTAAGGATCAACCCTAACACCCGTATAAAAACTTATACTAACCAGCCTTTTGCATAGCTTGTTGAGTTCCTCCATCATGGGAATACTCAAATTCGCCAAGTTGGTAAGGCTCGTAATGCATCTACTATGTGCAACTTTACTGACACCAAATTTCTTCTCAAGCTGCCGAGCACCTCGTCGGATATTCCGCGTCGCATACCACTATATTCAAGAGAGAGCAGTTAGCGCCGGTCAAGGACTTGAAGTTGTTGGTCAAAGATTACGCCGTATGAGATATAATATATCCTGATGAACATAGCTGATAAAACAGTTGTTAGTCGATAGCTAAGAATGCTTTGACGATCCTGATTAATATCTCCCATGATCAGGAGGTATTGCAAAACCTAGCGAAAGACGATACCTTTCTCGAAACACTACTCGTGCGAGTAACCGTATGTCAGTTCTCCAAACTCATTGCTTCAACTCCAACACCCAGCGTATTCGTCACTTCAATAATCCTGACAATACCCTCTAGAGCACAAAGGAGCCAAACGCGAACGAGATAGCCATGCTCCTAGCCAACATGGCCAAATCCGACGACATGCAGCGCATCCTGAAGCTGACACGCGACGTCCCGAAAGAGCTCTCAACCTCGAAATGGGCGATGGACCAACTACTCGACTGCTTCGTCAAAGGCGCCGAAGGACGCTACAACAAGAACGCCGACTACGACTACCTCTCCTACTTCTTCGCTGACCTAGCAAAAGTAGGTCTCCGCCACCCGCGCCCCAGCAGGATGGGATAACTAATATCTCCCACAGTTCCCCGAAGGCCGCGCCTACCTAACCACCCCGCAGCTCCACGACAGCGACATCATCCCACTCACCAAACTCACCGTCTTTACCGAGCACGCCTCTACCATCCGGCGGCGCGGCGTCGCATCCGCCATCAAGAACTGCGCCTTCGACATCCACGTGCACTCGCGGCTGCTCTCTTCCTCGCCCACCAACGGCGTGAACCTGCTCCCCTACATCCTGCTGCCAGTCATGGGCGGCGAGGAGTACAGCGACGAAGACACCGAGGGCATGCTGGACGACCTGCAGCTGCTGCCGCCGGACAAGGAGCGTGAGAAGGAGGCCGAGATCGTCAAGACGCATTTGGAGACGCTGCTTTTGCTCACCACGACGCGCGAGGGGCGGGATTTGCTGAGGCGCGTCAAGGTGTATCCGATTGTGCGGGAGACGCATTTGCATGTTGATGATGAGGAGGTCAGGGAGGCGTGTGATAGGCTGGTTCAGGTGATTATGAGGGATGAGGAAGGAGAGGGGGAAGCGAAAGGGGAGAAGAAGGTTGTTGAGATGGAAGAGGATGAGGATGAGCACATTATTGATGTGTTATAGCGCGCTTAAATATACGTGTCGAGTTTCAGGTGTTTTGGTGGGTCTTTATGTAGCAGTGGAGGATGTCCCAAATGGCAATAGAGGTCGTACATCCACACAAGCTATGAACTCATTATTATAAATCGAGATTCTTATATATGGCTAGGGCCAATATCCTAACGCGTCCAGAGTTTCTAAAACCTTCAGGGAGTTCATGGAGGGTTGAAGGAGGCCATTGAATTTGGTCTATCTTTGAACATGGCAGTATTATTATGCGTCGGCCCTGTGGTAATACGTGAGTTGCGAGGTAGGAGAAGAAATCCTTAATTCAGAATCCAGTAACAAAACAAGATACATAGGTCCCCCACGCTCTGACAAGAAGAATTTGCGAAAGTTGTGCAATAGATACCGATATACTATCATCCCCAGTCAAATGCATTCCTGCAGGCCAAAAAGGCGGTACTCTGACGTTCAGGCCCACTAGTTAGTCTACAAAGGGCGTTCTGTATTATGGGCATCCTCTTTATACTATGCTTTGCGAAAGTATTACGAAAATCAAATTAAGCGAGCCCCGCCCACACAGCATTGAATTTAGGTGATCTCACCATACAAATTATATAACTACCACGCATACTACGCTTGCTGTTCTTTAATTACTTATAAAGCTTAAGTATTACATTATATTGCTTATATAGCTCAATTTTCTGGTGTTGTAGGCGCAATGGTAAACCGCGATAGCCTTCAGAAACGAGCTGCCAGTCAATCTACAGAGTCTCCTTAGGTGACCAAGCGTAATACTACTGCCCCTTTGCATGTAGGCCTCCGTACTATTCTAGCTTATTACCCACTTTAACCGCTTAGTTCTGGTGAGGAGGAAGAGGATGAGGATAAGAATAAGAATAAGGAGGAGGAAGAGAACAAGGAGGCCCAAGAGTTAGATAAGGATTTAGATTAGGGCAAAGACAACAAAGACAAAGACGACGCAGGCCTAGTTAATCTAGATATTCACCAGCCACCTTAAAAGCCACTAGATAAGGAAGTAGGCTTTAAAATAGTAAGTGGGCGTGTTATTTAACCAAGTTAAGGAGCTACTAAAGCTCTTAAAGCTGTTAAAATTGCATAAGTTACTAGAGCTACTAAGACATCTAAGTTAACTCGGCGTACTTAGAAGCCTACTAGGCGTTTAAGCTAGAAGAGTTTAAATCTAAAGTTAACCTCTAAGAAGAAGCCTACTAAATTAGTAAAGACTTTAAAGGCTTTAAAGCCTCCGCTAAGATAAAAGGATATACCTGAGGAAGCTCTTATAATATATTTAAGCTCGCCAGCTCCCTTGGAGCCTAAGGTAGTATTTTAATACTATATAGCAATTTGGAAAGCTTGGGTAGGAGAGGAAGATCTTACTTCTACTTCTACGTAGTGTATAGTTAGTAGAGAGCTTCTTAGCAAGATTGGTTTCTAGATTAATAAGGTTAAAGCTAATATAGTAGGTAGATCCTTTAAGGATAAGTACTTTATTAGGGCAACAGCTTCCTACAATTGCATTATAGCTTATAATATGGTACCGCAAGACATTTACTCTACTAGGCACGTCTATAACCTTTTTTAGATTATAAGAACGTGGCATGCAGAGGGCAGGAAAGGGCTACGTGTAAAGGTGGTAGTTATATTAACTAAAAAGCCTATACCAGAAACTATATTAACATACGCCTCTCCCTACGCCTTTAGTGTTAAGGCGCTCTAGAGAGCCTTGCTAGTAAATACACTTCTATTAAATATTCTTAAGGCTGGAGCTATATCTAGTACACCTAAAAAGAAGGGTAGATTGAGTGCTACTATTACCTAGCGCCTTTCTCTACCTAATAATATTTTATTAGAAGTTCTTACAGGAAATCTAGCTCCTTTAGTAGCCTTTTAATAGCCCTACCAATTAAAGATCTATTTGAATAATGGAGGTACTTATTAGGTAAATAGGAATGCAGAGCTACCCTATTTCTATTATATAACGGAACCTTGTAGCTTAGACTACGGTGGGTTCTATTATTAGGCTAGGTATATAGGTAAGAACAAAGTAACAACGTAATAACAACTGGTGGAGTGGTTACCCAATAGATTAACTCTAATTGTATTCTAAGATTTACTACAAGGAGAGAACTATCTACGGTAGGAACTAAGGTCCTTTAAATACACAACCGTACTCCTAAGAAATCCTCTCTTGTACATAAGGTACGTGTTATACGTATTATATATAGCGTATACTACGTATACTCCGTATACTGCGTATAATATTATGTAACTTACTTACCATTCCTTATTATATAGTTCCACTAGATCCATCCTAGACTATACTTATATTAACCAACTAGCTTCCGCTAACTCTTCTCCAAGTAGTTATAACATTGTACTTAAAGCGTCCGTAATACTATCTCCCTCCTCTTTATCTTCGTCCTTAAAGATTCCTAACATCTCCAAGTCGTCTACTAGAGGTATAATGTCCGTTTAATCAGTCTGGTTAATATCCTTACTTATTATGCCTAAAGCTTCTTCTTCTTTATAAGCATAACGTTGTGCTCGCACCATAGCTGCCATATTATTGCTTGGTGAGATAATATCATCTCCATATTCTCGTTATGCAAAAGCGGGGTTAGTATATATTATAATAGCAAGTCCCTTGTCTTAACAACCCTTATCTTGCTTAGAGTGTACTAAAGCAAACATTTAATTATCCTGTGATGTTCGCTCTGTTTCTAATACTAAGTATGCGCGTCCTATAACTCTTAACAGTCTTCAAGTTCCCTAAGTAACTTATTATAGGGTCTTGTGTTCAATCTACCGCTATAAAGCTTAACGGTAAGCTCTTAAGCGCCTTAGATAAGCTTCGTCATTTATAAGAAGCGGAGTAGGAGGCTATAGCTACTTAACAGCGTGCCCTTAAAGCCCGTTTATCAGCCTCTGCCCATCTTCTTCATCTTAAACATGTCCGTAAGAAGGTCCGTTCCAAGAAGTAGAAACTTGTTCAACAGGGTCTGTCTAAGCTGGGTAATAAAAGGATTAGCTCTCCTCCTATAAGGGAAATAACTCTAAGTAGCTTGGCAATTGCTCCTCTTAGGTCCCCCTTAGGTGACTTATTCTTTGGCGATCCTTTTTTGTTAATATTACCTAACCTACTTTCTTTTAATACTCCTATACCTTTCCTATAGCGTTCCTTAAATTGCCTAGTGGTTTTTAGGTAGTCTTACTATAGCCTATCTACTTTACTTTATACTACGTTTTGTTATCTATATCCTTATAACTAATGATCTTTAAAACTTGCCATTTATCTTCCTCTTATCCTTTGTACGTGTCTACCTTATAGACTAGTGACTTAACATTCCCATATACTAGCTCTAGCATTGCAACGTGTTATATAGGGTAGATTTTTATTTTGGCTAATAGGTTTAACTTGTACGTAACTAATAAAATTCTTTACTTAACTTTAAAAGGTCCTAGTCTAACGTGGTCCAATTTCTTGCTTAATCATCAACTCTTAAAATTTTTGTATAGTAGCTATACTTTATCCCCCTCCTTAAGATCTGGTCCCTTAGATCTCTTAGCATTATAATACCTTTTTATTCGTTCTTATACTAGTTTAGCTGTTTCTTTAAGGTTTATATAAAGATTCATTAACATCTCCATTCTTTGCTTAGCTGTGCTACTCGTCTTTTTTGCTTAATATAGCGATAACGATATTCTTAGCTCGTACCTGTAATTCGCCTTAAATGGTAATATCCCCATTCCTTCTTATAGTGTTGCATTATATGCAAACTGTGTAATTAGTAATAGTGATACCTAATTATTCTGTACATAATTAATATAGTGCCTTAGATACTGCTCTAGTGTCTAGTTTAGTCTTTTTGTTTATCCGTCTATCTACGGATAATACGCTGTAGATATTACTGCGCGAACTCCTTATTCTGCTAAAAACACTTCCTAAAATACTACTACAAATCTTAGATCTCTATTTGATATAATCTTATCTAGTGCTCTATATCTTGCGAATACTTCCTTTATATAGATTCTAGCGACATCTTCTACTAATATCTCTTTAGTACATGCTATAAAGTATCCCCACTTTATTAGCTTATCTACTATTACTAAAATCGCGTTATGATCTTGTCCTGTAATAGGATCTCTTAACTTTAGTAACTTAATAATAAAGTCCTATAATATAACTTCCCATAGTCTTCCTAGTGTCTTAATAGGTTGTAGCCCTCTATATAGCTTATACCTCGTTGGTTTATTCCTTTAGTAATCTAAATATTCCTTTATAACTTATCTTGCTAGTCCCTAGATTCCTTAAATAATATACTCCTTTTAAAGTCTTAACACTAAGCCTGTAGCTCCGTTGTGTCCTTGTATTATTTCCTTATGGAATTCCTTAATAAATTCTTCTGTGATAGACTTAGGCATATATATTGCTTCTCTATTTTCGTATTGCTCTAAGTCTGGATCCTCTGCCTGTGCTTCTTAGATCTTCTGTATCCAATTACTCTCTAGTAATTTATGGATCTGACTTTCCTTAGTTGCTATAATCTTTGGATAATTATACCTAATTAATCCGTTTTAATCCTTTCGTAATAAAGCTCCTGATAGCTTTTTATTACTTTATAGTTTAGCCTTTCTGCTTAGAGCGTCTGCTTGTATATTGTCTGTACCCTTAGTATACTGAATTTCGAAATGGTATTCTGTAAGCATTTCCGCCCATCTAACCTGTCTTTAGTTGAGTTTCTTTGTTATTAGGAATCCTATAAGGTTCTTATAGTCCATCTTAACTATAAATGGTTTTTCTATGCCTTGTAAGAATGCTCTCTATTCCTTAAGTGCCGCAACTATACCTAACAACTTCTTGTTATAGATGTTATAGTTTAACTTTAGTGGTGTTATCTTTCAACTATAGTATACTACTGGGTGCCATCTATCTTAATATTTCTATAAAAAGCACGCCCCTAGTGTAAAGTCTAATATATCTATTTCTATAACCGTCTCTAGACCTGGTTAATAGATCTTAAGAACTGGCTCCTAGGTAAACAACTCTTTAATTTTCTTAAACAGTTCTTATTATTCCTTTCCCTATACCTATAGTTCTTCTTTCTTTATTAACCTTGTAAACAGCTTAATGTCTTATAACTATTGCGCTATAAACCTTCTGCAGTAATTGCAAAACCCTAGGAACGATTTTAACTACATAATGTTCTCTGGTTCTTGCCAATTTACTATAGCCTCGATCTTCTTTAGATCTATGCTAAGTTGGCCTAGTTTAATAATAAATCCAACAAAATCGGTCTTCTTGGTGAAGAACTTGTATTTCTTAATTACTACTAGTATCTATTCTTCTTATAGTCTCTTTAAAACCTATTTAACGTGTTCTTTATATTCTTCCTTACTCTCTAAATAGATAATAATGTTATTAAGGTATACTATAATAAATTCATCTAGGTGTTCTCCTAATATACTATTGATTCGCTTCTAGAATGTTACTGGTGTGTTTATAAGCCTAAACTATATAACTAATGGTTTGTATAGTCCTTCCTTTGACCTAAAGGCTGCCTTCTATTTGTCGCCTTCCTTAATTCTGATCTAATGGTACACCTATCTTAGATCTATCTTTATAAAGATCTTTACGTTACCTATCCTATCTTAGATTTCGCTAATTAAGGGTAAAAGATACCTATCCTTCCTAGTAATACTGTTTAACTGTTTATAGTCTATACACATCCTAAGTTTTCCGTTTTTCTTTAGGATAAATAATACTGGATATTTTACTAATAACTATAACGGTCTGATATATCCCTTTCGTAAGTTCTCCTGGATAAACTCCTTAAGCGCTACTAACTCTGTTTTAGTAAGCTTATAGATTAAAAAGAACTTTAGACTTATTCCCTCTTCTAATTCTATCTCATGGTCCCATGCTATATACTTTAACAGCTTCTCACTTTCTGGTGACCATAACTTTTTACCATACTTATGGTATCTCTTTGGTATATGACTTAAGCCTTACTTAGTCTCTTTATATGTCGCTCTGACTTAGTACTATACCAACTTAGTTTACTGTCGCACTTTGCGCCGTTATATATCCTTAATATTAACTTGACCTATAACCTAATCGATTTTTAGATTGTACTTCTATAACTAAGGCATTTCTAGTATTACCTTATCCTATCCTAATGGTAGGATATCGAAAGATATTCTAACTAGTCTCCCTTTAATAGTTATTTAAATAGGTCCTGTTTTAAAATTAATAATACCTCCTCTATAGGCTATCTGATCTCCTGAAATTGTTATAAGTGAATATAGGTGTTTCTTTTGTCTGTGTAGTAACCCTATCCTTTCCACTGCCTTTGGTAATATATGGTTCCTAGTTGCTCTACTATTTACTAACGCTTTAAACTACTAATCTTGCTACTTAGCTCTTAAATTTAGGTATTATTCTTAAATTCCTTTAAGGGTCTAAGGCTCTAATACTAGTTCCCTTTAGTCCTATACGCCTCCCCTTTTCCTAACTATTGGCTGCTAGATCCTGCTTATACTTAGTCCAACTTTAGCCAATACTTAGTTTATTTCTTTTCCTCTATATACTATAGACAAGTGTTCTCTAGGCACTTCCACCACTATTATCCGTCTAGGCATTCTTCCATAAGAAATCTTTTTGGTTAAAGTATTAAGTCTCCTTGACCTTGTACTTCTACTAGGTGCCAACTATATATATACTTAGCATTTCTAAACCGCTTTTCCTCTAGTACCTAATATATTCTTACTAGGTACTTCCGGTTCTTATCTTTAGGTGCTCTATATATGTTATATATATTATCCATACAAGCTATCCACGATAGTGTATAATACGCTATATGTTTTAGGTTAACTCTTGGTTTGTCTTTATTCTTAAGTTTAAACCTATACCTAGTTAACCTAACCACTAGTATCTCTACTATAGGTACTAAGATTTATCGCTTACTTTTCTAGTCCCTAGATCCCTCTTCTAGGTTCCTTAACGTTATAATTAATACTCCTTTAATGTAACTTATACGTTTCTCCGTAATAGGTTAGTCTTAGACAACTTTTTTGTCCAGCTATATATAAAAATCTGCCCATTTGTCGCTATATCATTGCCTATACCACTTTCCATACAACTGGTTTAGTGTGTATAGTCTATTTGTTAAAAAGTACCTTATTATTACTATATTGTAACATCCTTTGGTATGTCTTTCTTTAAACCTAGTTAGGATGTCTAGATCCTCTTCTTATTCTAGTTTATCTAACCACTTTACCCTAGGTGTCCCTACACTCGGCCTATTAGTAATTCTTTATATAGGTGCTCTATCCCTTATATAACCTGGCATAGCTAATCTCTTGTCTAGCTTTTGCTCTTGCTATACAATAATTTTTGTTCTAAACTTATCTATAGTTTCTTGTTTTCTGCGTCTTACAGCTAGATCTTTGTAGTCGTCTTACTTTTTAATCCTAGTATTGACTATTTAATCTTTAGGCTAAACACTACATTTACCTAGAATTGCTAACGTTTTTATTTATTCTCCAAACTTATAGTTCTTGAACTTGCGTCCTATACTTATTTGTTTATCACTAAATTAAATTACTACCCTTTCCCATTGGTTTTTGTCCGTTATGGGTCCTTAGGTATATCTTATCTTATCTTAAGAATCTTAAGCTTCTCTTATCTCTTTATGAGAATCTTAAGCCTATAGCCTTTTGCCTTTATTAAGTAATAAGCTAGCACTAGTAGTTATTTACTTACTTAGTTTCTTTTAAACGTTGCTCCTATTATCTTATAAAGCGATAGAAATTATATCTAACGGTGTTATAATACCCGTTACTAAACCTCATTTGGTAATAGTCTCAGTCTCTGCTTCTATTGCGTTATTAAGGTTTAAGTGCTCCCAATTAGCCTCCTTTTTATCCTTATTACTATTAATTAATAAGTACTCTAACTCTATTATTATTGCTACTAATCTTTGTCCGTATATTGCTATAATATCTTAATCTAGCTTATAGAGTTAATCTTATTCTTTATCTAACTCTCTGGTTCCTTAGAGTCCTTTTAACTCTAGCTCTTATAGCTAATAGCTTACGCCATACTTAGCGTCCTTATGAATTTAGCATGCGTTATTATAATAATACGCAAAACTATTAATTAAACACTCTTTTATTCCTTACAGTACACTATTGTTCCTCTATATGTATGTGCTGTCTGCTGGTCTAGTTTCCTTTACCGCGTGGTTACTCTAACCACCTCTATAGTCTCTAGTAAAATAACCTTGTTTTCCGCAATTTATACAAGCTCCATCTTTAAACCATCTTTTTTGCTATAGAGTTCGCCTAAACGTCTTCTACTACTAAGATCCCTGGTTTAGCCTCTACTCCTAGGTCCTTTAATTACTTAATCCTTAACCTCTAGGTTTCTATGGTTTCTTTTCCCATCTTTAGGTTTCTTTAGTACCACTTAGGTCTATTAGCTCTGCGCCATTCCATAGTTTTTAACTCTATATCTGTTGTTGCATACTCTGCGCCTTATATAACTATAGAACTCTATCTTACCCTCTCTTAGCTTATTCCCTTTAATAGATTCTATTATTAATCTTTATTAACTAATCTATTAACTCTCTTAGAGTATCCGCATCTTCCATCAAAATAATTACGTCCTGGACTTTAGCCTTAAGTCCCTATTTATACTATGCCATAAGCGCCTTATTATTCCACTTAACCTATATAGCTAATGTTTAAAACTGTGTTGTATACTTAATTGCTAAAGTGCATTATACTAAGTTCTGAAGCTTTCGTTCCGCTATAGTTATGGCCTCTAGGTCTCCAAATATCTGCATTAATTACTCCACGAACCCGTTCTAACTAGTAAATATATACCGTACATCTTAGTTAGTAGTTGTCATGCTATTAGCCTATATTTCCGTAAGATACGGCTTAAACCACTTAAGTACCCTCCCCATTAGGAACAATCCTGCGTAGGCTACTTAATCTAACAATATTGCTAACTTCGCTCCTTCCTGTACTACCTTAAAGTGTATTTGCGTAAGAAATCCTTTGAGCTTCAACTTCTCCCCTAAGAATTATTCAATTGAAGGTAACTTGATCTTTACTGCTCTAATTCCATTAATGCGTTCTTTAAGTATCTTATTATTATCTTATAAGTAATTAACCATTTCTTATAACTAACCTCGCGTAACCACTTAAGAATCCCTATTGTCCATACTAGTATCTCCTGGTCCTGAGGTTATAGCTGTTGCTAATACCGTTATAACTAGTGCTACTCTTAGTGGCATATTGTTTGACTTTATTCAAATACCATAACCTTGGTAGTAAATATGTAACGGAACCTTATAGCTTAAACTACGGTGGGTTCTATTATTAGGCTAGGTATATAGGTAAAAATAAAGTAACAACGTAATAATAACTGGTAGAGTAGTTGCCTAACAGATTAACTCCAATTGTATTCTAAGATTTACTACAAGGAGAGAACTATCTATAGTAGGGACTAAGGTCCTTTAAATACACAACCATACTCCTAAGAAATCCTCTCTTGTATATAAGGTACGTGTTATACGTGTTATATATAGCGTATACTACGTATACTCCATACACTGCGTATAATATTATGTGACTCGCTTACCATTCCTCGTTACATAGTTCCACTGGATTTATCCTAGACTATACTTATATTAACCAACTAGCTTCCGCCGACTCTTCTCCAAGTAGTCGTAACATCGTACTTAAAGCGTCCATAATATATTACCTAGTTAACCACTTTGTATTAAAGGCCTGGGGCAAGCAAATTAAGGACAGTAAGGCTTCTAAAGAGGAGCCTTCTGCGCCGCTTACCATACGCCTTTCAACCAAAAATGGGGCCACGGGAGGTAGTAGTAGTAGTGGTAGTAGAGGGGGGGGTTAGCGGGCGCATAGGCCGGGGGGCTATTTTTAAGCAGGAGCTAATAATTTTGGCTATTATCCTCCCTACAGTTAACCCAACTACCCCTCCTAAGGGCCACTACCTACCTATTATATGACTACTGGAGTGTAACAGAATCCATACTAGGCACCTATATAAGCACCTTAGCAGCCTCCGGTAACTCTAACGCCAGTAGCTACTATATAGGCAACGCTAGTAGCGCCGCCAACTAGCCCTATTAATAGCGACTCAGATTCTAAGGAGAGGCTTTACGAATTCTTTAATTAGGTAAAAAGGCGACCTAGCTAGGCAACTCCAAAGCTTATAGTAGAGCTTAAGACTGTTCTTAATACACTTATTAATAACTTCTATAACTTAGAGGCGCTCCGCTTAGGAATATCTAAGTAGGTATAGGTAGATAAGTTAAGCCTTACAGCAGGCCTCCTGCCTTAATTAAGGCGTAAGATTAAGACCTTTTAAGCAAACTAAAAGGGATAGTAAGTTTTTAATTTCTATAAGGGCACCACCTAAATCTAAAAAATTGCACTTCTAATTAGTTTTCTACTAAGTAGCTAGCCTATTGAAAGTGTTCTTAAGCTAAGTAATGGATTTCTATACACTATAATCCAAATTGCAGGAACGTACTAAAGCTTTTATAGTCCTAAATTAAGTAAACGTTCAGTCGAATCCATGCCTTTAAGTTATAAAAGGAAAGCTTAATTGGGTTAAACTCTGGGCAGTATAGAGGAAGATACTTAATAAAGATATTAGCGGCAGTATAGAGCTCCACAAATTCCTATACCTAGTTAGATTATATAGTTATAATATATATATAATTACTCTCTTACCTAACTCTTATATATTGAGGCGTTATCTAATACCAAGACTGTATAACTAGGTATATATTATGGCAAAATAAAAGACTTAATCTAGGTATTAAATATTTTAGAAGTAATTAAGCCTTGCCATATAAGAGTCCTAGGGAGGAAGCCGTTAAGTAAATATATAGGTAAAATACTCCACCGTTCTGAGCGCTTAATTGATACTGTATTAATTATAGGAAGGTTTGTAGGGCTTTAACCAAACTTCCTATAATTAGTCCTCTTATTGGCGCCTAACTTGTTAATAAATATAAGGCGATTAGAGTCCTATATGTATTAGCGTCCCTTCTAGGCAGTATAAAGATTCTTAGATTGCTTCTATATTCTGCGCTGTATAACCTTTCTACTCTACCTATTACGCTTAAGAGCCCTCTATATTGACGATATTGATACTGCAATATTGCAATCGTCCTATAGGAACCAGGCCATCTTATTAAGGTAGGTAGTAAGGCGATCCTCTAGATAGGCAAGAAGCGCCTATATATGTAATTAGTACACCTAACACCATAATATTATATATTACGAACTTGCTTATATTCTGCTTGTATATTACTTAGCCGCCCAATTCTAAGATTTGGGGGAGGATATAGCTCTCTATAGAGGTCCAAGTTAAGCTGGATACGGTATATAGTTAAAAGGTGTAACTTTGTAGCTGTTATAATACATTTAACCGTCTAATCAAATAGAAAAGCTACCAAAATTTAATAGAGCTGCCATTTAGGAATCCTTTTAGGCATAGAAGGCAGATATAAGCGTTGCAAGCGTAGTATGCGTGGTAGTCATACAATTTGTATGGTGAGATCACCTAAATTCAATGCTGTGTGGGCGGGGCTCGCTTAATTTGATTTTCGCAATACTTTCGCAAAGCATAGTAACGTAATTTACGAGCAAGTGGGCCACTCGAGCATGTGGGCCACCCCACCAAAAATTAGAAAATTCATACTTTAATATCTTAACAGCCACTTAATAATAAATTTTAAAAATTTAGATTTGGACTTTTATATACACTCTATAGCTTCTATTAAAGTTGCATAGTAATTAATTTAGTGGTTTTTAAGATATTATAATTTGGGGGCTAAAATAAAGCTAAATTACTATATCTTAAAAACTACTTAACTAATTACTATAAAACTTTAATAGAAGCTGTAGAGTGTATATAAAAGTCCAAATCTAAATTTTTAAAATTTATTATTAAGTGGTTGTTGAGATATTAAAGTATAAATTCTCTAATTTTTGGTGGGGTTTTGAGGTGGCCCACATGCTCGGGTGGCCCACTTGCTCGTGAATTACGTTAGCCTCTAGACCGTTCAGTCCAGTTATCCGTGGCCGTCGTAGCTGCGCCTTGACCACCCACCCTTTTTTAGGGTGAGTGGTGGACATCCTAATCGCCAGGACACCTCAATCGCCAGGGTTTAAAATAATTAATTATATAGCACCACCACATTAATAATTACAAGTCCTCCTGCTGCTTACGCGTATTATCCCATTTACTGTATTCATCCTCAGAGTTATTAGGAGTCTCAGGCTCTGGTGTTGGTGTTTTAGCCTGCTTTTTACGCTTATTTGTGACCTTCTTTTTATCAGCTATCTTCCTCTTTTTAGCCAGTGAATGACCCTCTGCAACTGTAATTACCCTAAACTTCTGTATAACCTTTCTAGCATTAGCCTTCTGCTTTTGGCGTTGCTTATTCTCAGCCTTAGTCTCTTTTAGCTGCTATTTAAGAGATCTGAATGCCTGAAGCTGAATCTCTGCCCTATATATATATTTCTGTATGGCCTTATTTTGGTCCTTATTCTCCTGCTCCTGCCAGTTCTGCCTAATATACTAAGCTAGGTCACTTGCCTGCCTAAGTGTTTTTGGTGTTGTAATGTTAGTGGTTGTTGCCTATGGGTTCTTCTCTGGTGTAGCCTTACGTGGTAGAGGTAGTTTATTAAGCACCTTCTTTGGGTTAAACGGATAAAGGCCGGTCTCTGCAAATACCGCTTTAATTATTGCCTTCTTAAATATATGCTTCCGTACGTTAGGAATAAGGTAGAGAAATTCCATCTTATCAATCTTAAACGCGCCAGCACGGTAAGCTTGGTTTACGGCTTTGCCGTACCAGTGCTTAAATGGCTGAAATACAACCACATCAAGCGGCTGCATCTTATGCGTTAGATGCGAGGGAAAGCAGGCTAGTAAGATCTTCCGATTAATGCAATATTGCGTAAATTCTAGCGTCTTGTAAGAGCCGTGGCCATCAAGAATAAGGAGTCTGTATGCACCCTTTGTCTGGCTTTGCGTATAAAAACCGAAGTATTTAATCCATTCAAGCGCAATCTCGTCATTTGTATACGCTGTATTACTAATACCAATAGTGTAGCTGTCGGGAATTATCGTCTCTGAGTACCACCGCATCTAGTAGGCCTTGCCTTTGAAGATAATAAGAGGCGGGATAACGTGACCATCTGCGCAAATTGTCTCTGTAATTGTAACAGATTTATAACTAAACGCCTTACCTGCCTCACACCGTGCTGCCTTATTATAAATAATAAGTACCTTCTCTTTCTTGCCTTGTCCTATGCGTACGCCTGATTTGTCTATATTGTACATATCTTTATACTGTACCGCGTACTTCTTAATGTCCCTCCCTAACGCGTTAAACCACTCTTGTATAAGAACAGGATCTTTAGCGGCCTGTCTCTTTGCTTCTTTAGGTACCTTAGTCCTAAGTGCAATCTTTCGGCGCTTGCAGAATCGTGTAGCCCATTTGGTGCCGCAGGTAGGCAGTAGTTCGGGCAGTAGTTTGGTAGGATCTGTATGACGGTTGGTAAGGATACGATTAACGAATCGTTCGAGCATAGAAATACTAGGGCGTTAGCCAATATCGTTTAGTCATGTTATCCATAGCATAATGCCTTCTTCTTCGGTGTCGGTAAGTAGCCTATTTATTGCAGGTCGATTTGATCGAGACGTTCGTCCAGCAAGGCGATTCTTAACGCGACCATACAGGTCAGGATTCTCACGCGTTGCCTCTGCAATTAAGGAATATTCGCCGTTGCGGATAGCTTAAGCAAGGCAAGCGACCTGGTTTTTACTTAATAGATAATCGCTCATATTGGTGGTTGTGTAGTAATTAAATAATTAAGACAGTTAATCAATTATGGCTATTAAGGTGTCCTGGCGATTAGGATGTCCACCACTCACCCTAAAAAAGGGTGGGTGGTCAAGGCGCAGCTACAACGGCCACGGATAGCTGCATACTGGCTGATGCTAACTGTGAGATGCGGGAACAACCTCGATTCCATCAACCCGTATAAGAGGCCATAAGTAGCATTCCTCGAGCAAGGCTGAATTAACGTAAGTTAGGGGGTTATGACGGTGTCGGTAGTTCCGACGGATTTTGGAACACCAAATACTAAAATCACCGCTAGTGCGGCAGTATACCCAATCAGGCAGGCGGTAGGAAAATCCGTCGGAACTACCGACACCGTCATAACCCCCTAACTTACGTTACGCAAGGCCTGGTGATGCTGCTGTACAAGGGGGCAACCTGAGCGGGCCACTCGCTCTCCCTGCAAGTTTTGGTGGCATTTTAGTCGTATCCACACTATTTTCGTAGGACATTACTATTTTGCCACCAAAACTTGCAGGGAGGGCGAGTGGCCGCTCAGGTTGCCCCCTTGTATCTCAACTTTAATAGGACGACAAGCTTTGCAGCTGTCCAATCAACCTCAGTCCGTAATCGAAGCTAAATCTCCTCCAAGTGGCTTATCCCTTGGTGTGGCAGAAGTCACTTTTCGCATTGGGTGCTTTTGGCGCTTTTGCTTGGGTTAGCATGTTGCAGGCTAGCGCGATTTTACTAGCAAGCCCACCAAAACACTTCAATATTGCGATACCGACGAAATGCTGCTAAAGGCCACCATTAAAAACACCGAATATATATATATATTGAGGAAGTTGAGCAAAAAATCAGGATGAATGACATCACGGCTGTACGTTTCTGCCCCTCATTCATCAACCAGCTGCTGATTATATAGAAAAATCCTCCATCAGAGTCCTCCCCCGAATTATTACCACCCATTGGCTTTATACGCGTTCCTGACGTTGATAAGGATAAGCCAATAGAGGATCAGCTTAAGGTTATAAGGGAGGATGTGTTATACACGTCAAATGAGATGTATCAGGTGTTGCAGGTGGTTGAACGGTTCAATCAACGATTGTTCGGTATAGAGGGTCGATTAAAGGCAATAGAGAAGGGCTTGAAGGAAGTCAAGAAAGACGCTGCGGCAAAAGCTCAATTGTCTTTGGAGTCTCAATATCGGAGGCGTGAGGAAGTAAAGGATCAAAAATAGTCACCTGATCGTCGCCTGCTGAACGGAGGTTGTCAGAGCACCGAAGACACAGAGGAAGCCTACAAACCTGCATTCGTATACTGTTCGCCTTATCTTCGCTGTGAGCTTCCCCGCCTACCTCCATCTACACATCCAGCATCTTGGCGAACCCTTTAGCCATGCTTCTTTGTAAAGCCTTTGATGCAGCGTTTTACACCATCGAATCACAGGTAGTGGGGTTTTGACAGTGACGTAGGTGGTTTTTCGATTTGTTCCAACATTTTTATGACCGGGCCCAACACCAGGTTGATATTGCCCATATTTTTGTGAGCTTGAACGAAGAAGGCGCTTAGTATCTCGCTCATATAGGCCCATCTGCCGACTGCCCATAATAACGAGGTTCCATGCTGATCGTATGCGGAAGCGGCGATGGGCTTGAAGGGTTTACTTGATGCCCGGAAGATCTTGTTAATAATGCAGCTGTTCTCGAGGACTTTATTAGTGCATTCACATCGTCCCTTTCCGGCTCCCCCATTGAAATCCGTAACACTGCGATTTTAGCGTAGAGGGCGTCGTAGGTTGGGAACGTACGGCTTCCTGGCAACAATAAAATGACTAATGTATACTTTGGTGGTATATACAGCCTATCGATATTTGAGGTGCAAGGAATTTCTAGATAGGCTTGTTCTATATGCCATTGACGTGTACACTCTATCTGATCTCCAAACTGCTCCTTCGCGAATGGCTTCAGATGCTTAAGAAAGCTGTATATGAAATTGCTCAATATGCTTGATTCTGAAGTATCTCAAACGTTCCACCAAGATCAACATATATAATAGCGTAACAGGACCTTAAAGGTTGACCTTGGCATGTGCACCCTCCAACTCAAAAGCCCCAAGTCTGAAACATCTTAAACACTTACATACGCCACCGCAACTTTAGCTTATGCATTGTAGAGTTTTGGCGTGGGGATTTTGTAAGCTTTTGCAGTGTAAGGAATTGACCGAGCAACTTAATTCTAAATCTATGAAAATCAAGTGAACTAAATACATGAAAGTAGACCCCGAACTCCGAAGTCTATGACTCAATATTTGACCATATCCGAGACATACGAGGGTAGGGTCGATCCTGTCTCGGAGCCTCTCAGGCGACGATCTTGGGTCTCAGCGTAGTGCTGGTGAACTGTTACAGATTTTCCGGCCTTATTATGGATTTCGGCCCTCGTATAGGGGGAATCTTATTCCTTGATTAGACCTCAGTCATGTGCACTACAAGTTTAGCGTATATGGGTGTGTTGGGGTCATGATGTGCATTGAGATTTACGGAAGTGGTAGGAGTGTGTGGATACAAGAATACCGCAGATTACGAGGCAGGCTTTTAGATCTATTCGTAACGTCATTTCCAAGTTAGTAAAGGAAATACCTTCTATGTGCATGTTTGAATACCAAATCCCAACCCTGGAATGCAAATGCATCATATTGACGGAAACCCTCACAGCTCCGCCGGCCGAATATCATCTAAACTCTCATTCGGCCTACTCTTGTCATTTCTCCCACAACTCTTCTCCTCATCCTTCTCCAGCTCGCCCTCCCTCGGCGCCTTCTTCCCCTTTTCCGTCGCCAACTCATCCAGTACCTTCCCCTCGGCGCCTTTCTCCACGTCATCTCCACCTCTGTTCTCACCTAACTGCGTCTTCTCGGCGGTCTTCCCATCCGCCGACCCAACAACCTTCTTCCGCATGCTCCAACCTCCACCCCACCCCACCCAGCTCGTCTCCCACGGGCCCCTTATCAAGCAAAACAACAGGGCCGCGCCAATAAACCCGACGCTCGTGCTACCGCTCCGGGTCCACCCGCCATTTGCATAGATATGGCTCCCCGCCGCGGTCCCCATCAGCTGCCCACAGAAGGTCGCAACCATTAACGCCGTGTTGAGTCTATTGCGCGCTTTGGGCTCGATCGCGTAGATTGCGGAGCGGTTCGCGATCTGGGCGATCTGCGTGCCGAAGTCGTTGGCGAAAGCCTGGATGACGGGCCCCGCGACAATAAAGGGGCCGAGGTAGGTGCCGAGGCAGATGCCGAGCAGGCAGAACACCACGCCGACGATGACGGAGAGGTGTGGGACGAAGCGGTCGGTGACGAGGCGCGCGTAGATGGGGCCCAGGCACATGGCGGCGATGCCGATGAGGCCAAAGAGCCCGATGATTACGGGGTCGTAGTTGTAAGGGGGGGAAGCGAGAAGGAAAGTTAGGGTGGTCCAGAAGTTTGTGAAGGTGGCGGAGGTGAAGAAGGAGATGAAGCAGGCTTGGACGAGTACCGGGTACTTGGTTAGCATGATGAGGATGCTCCAGAGCATTGAGAAGTAGTTAAGTCCGCCTGGGTTGGCGGATGGGTAGTCGGGCATGAAGAGCCAGAGGAGGATGAAGATTGTATATTGCAAGCCGAGTGACATCCAGTAGACGCTGCGCCACGTTACGTAGGTAGTTATGGTGCCAGATAGCACACGTGCAACGAGGATTCCAAGCATGAAGCCAGAGGCCACGATGGACAGTGCGGCAGCGCGTCTATGGGGAGGAGCGAGGTCACCAACTAGTGGAAGCATTAGTTGCGGCGTTACGGTCGTAACAGCCGTAATGAAGGAGACAGCAGTAAAGACGGCGAGTGAGCTCGTGACACAAAGGCCAATCCTGGGATTGTGATTAGTGAGTGACTATTGATATAGGAAGAATGTATCTCTAAGTATATGAAGCAGAATCAATACAAGAGGAATGCAAATTAATAATGCTTTCGGAGGCTCTAGTAGACTTTCAAGGCCTTTCAGAAATTCCCGGAAATGCGCTTTATTATGAGGCAATTAAGGTCTCAGCCAATCTCTCTACATTGATTCCGCTCCACACTTCAGATTGATTGGATAAGCCATACCACATCGTGGCGGTGAAGAGCACCAACAGGAGAACGAAAGGCCTTCTCTTAAACAAATCTCCTAAAGGACACAAGAAGAGCAAACCAAATGCATAACCGGCCTGCATTGCCGTGGGTATCTGAGAGACTCTCTCGTAAGGGACATTAAAGTCATGAGCAAGGACGTTAAGAATAGGATGGTTGTAATATAGATTCGCAACAGTAAAGGCGCTAGCAAAGGCAAAAAGGATGTTCAGAGGCATTGAGAACTCCGGGGGCTTCTCTGGGTCCCAGTGGCACCGTGGAGGTGTCCATGTTAGAACATTATATATCTTTCGCCATAATGGGATTGAATTGGAGGTTTCGTGATGGGAGGTTGGAGGTGTGGAGATACTTGAGGTGGAGTTCGATGACGGTGTGGCTTGTGCGTTCCCCACAATCTTCTCGCTAACTTTCTCCGTCATCGCGTGCTTTGGTGTTTCATGTCCAAACGGCGTCTGAATCGATTGCTTTGGAGTTTCAAGAGGAAATTAGTAGCTTGCAGCAGTGAGAGTAAGTAAAACCATTGCCGGATCTCCTCAATCCTAAACCCGGTGCCGATAACCGTAGATACATATTCTAACCCTGACCTTGTCATTATTTGGCCTTGGCCCGAGGGTTTATCGTGAAGATACCTACCTACTAGGGCAGGATATGCACCAAGACCCGCTTCCAGGCAACCCCAACGGTAATCGACTCCCCACCAGCCGAGGGGTTCTCACTCAACATCACCAACATCAAAATTGTCTACCGCACTCAAGGGTTGAACAAGTGTTTTTATAAATTTATTCACCGAACCCCCACGGTGATTATAATAAGTCGAAGTAACGATGAGCGCCAATCTCGTACCATTTTTGATATCATCTTCACCTGACTCCAAGAAACACCGACATTCACTTCGTACCACACCTTAAGTCTAGTGAGCCGGAATGGGGACGAAGAACGTTAGACATTTGGTGTACCATTCTACGCAACCGTCGCCTGTCTGCTATATTTATGGATGAGATACCACGGACCATTCTGAGTCCGAGTGGTCTTGGTCGTCGAGCAGATCATAACCATCTTTCTGATGAAAGTTGCGCTGTTGAATCTTCTCAGAACTAACAGCGACGGGTGGCTGAGTACTTGGTTCACCAGCAGTAGTAGAACCGCCTTCCTTTGTGGACCCATCCTGCTGATTATCCTCGATGCCACCGACAGTTGGCCTGATGGTAAGGAATGAGTCATCCAGCCTTTCTTTCTGGAATTGGAGCAGCGGTTCGACATCACTCTGATCTCCGGAATCTAGTTCAGCCTCTGAGGAGGCGTCACTTGGATGATCATCCTCAGACAAGTTTGGTTCTATCTTTGGACGATGAACCAAAGTAAAGCCCTGAGCCTCATCACTTGAAGACTCTCCGCCACCCATAGGACTATCCCTTCTCGTTTCTTTCGGTCTATGCACGAATGTATAGTCTGACTCTGGGGGTACTTTTCGTCGCTTCCGTTCGCGGGCCTCAACGTTGACGTCTGAATGAGGATCGTCACACCAAAGTTCGAAGAGGAAATCGCCAAGGGCAATTTTGTCTATCTCAGCATCAGGATGCGGGTTTGGTCGACAAACGGGGAGACGCACGATATCGATTGCTCCTGTAACTTAGGAATTAAAAAACTACCACTGTGATCGTCGTGTCATATGGGGCTTACCGTCATCTTCAAATCCCCGTTTGAAACTAGTACGGCAAAGGTCTCGATGGAAAGGCTGCAGCTCAAAAGCCGTCTGTCGGAATTCCTTGTTCGTTCCAAGGCCATGGTACAGGAAGCAGAAAACACAATAATTTAGAATGGTGTCTATAAGTGGCTTTTGATCCGACAAATGCGCATATATAAACCTGATAGCTAGGCACAGGTCAATTGGTGGTGTCGGTTGACTGCACGACAGTTCGGTTTCCCGGATGATGTTCGCGTGGGCTAATACCTGGAGCTCTGGCACTTCGAAATGGTCTGCCATTCGACAGAGTTCTGCGTGGACGAGCAATGAGCAGGGTACATCATAGTCGAGGTAGTTGCCTTGGTACAAGAAGCGGAGGAAGCACACCACAATTTCTTGAGAGTTTGCTTCTATGATGGCCTTGGGTATATCGTTGGCGCCTATCTCAAAAGACAGTTCAAGTAACGGACATCGCTGGCCAATGATAGCAGTATGCAGGTTGTAGATTGTTGAGGCGATTCCATCGGGGGTGATGATCATGAGAGAAGCATTGCCTGGAGGGAAATTCTGCAGGAAGTCAAAATTAGCCATCCTGGAATTCCTGCAGATAGCCTTCCACGATGTGAAGCTCAATGTGGGCCGACTTCTGAGAGCTGTTCAGGACGAATGAGAGCTGTAGCTTGAGAACTGATATACGAAAAAGACCGCGGTTTCCTCACAGTGAAAAGTAAAGAGAGGAAGAAGAGGTTTGGGATCGATGGTCTGCAACGTAATCTTTGAGCGGCAAGGCTGCGAGCTGAGCTGTTCACGTCGCCTTGCGAATTAGGCTGCAGCAGTGTCGAGGCTGGGAAGCTTTCAAGTATTTCTTCGACTAGATTTCAGCTATGATTCGAATTCCTTGTGCTTGCTATGATCAAATTCCGCCTGGACAGCGGTAACTTATGGCTGGTAGTCTTGCCTAAAAGCTTGTAGACGAGCGGGGCTTGTTCAGCTTGGTAAACAGCCACGGGATCAGCAAGCAGTGTGATGCACGAAGCATGGTGGAGGAACCCTTGAGCGGAGCATCACCATCATTGGGCTGTGGAAGCCACTGCCAGGATGCTGGGGCAGAGAAGACCTCCAGCCACAGTACCTTCTGCATGATAATTAATAATCAATAGCTTCCATCACAGCCACGCAGCAGTAACAGGACTCTGTGCATTGTATTCTAGAAGACTGGTGCTGGTCCAAGCTGTTAAGCTCAGCCCCTTGCGCGACGCCTTTAGTTAGCACGTCTGTCTGGCGGGGCGGTCGTGAGCATTCACTAGGAAACCTGACGGGAGCCTTCGAAAACATCATTTCTTCCAGACCACTAGAACCTCCAACTGAATCTACTCTTTATATTCTTTTACATGCCAGCAAACCATCCGAACCCTAAAATACGCAACCTTTGTTGCCGTTAGAAATGGCGTGGTTCTCCATTCTTCCCGACAACCTTAGTGTTGTTGAGACCTGGGCAGCCCGTGTCTTCGTAGGTTGGCCTAAACATTTCAGCACTCTCTTCAGCCAATTCAATGAGTTAACCATGTTCGCTCTAATAGATATTCCTCGGTATGCTTACTATCGGGCCTTGGGCGGTGCTTCTTGTATATGACGTTCTCCTCTACGTTTGGCGGTCAATTACCCACGAAATACCATTTATCGGGGGCCGAGCTCGTGGAAAAGCTCGTCCACGAGCCCCGAGTCTTAAAGAAAGGCCTGACGGGCATCGCCGAAGATTCAGTCTCGCTCCAGCAACCTCACGAAATGTCAGCTCTCTAGCTCGAACAACTGGAGACACTCGACCGGATAGTTCGGATTTGACTAGGCGATGCATCAACGAGGATCACGAGGATAGCTCGTCGAGTACCTGAGTTGAGAATACTTGTTTCGGGACGGAACGTTATAGCAGCTCGCAGAATCTACGGAATATGCTCCGCCAAAGATTTCCAGATCTTCATTGGGAATCCGTCATGCATTGGCCTAACGACCTTGGAAACGAGTAGAAAGAATCTCGGATACACGGTGTTCTGAGCTGAGAGCTGAGGACTCAGCAAACACGTCATACGGATACTCCTATTGTAACGACAGATATGTTTGCCCTTCACAGCTTCTCAGAGCTCGTTTGACCAAACCCCGCTTCACCTGTGAGCTGCCGACTACCAGATTCTGCCCCATCTCTAATATATCAATGCCGCGAGGCCAGACCCCAACTCCCTGAGCAATTTTTTTGATGAATTACTCTTCCGCATAGGCAGAATGACGGTTCAAAATACTTAGATACTGTCTAGGCAGCTGCTGGAGGTTTCATGCTGCCACAAAGGAACTTAAACTGAAATGCAATGCCCACAAAGCATTTCACATACTAGAAGCTTTAGCGTAATCCTTTGGATTTTAAGGAATACAGCTCGCCTCGCGCGCTAAACCTGGTCTTTATGGGTTCTAACACCCCAACGCATGCAGTCTAACCAAGCCATTTTCATGGACATTCAGAATCCTAAGAAATCCTAAGAATATCAAACTGCTTCAAACATGTTCTATGATTTGGTTCCCTCCAGTTTGTGCAATGACTCTGGAACACCCGGTCGTCTCCGGTGTGGAAAACCTCCGCTCTACGTCTTTGCTGATACCTGTTATACCAATCTCTCTAAATCGGGCCTGTTCTCGTCCTATCATTGAATAGTATCCCATCCCAGAGGAAATGTTTGCTCACTTGCACACCCCACACAAGTCAAGTTACGCCGAACGGTTCACAATATTTGACCGCCTCAGCTCGTGTTCAAAGCCACTTTCGGCCTTTTTGCTTCGGAAACTACGTAATCATTGTCGAGGGCCCTCTATAGTACAGTAACCGTCAACTATGGAACAGAAGTAATTTACCAAATCCAGTCTAACTAATGCTCGTTCGTTCTTACACGTGATGCTTATTTTCGAAGTCATCGATATGCACCTACTTTCTAGCATGCTTCTGTTATGCCGTGTCATTCCAGCCGTTCGTTTATAGTGTTATATTCAATTTTAATTTCGAGTTTGCGCCAACGAGCTCGGGGAGTTTGCTCATTCACCAAATACTATAAGGCATCCGTTGACTCTATAAAGAATTGACAGCTCCTCTCCCATCTCCAACCTTTGCACAATTGCTCGAAATTACGAGTTTCGGAGCCTCAGTTATTCCTTCCACGATAGCCTCTCTACGTCCACTATTATCTCTTGATGATTACCATCGATCCTTACCTCCGTCGCCTTACGAGATGGACCCTCGAGATCCTCGTGGTATGAATGCCGCCTTCGACGCGTGTCGAATGGGTATGGACGGCCTAGAATATTTTGGAGCAATAGGGATGGGGCCCTTCGCGAATCGTTCGCACTCACGAGGACCTTATCCACCTGGATACGACCAAGAAATAATGATGGGTGGCAACTAGCAAAACACTGATGATCTTGTGAGAAGGTTTAAAACATCTTATGAGAAAACATGCATGCAGCAACACTGACGCTCATTTTCCTCCCAGAACAAATCACTTGCGCTGCAAGATACGGTCGGCTGCAGCTAAAAATGTGTGCCGATGGTAGATTTCCTCCCGATTTCCGCACAAAACAGCGGAAGAAGTCAAAGTTATGGACCATAAGTGAAGAATTCTATCTACGTATTTAAGCCCTCTCATCATACTTATAGCCACTGCGTTGGATCGCATCCTCCTAGCATATGTGCTACCAACTAGCCTGCGCTCTCTTCAGCTTACCTTTCGTAATCCCGTCAGCACGAAGACAGTACATCAAGCAAAGCTCTGCACATTATTCGACTTCCTAGGCGCAGTACAAATATCAGCGTGAGCGCATGGAGAGGGGTGCCTTCATGCCGTATTAGTCATTAGGTCGCATATACGTCATTGTCGTACGCGCTGTTTCATGTGATTATTGGAAGTTAAATAAGTCTCTTCTATAGAGACTACCTTACCTGGACTGGTTAGTAGAAGACGCGCTCTAGCACTATTATATGCCCTATATATAATACAGTACCTATTAACCTAATAACTAAGTGATAATATATACCCTTTCCTTCTATTTTCTTACTTTCTTTCTCTACGCAACGTCTTAACTTTACCCGTAGTCTATATACATAGCTTAATAATATCTACTTTGCTATATATTATTGTCGCTTATTGTCAGGTGACGAAGTCACCTCGCCTATCCCTTGGCCCGTCAGCGTCCAACGAGCAAGTGGCCCGTGCACGAACACCAAAATCAAATGGAAGAGGCAGGCGCTCCAAGGACTCTACCCAGCTGTAGCACCTGCAAAATACCGTTCTATAGAAAGGATGAGTGCTAGCAACCATATCGAGCGGCCCAACTCCAAAGATTAAGCGTATATATTAAAATACCATGATGTTTGCCTCTATTAAAGGCTTCATATTTCTTAGCATGGGCATTGAATTCAGCTCAAGTTGATTGGCGAGTTCTTATCGATAACTGTTGGACGTGAATTGACGGGCCAAGGGATATGTATTGTTCCGCACAGCCGTGCCTGGCATCAAGCCTTACCTCAGCAAGCTCAGACGTGATTCTGTTGGTGCGGATTTTCAATCGGTCCGCAAGCGAACTAACTACGTTTGTGCGAAACCACCAGAATCACGTCTGAGCGTGTTCCGCAACGCTCATTAAGAAATCCGACTTTTTTTATAATGTTCCCTACACTCGCAGTTAAATTGCTCAACCATAACAACTTAAAATACTACTAAAAGTTCATCGATTAGAGAGACGACCTAATATTTTATAAATATTAGGTCTAAATTAGCCCATAATAGCCCGAAGTTAAGATCATTTTTGCCAAAAAATAAAAACCGGTATTAAGACCTCCGACTTAGCGGATATTGTAATAAATATTGCATATATAAAGCCCAAAAAAATTATTTATTATAGAGCTGCTTTTTACGATTATTTTAAGCCTATATGCAGCCCTAGACCTTACGTAGGTAGCTTTATTAACTTTGTTAAAGATTATATATCTCCCCATACAACGGACGTCGCAACGGATGTATATATAAGGCCCAAAAGTTCATCGATTATAGAGCTGCTTCTGCGGATTAATTTAACGGTATTTCTAAGATAATAGCTGTTATGGAGGTATAGATCAATTTCGTTAAAGAAGGTGACTGCTCTACATACAAAACAAGTCGGATCGCCTAAGAAACCTTGCGAAAGTCCCTCAGACCATAGAATCAACTTTTTGACAAAAAAGGTTAGCGATATCCGCTTGCGGATATACGTAAGTCCGCTAATTGATTCTATGGTCTGAGCTTGCTGAGGTAACATCAAGCCAGTCACTCGCTTACCTTTTGCTGAGGTTTGTGCTGTGGTGCGGAGATAGTTACCTCACAAAAGGTATATCTAAAGACTTAATTTAGCTGGACTACTAAATGCCACTCTACTAAAGTTGACTATATTAGTAAGCCTATATTATAAATTTAAAGCTTTATATAAACCTTAAGGGTATAGCAGAATGTCTTACCACCGCCAAACGACAGGCTTCAATTAACTAAGTTCGGGCTATAGCTTTATAGGCTCAACCACTGGCGCAAGGGATAGTTAACCTTGTAATTAAAGTTAAACATGCTAAAAATAAGGAAAAGAAAAAAGTAAATGCGATACAGACAAGATTCGAACTTGCGAGGCCGAAGCCATTAGATAACATGAATAGCATAAATGCTTTTCAAGTCTAACCCATTAACCACTACGGCTATTAGCAAGAGCACCTCTTGAAAAGAGGGCAGGCCACGTTACCTCTGGCACTGTACCCTAGCTAGGAATGAGAGCTGTGAAAATTTAAATAATTACATTTTCTTAAAAAATTTGCGCTTACTCCAGTTATTCTTTTTCTCCAATGTAAGCCATTCAGTTCTCTTTACGTAGGCACGTGAACACACTATCAATTAAGTTAAGAGCATAGAGATTTTTCCTAGAATTAGGAGGTATGTATTTGGCTTACCAAAGGCGTTAAGCAGCGTACTTTTTGCCTTCCTTTTTATGCAATTAAACGCCTTTACAAACCTCATCTTCTGTGAAATTAGGGATAGGCTCGACGATATCCTTATACTTCTCGCTTCCTACTAGATGCTCGTTAAGAGACAATATGGGCTTAGATACTTGGGTTAAGATCCTTTCGCCGTGTTTGGCTTCCAATCGCCGCATTTCAACACTTCATCAAGTTATCAATACAATCAACTCAGCCACCATCAGTAAAGTAAGCTTATCCAAGCTATCAGTCTCATCATTCTCATGGGGCTTGTTGTGTTTGCAAGTAGTAATTCTAGAGGACATTATTATTACTATACTAAGTAAAAAAAATAAGTAAAGAAGCTAAGTAAAGGATAAAGGCTTTAATAAATCTTTATACTCCGTAAGGACCTCTATATAATAGCAAAACTAGTATTAAAAAAAAAGAAATAGGTACTATAATACTAAGAGATCTAAGGGACTAGATCTTAAGGAGAGGAATAAAGTATAGCTATTATATAAAATATTTAGCGGTTAATAACTAAGTAAGAAGTTAGACTACGTTAAACTAGGACTATTTAAAATTTTAGTAAATTTTTAGAAGTTATGTATTAACTAGACTTACTAGTAAAGATAAAAATCTATCCTATATAGTACATCGCGATACTAAAGCTAGTATATAGAGATATTAAGCCACTAGTTTATAAAGTAGATATATATAGAGGATAAGAAGAAGATAAATAGCAAGTTTAAAAAATTATTAGTTATAAGGATATAGACGATAAAATATAGTATAAAGTTAAGTAGATAGGCTATAATAAGACTACCTAAGAACTATTAAAGAATCTAAAAAACGCTATAAGAAAGGTAGAGGAGTATTAAAAGAAAGTAGGTTAGGTGATATTAATAAAAAAGGATTACTAAAGAATAAGTTACCTAAGGGGGACCTAAGAGGAGTAGCTGCTAAGCACCTTAAAGTTATTTTCCTCTTTATTAGAAGAGAATCCTTTTTTTTTTATTAGCTTTAAGCTCCGCTAAGCCTTATTTAACTAGCTTCTACTCTTTTAAATAGACCTTTTTATAAACTTTCTTAAGATGGGATAACTAAGCGTAAGCGGCTAGTTAAGTGTTAAATACTTACCGTTCCTTAGCACGGATATACTCCCTATTATCTTAAAGCTTTTATACCTTAGTAAGGGCTAAGGCAAGTTTACCTTTAAGGTAAGAGGCCTTAAATTAAATATAAGACCCTATAATAGATTAGATAAGGTATTAAACGCCTATAAAGGATAATAGGAAGCGTATACTTAGCATTAGAGGCGGATTAAACGTTATAAAATAATTATATATTTAATTTCGTATACTTAATATAGGAAAGGGGATAGTAACTAGAAGGAGCCGCGATTATAATATAAACCAACCCCTTTTTAATATAGCGAGAATAGGATAGCATAGTTTTATTAAGTAAAACAATAATTAAAATAGGCCGATTATAATAAATAGAATATAAGAATCTAATAGGAGGTATTAGGACTTAAGAAGGTTATTAAATTAGAGACGGGAATACTATACCTCTAATTAATAACTTAGAGATATAGAGTATCTTTAAGGACAAAGATAGAGAGGAGGAGGTTAGGTTAATTAAGTCGGTTAGTATTTCTGTTAATCCCTCAATCTTAACTTCCGATTCTGTCCTCCACTCTCGGTACATCTTGTTTCTCTATATCATTATCAGACGCTTGGCGTTAATAGGAAAGTTTTTCGAACAGCGCATTGTTATCACCAATTAAAAGTTGGACCTCAAGAGTCATACAATCTCCTACCTTTAGCCATTATTTTCGTGATAATTCCAGTGAGACAATACTTTGTCTTTGCCTTAACTCTTCAATCCGTCTAATATCATTATTGGCTGTGATTTAGCTTTGATGGTAATAATAAATATGAGTTATCAGTCTGGGTTTGGCGCATCTTCATTATTCTTCCTCATTGGTGTGGCGTGGTTTTACAGGAGAAACCGGGTAACTGGAAAGCCAAAAAGGTATAGTTCCGAATTGATGATGAATTTTAATAGCACACCCTGGACACTATCTGCAGCGACGCAGCTCAAACGCGGAGAACGTGCTTGGTTGAACACGGTTTAGTTTTGCTACCATAAGATTCTGCAAGGCTCTTTAGCCACCTATGCCTAGGTACTAATCAAATGTTTAGTCTCGCCCAGCTTCTCCATTACTAAAAGATGGCGAAGCCTTCTCTGAGGATTTATATTATCAGATCGAGCCGTCACCCAACTTCGAACGGCGAAACACCGACCCAATCCAGATGCGACCTTCCAAAACTAAATATCACTTGACGATAGGCACTTTCCTCAACAGCCATATTTTTAAAGGTTCTAATCTCTTGTAGCCCTCGAAAATGCCATCATATCAGAGCTTCTTGATAGGACAAGACATATCTTGACCGAATTCGTCTTCGGAAACAATTGATAGAGAACCATGGGAACACTGTAGTAGACGCAAACAAAATAATTGCACCAGCAGTCAATGAATTCTATACTTGGATGATGGATACCGACCTCCTGCTCCGGTATCCTATAATGTTTCAGGTAGTTCAAAATACAGACTCGGTTCCTGAAAAACAGCCGCAACCTCCTCACCAGCCTTACCATAGCAGAGACTGTTACCATCAGCCCTCCCGCAACAGCAATTAAAGCCTTTCGCCTACCTGGTTCCCACATCGACACAGAATTTCTTTTCCACTTGCCCTCATCTGACCCTGCTGACGAAGGCAAGTACAAGCTCGGAGGCTACGTAGCCTGTTCCCCCTCTGGCTTCCACATGCGTAAGAAAATAAACCTTACGCTTGCGAACATACATACCCCGGTGCCGGGCTACGCAGCCAAGCTTGAAAAATCGATGGATCGGATTTTTGCGACGTTGCCTGTTGGTAAAATAGTCAAGCGAGTTAACTGGGGTATTACAACGAACACAGATCTATTCGCGCTCGGTGGGAATCACATTTACGAAGGAGAAGATACTAAAGAGGAGAAGATCGATTTGGAGAAGACAGTGCTGAGGTGTGAAAGACAAACGTTGCGTCGACTGCCAAAGAGCAAAGCGTTGGTATTTGCGTTTAAGACATTTCAGTACCCAATTAGGCAGATCAAGGAAGAAAGGAATGGTGAGCTGTTGGCAAGGGCGATTGAGGGGCTGGGCGAGGGCAGTGTTCTGCGTATGGCGTATTATAAGAGGGGTGTGGTTTGGGGCGAGACCGTCAAGAATTTTTTGAGAAGCTGATTGGGGGGTTCCTTGATGAGTTTGAGTGATGATGTTGAGACTGCCATGACACGTAGATAGGTGGGTTTTGCGGCTGTGCCGAATAGTTAGTTGAGTAAGGTAGTACGGCAAAGTTATCGTGGTCCTATACAGAGCCACCACGAGTTTGGCTTGGTTCGCCTGAAAATATCCAGTGTTTCGAAATATCCATGTGAAGGACCTGAGCAATATGAAACACATATCATGCTGACGTGAATGTAATAGCGACTGTGCACTGCCCATAAATCTCGATAAGTAGTTTGTTGTGTCCTGCTTCTGAACCTTGAAGTTGTTTTGAGACTGGACAACGCTTTTCCCTACTGGCGATCTTCCTTGGCACTAATGGCAGGGCATGGTGGCATGAGCCACACCCAGAGTGGCTATTCATCGACACGCGCTGCGCACATCAACAAACCTCAATCCGACTTACCGCTATCATTGATACCTCACGAATTCACAGAAGGGCTAGCAAGCTCTAAAAACACCCTCTACGCCATTCGAATGAGTGCACATCAATCTCTCGACCCTCTCTCCCCGATTTCCTCCAACCTTATTGGCGCCAAATACGCCTTCATCACGAAAGTTAGCGCCATAGATGGGATCCACGCCATGGGCGAGCGGGCGCACGACGATGGCACATACAGCTCTGGCTCCATATCCGGCCTTACCTCCCTCGAAAACGATACGGACGACTTTGGAAAATTAATGATCAGGAACACGCGGGACGAGCGACGGCTGAACGAAACACTGCGGGGCAACGTGCAGCCATTCAGAAAAGCAAGACCACATCCACGAGTCGGGCTTACGCTAGAGAATCTCGAGCGCAACAACGGGCTGGATAGTCCAGGGCCGGGAATTGGTAGACAGAGACACTTTGATAGTCCGGGCAGTGAGCACAGCAGCGAGAGGTCTGACCCAGCACTGCGGCCGCCGACGGATTGGGGACGGAAGGGAAGGCATAGGAAGGACTGGCTCAAACGGATCACATCCTCAGACTCGCTAAAAACTACGGAGCAGAAGCCTGTAGAGCCTGGAGAGGAGGGTTCCGAGACGATATACCCTAGGCAAACGGTGTACACTGGAGACCAAAGCCCGCGCATTCATGCCTGGGCAAATTCAACAGCAGACATACCTTTGCCGTCGGTAGAGGATAGACCACTCTCTCGCAGGAGCTCGAATCCGGGTACGCCGCCTCCGTCACGTCGACGTAATACCACCTTAGATAGGTTTCAAGAGTGGGATATGAACGAGGAATTCACGGCAGCATCACTGCTTGCATCAACACCAGCAATTGTCTCTCGAAACACGGCTCTGGATGATATCAGGCAAAGGGAAATTGAGAGTCTCAAGGATCGAGCTATCACGACTACTCGGCTGGACAGAATTCACGAGACAGCACCACAGGAGACAAAACGAGTTCGATCTAGTTCAAGAGCCTCTTTACTTTCTCTCAACTCTCAGTCAAACGGCGCCGGTACAACCGAGCAAACTACGCAGGCACCAAAGGAGTCTGAGAGCAAGCCGCTAACACTCACGGGCTCGATGCGAAGCAAAGGGAAGTCGCCAATCATTGGAGGAGATGGAGGAGAAGCCATAGCAAATTCACCTATAGTGGTCTACAAGAGCGCTCAAACTGTTGGGGTAGTGGACCTAGGCATCCAGGCAAACGCGGAGACCAGCCCCAAGCGACCAGGCCATAGGAGAGAAGATTCACACGACCTCTTGAAACGTCTTGCTCGAGTAACAAGCCTGAGCCCTAGCCCCGCAAGGACTACAGCATCTCGTCCTCCATCCACGGCATCACTACAGCAAGAGAACATTCCACCAACAAATGTTGAAGAGAAAACCTCTGCCCAGGACTTAATGAGTGCCAACCAACAAGAGGAGGTTCCCCCAGAGGTTCCAGAGAAAAGCCGCAGAAGAAGCCTGCAGTTCAAAGATATTCCTAAGGACACTCCCCGAGAAACAGCGAAACCTGAACTACTTCAGGCTTTAAGCCAGGAGGCGCGAGCAGAGGATGTTGATGTCACACCAGCTCCAGTAGAGGAAACATTATTGAGCACAAAGACCCCAGTAGTCACAGGAGCCTGGATAGATACTCCTGGACCGCGGACCGATCGTCATGCTGTCTTTAACGCTCTGAACTCTAGCTCCCGCAGGTCAAAATCTCCAACGAAAGGAAGCCCAAAGAAAACGTCTCCTCAAAAGAAAAACTCAGATCAGGCCGTAGAAGCTTCACGGGCACCAGTAGAAAGGCGAGAGCCTTCACTCCCTACTTCAGCACTTGCGGCTATAGTAGGCGAGGCGAAATCAACCCGCAGAGGCAGAGTCAACGATGAAGAATACGGTGATTCTACTATTGATTCACTAGAAGATATCATGTCACCCAGGGTGGAACATAGAACGACTCTCGATCTGGACGAAGATACTCTGCAAGGTCTACAGCTTCCTGCTAGTGCTCCTAGAAACCAGGCCGAACGACAGCGGCAGCAGGAAATCCGTGCGCTATACAACATGAATACCAGATTAAGGGCAGTACGTACAAGCATAAGAGGCGTAAGTCGCGGTATGAAGAGAGTGGAGCACCAGGTTGATTCTGTTGAGACTGGAGAGGAACTACCTCGAGAACCTTGTAAGCGCTGTGGATGTGTGGCTGGTGGGCGTCGATCTCTCTCGCTTTCCTCTCTCTGGTCTGGATTCAAAAGACTCTTCTATGATAGGAATGGAGGTGGGCGATGGGGATTTACTTGTTTAGGGTTGTCGCTCTTGGTTTTCTTCACTTGGTTTTTCACAGAGACGGCGCTGTGGTATGTTCCTACCTGATTCAAACATTTCGATGGCGAAAACTGACCGGTGCTGCTAGTAATGCTTATTGCCACCCTATGTATGCCCAAACGATGGATGGCTTCGGCGTTGATCCCGACGCTCCTCGATTACCTTTCGTCACAGTTACGGTACTATCACGACCATTCCGGTGGCTATGGAAACCAATTGTGGGCTCGCTAGTCTGGGCAGGGAAGGCCATTTACCAGAGCTTTGCCGTTGGTGAAGGTGTTCGGACAGCTGGAACTCGGAGAGCGGCGAGATTCACCACTCGAATCTTCTCGCAAGCGACAACAGAACCAGACTTGAGCATGGCGGATGATGAGTATCTATAGGAGTTTTTGGATTTTCTTTCAACTGGGTTACACCAAGCGCGGCGTTTTGGATTGGATTATTATTGCCATGCCTGAAGCGGTCCCAGGCCATGTTTGTGAATTCGTTCAGATGTCTTGTATTAACTATTTGGTATGGCTTTGACCCCGGCAACGTCTTTCTGGCTTAGCTCAGAGATATTACTAAAGGTCATACTCCAAAAACACACATTTCCGATGCACAATTCGTTCAATATGTCCACATGCTGTGCTTGGAAAGCTGCCGTGCTTGCACGGCCTCATGCATTATCTGTTATACCGTTCTAACCTATTGTATATCAATTACGTAGAGTTAATACTGGCAAAGATACTTAGACACTTAGTAGAAATCAACAGTGACGGCGCGGGGTTCTAGCTTTGCCCATGACGTGCCAGTTAGCCCAAAAAGCATATAATTTAATCAATAGGATAATCGAATAGCTAGATATATATAGCGGTCGTAACATTAACCTTAAAGGACCTTTAAAAACGCGCAAAGGTAGGTCAGGGGTAAGGCGGTATATGGCACAGCTTACGGAACAATATATATAAGCGAGGTGACTCACCTAACAAGGGGTAGATATATATAATAAAAATACTTTTTAAAAATAGATAGAAATAATTAGACCGCGACCTAATTGGCTAAAAATATGAGGGGAGTTGGTAGATAGGGGACTATAAGGCACGATTGTAGGAACAGGATGGATTGTAGAGGTACCGTAGAATCTTGCGAAACTCATCGAACGCTAGCAAGGGTGGTTGCGGCATCTAGCCATATTTAGAAGGCGGTCAGATTCTGCCTATATCAATATCAGGACCGTCAACCCCTGTATCAAATGCTTCAAATGCCTCTCTAAATCCAGCGGCTATACTATATTTGGCTTATTCTTATATTTAGCATCTTCCTGCTCAAGACGCTCAATAAGAACCTTCTTTGCTCCAGAAACTGTAAGGCCTCGTTGCTTGTAAAGGTCCTTTAATTGCTTAACTAGCAGTATTCTATAGTTATTCCTTGGTAGATATTCTTCCTGTTAGAGGATAAATTTATTAACTATGTCGCCTACTACTAATAGCTCCATAAAATCCTCTTCTTGTTTAATTACTGGATCTTCCTGTGCCTCCTATCTAGTAAAATTAATATCTGAGCTTCATATATCCTTAATTTGGATAAGATGATCCTAACTACTATTAGCGTAGATACTAATTCCACACTTAATAAAGGCCTTATGTATAAGGTCTGCTTTCTAACTAAGCTTCTGTGCAGCAACAGCAACTATATATATAGTTATTACCCGCCGATCTAACACAGTCCATTTAGTAATATCTCCTTTAGACAGACCCTTAAGATACTCCTTAGTAGCCTCTTATAGCCAGCCTTTAAAAGACTTATTAACCGTAGTATTAAGTAGCTGCAGAAGGCTTGTATAGCCGCTTGGAATTAGCGCTGTAGTAATATAGCTATTGCGTAGCTTCTGTAGAATTGCTTATATCTTATAGAATAAGGCAATATCTATAATAAGAAGATTATTAAGCCTGTTAAGCCTATTAAGTAATAGGCAGAGTTCTTTAGTAATCCACTCATTAAATAGCTCTTTATTATTGTAAGCTGTTTTATTATAGGTGACTGTAACTTCCTTACTGTAGCGGTAGCCCTCCTGCTTATAAATGTGTCTAAAAGGGCCAGCAGTACTATAAAAGATAAGCTTTAGCTGTATTTTTTATACACCATTTATAAAGATATAAAGAATAAGTATTGCTTGCTTCTTATTCTACCTACTCTGATTACTTTTACCAGAAATAGTTTTTGCTCTATAGAAATTATAGGTATAGCCATCTAGATATTTAAATGGGATTAGGGTCTTATTAAGGTTAAAAATAGTTAATAAATTAAAGTGATTTAGATGCATTATTTGGTGTAATAATTAAGGCTTATAAGGTTGTGAATTCTGATAAATAAACCGTAAGAAGGAGTTAATAACTTTAATATATTCTTCTGGAAGCTTTAAGGCTTGTTTAGTAACCCTTCGCCGCAAAATTCTATATCTCTTTATAAAATTGTTAAACCAGCTATATAAGAACACAAATAACTGTCCATAGTCTGTATAATAGCGCTGAAAGAGCTCTCTTAATATTTATTAGAACTAGTTCCGCTGAATAAGCTGGCTAGCTAATCTACTTGCATAGAATATATTAAATAACTCTTGCTCCATTTCTGGCCATTAACAGGTCCAACCTTATCTAGGTAAAGCTCTACTCCTAGCTTTTAACTCTATAATTTTATCCCTTTATTGCTACCAGCCTTTTATTATTGGTTCCGGTATTTTCTAGTAGGCTAACGCCTTGGCAGTAGTAGGAAGGCAATAGATAGTGCTATTAGGCAATTCAGTTTTAGTGTCGGTGCAGCTGGCTCATGCTTAACGTCTCTAATTATCCTTAACTTAATGGTGAATAAGGAATAGAAGAACTTGTATTTTACGCTTACAGGAATAGCTTCGCTAGATACGGGATATAGGCTTATGTTGCTTGTAGGGACGGGCTTCTAATGGCGTAGGTTTTAGCCCAGGGCGCTTCTTTGGGGGCGGAGCATGTCGGATATTACCGCTGATTTCTTAGAGAGGTATTTAAAGCATTTAATAAGACGCATTTGATAAAGGGGTTAAATAAGTTTATAAGAAGCATACACGGTCCTAAGACGGGCCTTTGGTTTATTGATATGGGTAGAATCTAACCGCCTTCCAAATATGGCTAGATGCCGCAACCACCTTTACTAGTGTTTAATAAGTTTCGTAAGATTCTACGGTAAGGCCTCTGGGATTGGAGAGACTATATACTACGGACATGTGCCTCTGGTATGTAACTAACGGCCATCCAAGGACTATTAAAGCTCGTTTTAGCGGATGGCCCTCTATTGACTACCTTGTCCCTACGGTTACTCCGCCTTATATTATATAGAAAATAATCTAGTGTTTTACTAGATATTATCCAGTAATTTACTGGGTGTTTACTAATACTTTATAAGTCTAAAAATAAGACTTATTTATAGGGGATATCATTGCGGTTACCTTTGGTTGCCCTTAGGACAACCCCCGGACACCACTTATATTAAAGAAATTAGGCACGTCGCCTAGGCCTAGAGGATTAGTAAGGAAGTAGCTATATAGTAAGTAAACCTACTATAATTAAAGATATAATTATAAAGTGAGGATATAGATAGGGAGTCTAATTAGTAGAATAATAGGGTATATTATATAGATAGATAAATCCTTAAGGGAAAAGGAGAAGTCTATATACAAAGTAAGGAAGGGTTTTCCCTAAATATATGCTGTGACAGGCTTGTACAATTGCTTCTAAACCGAAGCTTGTAGATTGCTACTATATAAGAATACTAAGCTAAGGAGAAGAAGGAGAAGAAGACTATTGGAGGCTAAGAAGATACAAGGGGTCGCCAAGGCGCTAGTAGTAGACAAGCAATAGCAGGCGAGCTAATAGTAAGAAATAGTAAGAAACAGTACTAGATAGTACGCGACAATATAATAGGTGGCAGAATATGGCAAAATTTAGCAAAATTTGGCAGGTAACGCGCCCTAGCACTGTTACATTACCCCCCCTCCTAAAAAAGCTTGCCCTTAGGCTTTATTTAAGTTCTTTATTATTATTTAGATTATTATAATTATCTAACCCCTCTTCCTAGCATTTAATCCAGCTGTTTAACTTATATAGTAGTCCAAGGAGGTCTAGGTAGGCTAGGTGGAAATCTTATAGCTTATAGAGAGAGTACTTAAAATTAGATGCGGGGTACTATTCTAGATCTTTATTATGGCCTACCTAGCTTGCATAGTATTTTAAGGTACCGCGGTCCTTCTTAACTGCTAGAATCTCTTTAATTTCCTATTTTTTATTCTCTATAATCTAAATTGGCAGTAGGGGGTCATTATACTATCTAGGTAATAGGTTATCTACAGCCTTTTGTAGTTAGTCTAAAAGGAAAATAGGGTAGATTTTTATTAACTCTGGTAGCTTAATCTTAGAAGAGTGCCCTACCTTCTTAGAGATCTTATAGGGGCTAGCTATTTAGTGGTCTAGCTTATGGCTTAGCCTCTAGGTCTTTTAGTTCTTTATTAACACCTATACTTTATCTCCTATATAAAAGTCTACCTCGCAATAATATTAGTTTATATTAGACTCTTTCTTCTCTTATACCTTTTTTATAATTGCTTAGGCAGTCTCCTAGGCTCTATATATTCTCTTAGCAAATATCTAAACCTCTTTATAGCTAAGGCGTTCGCGGGCCGTTATAGGTCCTATAGGTCTATCCCAATTAAAGGATGTTCGTGGCTTATATCTATAAAGTAACTTAAATAGTGATATTGTTACAGTGCAGTGTGGGTGAATTGAGTGAGCGACTTGATTCTAAATCTATGGAAATCAGGCAGTATATATACATAAAAGGTGTAGACAACAAGGGGTAATTGATTGAGTCATTAACCGAGTCAGTGACCGAGTCGGTGAGCGAGTCAACATGCAGGCGAGTCAGATTGGTGTTCTGGCGGTGTACGGGTAGTCGGTTACAGATATTACTATACTATTATAAAGGAGCGTAAGCTATGTGTAGTTTATTATAGGCAGTAGTTCTAACTAGTTGTCCTAGTAGTAACTAATAAAGGGGCGAAGTTGCTGGTTAAGGTATTAGTTTATAATCTTAGTTTAGCCATTAGTCTAAGGGTAGAATATAGTAGAGAGCTTAATCTTAATCCTAAGGATGTGGCAGAATTTGTCCTAGAAGACTAATATAAATTAGGGTCTATAGTTAGAGATAATTAACTTAAAAGCGCTATAGATCTGGTAAATATTATTAATATATATATGGGCTATGTCCTTTATAGTTATAGTCTTAAAGTAGGGGAGGGAAATGGCTTACTTACTTAGTCGGTTAACTACTATAAAGGCTATATTATAGCCATATTTGTCCTTTAGGAAGGATTTAAAGTCCATTATAATATGCTGCTAAGGGCGTTTAGGAACTAGCAGTGGTTATAACTATCTAGGGGTTTAATCCCTAGGGGCATTTGCCCGTCTATAAGTATAACAATTCCTAATAAATTATTCTATGTTAGATAGGAGTCCTTACTAGTAGTAGTAAGGCGCTAGTAGTTAGTGGGTTTTATCTTAACTAGGGTACGCTATAGAGACTTAATAGTGGGCTTTATGGATTAGCTCCATTTATAGGTTATTAACATTTAGAACTATAAGCCGTTCTTAATATAAGAAGAGTCTATCTTCTACTTCTAAATTAGGGTTGCCTTTTATAGCTTAGTTGCGGAGGGCTTTTAGGGATTTAGCTATATGGTTTGCGATTAGGATATAGTTAATTAGTCCTATTAGTTTATCTAGAATCTCTCCTTCTATAGACATCAGCTTATTCTATTTAGGGCTTAGTTCTTTAAGGATATATAGGTTGAGCTGTTTAGGGTAGAGGAGGGTATGTATCCGGTGCTAAGCCTTTAGCTTATCCTATAGTCCTATATCCTATTCTCTCTAGGTAAGGGTATTAGTTTTAGAATTTTGCCTACTAGGGCAGTATATAATTATAAAGAAGAATTAGGAGAGTATTTTAGCCTACCTGGCCTATTAACTAGTAAACTGCTTTATTATTATAAAATACTTAAAGGCTTTATAATTAGTATAGACTTTAACTTAAGAGTCTATGTTTCTAAGCTCTACATGCTACTAGGATAATAATTATATAATAGCCAGCATTTCCTTATTATGTACCTTATAGTTATACTTAGCTAGGGCTATTATCTTTAAGAAAAACGTAATAGGGTACCACTCGCTATCTAGGTGTAACTATAAGAGAACTCTTACTACTACTCTATCGGAGGCATCTATTTCTAGCATTAATTTAAGGTCTAAGTTATAGTAACGGAGAATTAGGGAGGAGGAGGTAAATTGGTCCTTTAATTCCTTAAAAGCTTCTATACTATTATTATTAAAAATAAAAGGCGTATTATTCTTTGTTAGTTATATAAGAGGCTTAGCTATAACCCTATAGTTATAAATAAACTAGTAGTAAAAGGTATAGAAGCTAAGAAAGGACTAGATACCTTTTATAGTATAAGGGGGTTTCTAGTTGCATATCGCCTTAACCTTCTTAGGGTTAACTTTAATTCCTTTTATACTAATAATAAACCTAAGGTACTTTATTTATTTTACTCCAAATTTATATTTCTTAATATTAACTTATAGGCCTATATTCCGCAGCCTCTCTAGGACCTTTTTAATATAAACTTAGTGCTTAAGTTTATTATCTAAGTATATAAGAATGTTATCTAGGTGTAGAATTTATTAAGGTAGTTAAAAAGAATATTATTTATATACCGTTGGTATATAGCTAGCCTATTTATTAGTCTAAAAGGAAGAACTTTATACTTATAAAAACCGTAGCGGGTGCAGAATGTTATTAAATCCTCTAATATAGGGTCTATCCTAATTTAGTAAAAAGCTTAGCAGATATTAAGCTTAGCAAAGATTTTTACTTAGCTTAGATATATAAGGGTCTTGTTAATTAGGGGAAGGGGGTAGTAATCTTTTTAAGTAATAACGTTTAGTTTTTAATAGTTAATATAAAAATAAAGGCCCTTATTAGGTTTCTTTATAAATAAAATAGGGGAAGTAAAAGGGGCCTAACTTGGTTTAATAAACCCCTTATAGAGGTTATTAATTAAGTACTACTTAGTTACTTTTAGTTCCTCTATAGTTTATTAGTAAAAGGGGCTATAGCCTAAAGAGTTATCAGCCTCTAGTTAAATCTTATAGTTATAGGTTTAGTAGGGGAGTAGTATATCTAAGACTACTTTTAAAAACGTGTCTCTATAATCTAAAAGGTACATAGGGAGGAGGCGTTTAACTAGCTCCTTATTACTTTCCTTTACTAGCCCTTCTTCCTTATTAATAATCTAGTTAATTTTATATAAGCTGGTTATAAAGACCTTATTATCTTTTTAGTATATATTAAAGTGGAAACCTATAGCGCTAATTACCGTAATGTCTACTATAGGGGGGTTATGTAATAGTAGGGGTATCTATAGCCTAGGGGGCCTTTGGCCTATTAGCATAGTCTTTACTTCTTTTAGCTCTTATTATATCTTCTAAGGTTATCCTTTATATCCTATTAGTATGTCCTCTTCCCTATTAGCCAGATCTTCGCAATTTAGAAGTTGTCTATATTACTATCCGTTCCACTTCTATAAGTAGAGTCCTCTTTAACCATAGTTCTTTAGGGAAGTATCCTTATTAGTACAGAGTTCTTACTAGCCTTATGGTAGGCATCTTTTTAAGTAAAGGCTAGGTTACGGTCCCTAACATCCTACTAGTAGATAGGGTTAGCCTTTATAGCTAATATCTTATAGTTAGTACAGATTTCTCTAATAAAGGAGGATAACTTTAGTCTATTCTCCATCTAGATAAACTATCTTTATTAAATATTTAGCTAAATATTAAAGTAGGACATCTATTTTTAGCTAAGGATTATATTATAGAACCCTAGGTCTAGGATATAGAAGGGGATACTAAACTAGTATTGTCTGTTAATAGCAATATATAGCTTTAAGATATGGGTAACCGGCTTACCGGCTTAGCTATTATAGCCTTTTACTTAAATAAGCTTCTCTAGTTAGGTAGTATTTATATTTAAGAACTTAGCAATATTATTTATGTAAGTAGTATTTATAAAGGCAAAGCCATTTACTCTAATATCAATAAGGGCAGTTATATTAACCCTATATCCATTTTAAGATACTATATATAGAACTATAAAGTATTTTCCACCTATTAGCTAACTTAGATTAATCTCTTTAAGATTAATAGGATACTCTAGGGGGGAGTCTTTCCTTAGGGTTCTTCTTTTCCTAACTTATTAGACATTTCTTCTTCTTCTATCTCCTTAATATTACCTATATCCTTTTGCTCTGGGCAGGATATAGCAAAGTAACTATCCTTTCTATAATTAAAGCACATAACCATAGTAGGGTTAATTAGGGTGTTGCGATAAGTATTAGCTAAAGGCATAGTACGTAGTAATTTAAATAAGGTTTATAGGTAGGTAGTTATAACCGCTTTTAGTATAAGGGTGGTTATAGTTTATCTTCTAACGCTAGCTCCTATTAGTGTAGTGGATAGGTTTTAGTCACTATAGGACTTTTTTAGTTAGTTAGAACAAGCATTAATTTATTTTAGTTTTAAATTTAGCGATAAACATTAGGCTGCAAGTCTTTAGTAGGTTAGTAGGTTATTTAAGGCTACTACAATCTTTTCTTATAGTTGGACTATTAGCTTATTATATAGGTCTAAACAGTTCTTAGGGGAAACCTAGCCTTTACCTGCTAGATATAGGAACTAAGTCTGGAACTTAGTAAGGGATTAGTTTAGTTTTATTATTAGGTAATTATAGTTATAATGGACATCTTGCACTTTATTTAGATTAATATAAATAGTAGCTAGATACTGTATTATCTTATTAGTAAATACAAACCAAACAGGTAACTTGTCCTTAAACTTAGCCTAGAGGTATTACTAGGTATCCCTAATAGTTTAACCAAAGAGGTAGAATATTTTAGCTTCTTTAGAGGGAAAATAGTTATAGTTAATATGAAGCTTTCCTTATACCTAGATTCTCTAGTTCTTAAAAGTTAGGTTTATACCATCTAATAATAGTAGGGGGTTAGGGAGCTTAACGGACTTTAGTTGTTTTATTATCGTGTCCGTACTCTCTAGTATATTACATTTGGTTAAGTAAATAGGTTAACTAAGGCTTTATAAAGGGGAGGCTAGGCTATTTTATAAGATAGTAAGGCTTTCTAAAATCTCCTTTAGAGTCTTTTATATACTTTAGGCTTAAAGATAATTAACCTTCTAATTAGCTGCAAGGGTATAAATTTGCTCATGTATATCTATAATAATAATATTATCTTTAATTTTTAATCCTAACTAGATCTTGTGTTTCTTTTAGGTAGAGGCAAGTCTTTTAGATAAGCTTGCTTTAGGTGCCATTATTGGCTTCCTAAGGTTTGTTAGAATTATATAATTTGGTTTTAATTCTAGGGTTCTTTTAGGGGTATCGGTTAAGTACAGTCTGGCCTATAAAGTGGAATATTATTAGGGCCTTCTCGGGTATAGTAGTATAAGTTTTTTTTGCTGTTTAAGTATAACGTGTTAACGCGTTATTATAGATAAAGGTCTTCTTTTAGGGTAAGATATTATTAAGGCCTTTCTAGGTAATATAGGGAGAGCTTAGTATAATATAACGGGCTTATATAATTGCTTCTAAACCAAAGCTTATAGATTGCTACTATATAAGAATACTAAGCTAAGGAGAAAAAGGAGAAGAAGACTATTGGAGGCTAATAAGATATAAGGGGTCGCTAAGGCGCTAGTAGTAGACAAGCCAATAGTAGGCGAGCTAACAGTAAGAAATAGTAAGAAATAGTACTAGATAGTACGCGACAATATAACAGGTAGCAGAATATGGCAAAATTTAGCAAAATTTGGCAGGTAACGCGCCCTAGTACCGTTATATATGTAGCACATATACCTTATAGGCGAGTTACCCCTAGGTCGCCTATACCTTATAGCTATATAACTATCTATTTAGGTTTTACCTAATAATGCGCACCCCTTTAAAAAGGATTATCCCTAATTCTTTATATACTTAAGCCTTAATAAAACCCTATAAAAACCTTAATAAGGAAAAAAATTAGAGGGGAAAGAGAGTTTTAATTTCGCTTATAGAGATATTTTTATTTTATTTTATATTAGTTATATTATATTATGCATAATACTGTGCATATAGTTTCTAGGCTATAGCGCTATAGTTCTATATATATAAATCCTTTTTAGGCAGCTTAATATATACTAGTAGCTATATACTAGTAGTTTATAAAACCCTAAACTAGAAGTTTATAGTTCTTTAATAAAATACTAAGTTACTATAACTATTAAGGAATAAGAAAATGGTAGGAAAACTTATAAGAAATTATATTACCTATCCCTATCCTTTTACAATTTATTTTTATCTTTTTACTCTCTAATATCCTTTTACTAAGAGCCTAGTAGGAGTTACCTCCTTCTAGAATCCTATTTATTTTGTTTTATTCTTCTATAGAACCTTTTAAGCTAGTACTACGTACTAGCTTAGCTGTTAGTAACTTAGTTAATAGAGGTATAAGCACGGCAAGAGGGTCGCGTAAGCCTATATAATTAGATTGTCTATTAACGAGGATCTAAAGCTAGAGAAAGGAAAGGGGAGGGACGGAACCGCCGCTTAAAGTTTTATAAAATCCTCTGGTTACGTAACCGCAATCTACCGTATTCTACTAGCACTATAACATTACCCCCCCTCTAAAAAAAGGCTGTCTTTAGGCTTTATATATCTATATTACACTTATAGGGCGTTCTTATCTTTATGCTCTATAGGCAACCTATTATCCTTACTATACTAGCATTCTATCTACTTATTTAAGTACTTTAGCGGTCTAGGTTTGTTAAGGTAGTAGCTATAGAACTCTTATAACTTATAAGGACTACCTATAAACTTCTATATAGGGTACTAGGTAGGGTCCAGATTATATCCTTTCCAACTTACGCAGTACTTTAGTATTCGCCTTATAAGTTTATAGGCCAGTATTTCTTTAATTTCCTATTTATTATCGCTATTAACTTAAATTAGTCGGGGCGGTTTATTCTTTTATTGACAGCTTTCTATAGCTTATTTAGTAAGAAGATAAAGTAGACCTTAATTAAATCTAGGAGCTTTACTTTATATAAGTTGCCTCTCTTCTTAAGAACCTTATACAGTCCTGTTATTTAATAGTCTAGCTTATAGCTAGGCCGTTCTATCTTTTAGTTCTTTATTATAACCTAGACCTTATTGCCTATAGTAAAGTCAGGCTTATGCCTATACTTATTTACCTACTATTCTATTAATTTTTAGGCCTTTTCTAAGTTTATATAGGCTACTTTCTAGGCTTCTTCTAAGTATTTAGCGTAATACCATACTTCTTTATAAGATAGTTTTTCGCGTATAGTTTATGGCCCTTTTAGTCTTTCCCAGTTAAAGCTTATATAGGGTAAATACTCTATTTCTAGCTAGATAGGTGCAAATCCTATAAAGTTATAGGGTAAGGTAGCCTGGGTATAGTCTATTAGAGGTAGTAGTTTAGCCTAATTATCCTAAAAGTAGTTAATAAAGGGTTGGAGTCTCTGGTTTAAATACTAGTTTATAATCTCCGTCTAGTTGTCTATTTAGGGGTAATATGCTATAGAAAGCTAATATAAACTATAGCCTATAATTGGATATAATAGTAGATATATAGTTAGGCCACCTCTTTAGCATTAATATTCTTATAATAAGGGATTAAGAATAAGCGTTTACTAAAGCAGTTAACTATAACTATAGCCATATTATATCCGTTACGATCTATAGGTAGCTTATAGAAATCTATAAAGATATACTGCTAGGGGCGCTCTGGTATTGGAAGTAGTTTTAATAGTCCTAGGGTTTTATTTTATAGAATTATAGACCTATAGTAGTTATTACAGTTTTGTATATAGCAATTAATATCTATAACTATTTTAGGCCAATAATAATGGTTACTAATAATCTTATAGGTCTTATTTTTTCTAAGGTAGGCCGTAGAGATCCAAGTATGCACTTTAGCAATAAGCTAAGTCCATAAGTTCTGTTCCTTAGCTACTACTAGCTATTCCTTATACTTTAGTAGTCCGTTTTTAAGGGACCATAGGCTAGTAACGCCCTTTACCTTTTTATAGTACTCTTATAATAAAGGGGCTGTATAATTTACTTATAGTAGCTTATTAATAAGGTTAAGTTCTCTAGTGTTAGTAGGGTATATTTTAGCCTTTATAGGGTCCGTATTTAGTTCTGCCTATATTTAGGGATTAAGGTACTTTAGTTATAGTAGCGTCTAGGTTTATAATATAATATTTACGGCTATCTAGTTATCTAGGTCTTACTTATACCTTATAAGGGCGTCTATATAGTTAGTTGCGCTTAGCTTATATATAATTAAGAAGTTAAATTAGGATAGAATATTTGCCTAGTATACTTACCAGGCCGTAAGGGCTTTAGTTATTATAAAGTATTCTAAGGCCTTATAATTTAAGACTATCTAAATAGGCTTAGGGGTCCCCTCTAGCTATATACGCCAGTACTAAAGGCTAGAAATAATAGCCAGCATCTCTTTCTTATAGATATAATAATTTAGCTTAGCATTTATTATAGTCTTTAAATAGTATATAATAAGATACTATTCTCTATCTAGCTATTTTTGGGAATATATAGTAGCTATTATACCATCTAAAGTATCCGTTCCTAGTATTAAGGGCTATTCTAGGTAGAAATAGGCCAGTAGCGGAGTAGAGACTAGCCGTTTTTTAAGTTTGTTAAAAGCCTTTTTACATATAGCATTAAAATAAAAAGGTTAGTTCTTTCTAGTAAGGTAGTTAAAAGGCCAAGCAATCTTACTATAGTCTTTAATAAAGCGTTAGTAGAAGTTATAAAAACCTAAAAATAACTATGCCCCCTTTACAGTCCTTAGGGATTCCCATTAATTATTTACGGCTATTTTTTCTAGGTCTACCTTAATTCTATTTATACTAATAATAAACCCTAGGTACTTAGTGCACTTAATACTAAATTCTAACTTCCTAATATCGGCCTAAAGACCTACTTTATAGAGCTGTTATAGGACTTTATAGACATATTCCTTATATTCTAGTTTATCCTTAAAGTAAATTATAATATCGTCTAGGTAGGCTATATAGAAGTTATTAAGGTAGTTAAAGAGTACGTTATTTATATACCGCTAGTATATAGCTAGTCCGTTAATTAGTTTAAAAGGTAGTACTTTACATTTATGTAATCTATAGTGGGGCTAAAATATAGTAAAATCCTTAAATCTAAGGTCTATTCTAATCTAGTAAAAGGCTTAGCGGATATTAAGCTTTATAAAAATCTTAGCCTTACTTATAGGCTAGTGTTTCTTTAAGTAAAGATAGCGGATATTAGTCTTTACGGGTTATATAGTTTAGTTTATAATAGTTAATACAGAAATAGAGCCCGCTATTAGGCTTTTATATAAAGAGAATAGGCAAGGCGAAGGGGACTTAGCTAGGCTTAATAAAGCCCTTATTAAGGTTATTAATAAGGCATAACTTAGTGGCCTATAGCTTATTAGTAAATTACTAGCGGAGGAGGCTATAGCTAAGGGTATTTTCTTTATCTAGCTTAATCTTAATCTTATAGTTATATAGTTAGTAAGGTGGGAGTATATTAGATACTGCCTTAGAGAATATATCCTTAAATCCCTAGCATTAGCAGAGTAGTTTCTATTCTACTAGCTCCTTATCTATAAGCTTACTTTCCCTATTAAGCTAATTATAGACTAGGGCTTCCTTATCTTTAATTATCTGGTTAATTTATATAAACTAGTTGTAAAGGCAGCCGTATTAGGCTGTATTAGGTTTTAGTAAAACCCTACGGCGCTAATATAGCAGATATTAACTAGTAGGAGGCTTATAGGTTTCTTTATAGACATTCTATAGACTATATTTAGCGGTTAAGAGTTTATAACCCTCCTTAGCTTCTATTCCATCTTCTATAAGTTATCTTTCTAATCTATATATTTAGTATGGCGTCTAATATTCCTTACTGTTCTTTATAGCTATATAGGGCCTAAGCTAGCTAGCTTATTGCTAACTTTCTAGGTTTCTAGTACTAATGGCGCGATATTAGTAATTTAGGGGTAATACAGTATATAAACCCGTTGCGGATCAAGCTATATATCTTTCTTAAAGACCTAGTCCCTATATATAGTATTAGTCTAATAAATGGTATCTACCTATAGCCGTATAAGGTTTTCTATTATAATACTAATTTCCTTTATAAAAGAAGGTATTAGGGATAGGATTTTAGCCTAAATATGCCGTTAGTTCTGTATGTTAAGCTATAAGCCTAAATAGGCTGGTCATTTTCTTCCTAAAATTATATTATAGCTTTTTAGGTCTATAATAAGAAAGGGGACGTTATACTAGCTTTATCTATCTACGCGAAGGTAAATTTATAAAATAGTTATAATAAGTAGCCCTAGTATCCGTCCGTTATACCTATAAATAGAAATAGGTTTAGGCAGTTCTTTAAGGGGTGCATTTAAAAAGTTAGCCAGCTTTATAGCGCACTAGGTATCTATTAAGGTAAAGGCATTTACTCTAGAGTTAGCTAAAGCAGAAGTTAAAACTTAATATCTATTACAGAATAAAGTATAAGGGATAGTGTAGCTTTTTCTACTAACTAGCTAACCCAGATTAATATATAATATATTAATCTCTTTTAATCCTAGAGAGGAGTCTTTCTTTAGGGTTCCTCTTTTTCTAACTCTATACTGTCCTCCTATATTAATAAAATCTTATCTATTTTTACTTTTATTAGGTAGTTCTTAGTAAAGTAGTCCTTTTAGCCATATAAGAAACAAGCTCCTTAATTACTAAGGGCCTATCTATAGGGGTCGCTATATATAGGCCGAGTATATATAGGACCCGCGGTAGGACTAGCTGCGTAGCTAGCTGTTAAATAAATGGTAGGCTATATAGCTAGTACTATAAGAGTTGCCAATCGTACTAGGTCACTATAGGCCATTCTTATAGTACTTATAGTCTAATTTAAGGAGTTTCTAGCCTTATACCGCCTAGCTTATACCTTAATTTAATGGAGGCCTTAATTAATAGCCAAGTAGTAGTCTATAAATACCTTTAGCGTCTATATAGTAGTAAAAACTAGCAGTATAGCGCGCTATAGGTCTAGGGTAAGCTTATTAAAGAGATCTAGCATTAGGTCTTTATAAGAAATTTAGACTTAGCTGGCTAGGTATAGAAAGCGGGTCTAAAAGGCCAAAAATGTCTCCGTTATTTTTATATTAAGGGCTTTATAATTAAGACAGGCGTTCTATATCTTAAAGGGGTCTTTATAAATAGAAGATAGGTAATTAATTATCTCTTCTTTAGAGAGGAAGGGGTTTGCTAAGTCCTAGGTATATTATAGACGTAGATATATCTATATGTCCCTACTAGTACGGCCAAAGATATAGGCTATCTTAGCTTAAGTAGTAGGGAAGTAGTCTATATTAACTTTAAGCTTATCTTATAGTTAAAGCTTCTAATTATTAAATATAGGGTTTTATTTTATTTTATATCCATTGTATTATACTACGTACAATACTGCGCATGCAGCCTCCAGGCTATGGCGCTATAGTTCTATATACATGAATCCTTTCTAGGCAACTTAACATGTACTAGTAGCTACGTCCTAGTAGTTTATAAACCCCTAAACTAGGAGTTTATAGTTCCTTAGTAAAATACCAAGTTACTGCAACTACTAGGGAATGAGAAAACGGTAGGAAAACCTAAAGAAATCCTAACACCTGTCCCTGTCCTTTTGCAATTTATTTCTGTCCTTTTACTCTCTAATATCTTGTTAAGATCCTAGTAGGAGTTGCCTCCTTCTAGAATCCTATTCGTTTTATCTATTCTTCCATAGAATCTTCTAAGCTAGTACGATGTACTAGTTTAGCTGCTTTCAGAGTCTCACAGTCTTTACTATTAGCAAAGTGTTTTTCTTTACAATTGATGCAAAGAGGTATAGTATGTTTACAAGGCTTGCCTATTGTTATACAGGTAGAACAGGTGTAGTCTTTAGATAAATATACAGCCGCACAAAATCTACACGCTCTAGTAGAGCATCTGTCTCCTATATGGCCGAATTTTTGACAGCTAGTGCACTGTGTAGTAGGAGAGACTTCTAGGTACTTTACTACCTTAGTAGCTGTACCTGCAATTGAGATCTCTTTTTGCTTGAGGATTTCTTGTCTTTTCTCTTCGTTTTCTACAGTAAAGACTATAGAGCCGAATCTGGTCTGTGGATCATGTCTTTTTACACTAGATAAGATCCATCTAGGTAGTCCTTGTATCCCTATAGGATTAAAGGTCTCAATTTCTTCTTTTAGAAGCTTAGAGCCTCCCTCTCCTATAAAAGGTAAGGTAGGAACCCCATGGGCTATAATTTGAACCCATGGTTCTAGTTTTTGTTCTCTTTAAAAGGTAAAGCAGCTATGCCAGATATCCTTATATTTGACTAGGAAATCTGCATTATACTCTTCTGTCGTTGTAAGGAGAATATTTTGTTTTCCTTTAGTTCTAGCTATAGACGCTAGAACTGGCTTTTTTACTCGCAGTTTTGATGCAAATAGTTAATTGACTTTATTTCGTATAAAGAAGGTATTTAAGGGTTCATCCTTTTGGTCTGTAATTAGAACTAGCCTCCTTTCTTATAGCTGCTTTTTTTTACTTCTAGTAGAAGTAGAACTCCTACTAGAAGGAGAAGGGGTAAGAGATGGTGATAATAAGGAGGGTAGAGAGGACGAAGAAGAAAGGAGGTCCCTCTTTAGTCTCTCTGCGTAAGTTTCCTTAGTAGAGGCTACCTCTGTACGGAGAGCTCTTACTTCTTCTACTAGTCCATTTAGGACATCCTCTGCCTTTTCTTTTTTTTGAAAGGGTTTTTTTCCTGCTAAGAGACTTCGAGTATGGTCCTCTAGCTATTTAACTTGTTCTTTTGCTTTTTCTTCATGTTCTTGTAGTCCCTTATAGGCCTGGGTTAGGCATTCTAAAGCTTTTTTTGTAGGTATTATCTTGTAGAAAGGGCAGGAGAAGATATACTAGGTATACTATCGGTAGCAGTCGTTGGTTTTATTGTCTTTTTTATAGGTTGTTTTTGGTTTTCTTTTTTAGAAGAAGACTGAGGATATCCTCTTTTTTCTCCTGCCCTAAATAGGTCAGGAGAAGGAGAAGGGGGAGAAAAAGTGAATGTAGACTCATTATCACTTATTTCTATAGGAGGTTGTTTCTTTTTTGGTCTGCTGGGCTTTGGCATCTCCAGGGGGATTTCCTAGTTTTTACAGTAGATAGTAACCTCCTTAGGTCTCTTATCTCCTAGTCCCAGAGGTGAAAAACTAGGTAAAAAGCCTTGCTAGTTTTTACTATCCTTTTCCTAAAGGTAGTAGAAAAACTAGCTAAAAAAGACTTGGTATTGGTGGTGGTGGTAGTAGTAGTTTTGGTATTCCTATCCATGCCTCGCTTATAAGCTAGGGCCACCCTTAAGAAAATTTTCTGTTGGGGAAAAGGGGGTAAAACGACAAATAAATCTACCTCTAGCTTGCTAGGTAGTAGGAATTAGGTCTTGAAAGTTGGAAAATCGATTGTTTTTGATTGTAAGATGGGTATGCGTAAGTTTTGAAATGTGGCGCTACCTTTTGGTAAGGTTGCATGTGCGGTAAAAGTTTTTAAATATAGGGTTAGTTCCGTCTATAAGCAATAAGGGGTCTATAACCTTCGCGGACTATAATAATGCTAATACTATGCGTTATACTAGGGCCTTAAGGACTGTAGGGAGGGTTCTAGTCCATGCGTATTATTTAGGTTATATTATATATATCCTTTTAGTTCTATTCTATCCTTAAGGTCCTATTCTATTCTAGTAATATCCTTTAGGTCTATTCCTATATCCTTATCCTGTCCTTAATCCATAGATATATTTAAATTCCTTTTTAGGAAGAAAGAGTAGACAAGCTTTAGATAATATTAGCGACTTCGTTAATTAAGGCATAAGCACAACAAGAGGGTCGCGCAAGCCTATATAATTAGATTGTCTATTAACGAGGATCTAAAGCTAAAGAAAGGAAAGGACAGGGACGGAACCGCCGCTTAAAGTTTTACAAGATCCTCTAGTTATATAACCGCAATCTGCCGTATTCTGCTAGCACCGTAACATTAGCTGCTTTAAGAATCTCGTAGTCTTTACTATTAGTAAAGTGGTTTTCTTTACAATTAATATAAAGAGAGGTGGTATGCTTATAGGGCTTGCCTATTATTATATAGGTAGAACAGAAGAAGTCTTTAGATAAATATATAGTTGTATAAAATCTATAGGCTTTAGTAGAGCATCTATCTCCTATATAGCCAAATTTTTAGTAGCTAGTACACTATATAGTAGAAGGGACTTTTAGGTATTTTACTACCTTAGTAGCTATACCCGCAATTAGAATATCTTTTTATTTAAGGATTTCTTATCTTTTCTCCTTATTCTCTAACGTGGTTTATTAACGAGTCGCGTATATTAGCAAGCCGCGCACTTTAAAACTTACCAAAATCGCGATTTTTTAACCCTTGTAAACTTAACCAATTCTTAATAATAATTAATGCAAATTTAATAGCGGCCTATTAATGTAATAACTAACTAATATTAGAAATATTAGTTAATTATTATATTAATAGGCCGCTATTAAATTTGCATTAATTATTATTAAGAATTGGTTAAGTTTACAAGGGTTAAAAAATCGTGATTTTGGTAAGTTTTAAAGTGCGCGGCTTGCTAATATACGCGACTTGCTAATAAACCACGTTATAGTAAAAACTATAGAGCTAAATCTGGTATATAGATTATGTCTTTTTACACTAAATATGATCTATTTAGGCAGTCTTTATATCCTTATAGGAGTAAAGGTCTTAATTTCTTTTTTTTAAAAGCTAAGAGCCTCCTATTTCTAAAAAAGGTAGGATAAGAACCCTATAGGCTATAATTTAAACCTAAGGTTTTAGTTTTTGTTCTCTTTAAAAGGTAAAGCAGTTATATTAAATATCCTTATATTTAACTAGGAAATCTATATTATACTCTTCTATAGTTATAAGGAGAATATTTTATTTTCCTTTAGTTCTAGCTATAGACACTAGTGCTAGATTTTCTACTTATTACAGTACTATAATATAGGTTGACCTTATAGTTACTAGTACATGTTAAGCTGCCTAAAAAGGATTTATATATATAGGACTATAGCGCCCGTTATCTTATCTATAGTATATCTGGAACTATTACTAAATCCTAATTTATAGTGTTTAGGAAAGTTTTAATTGCTATACTATATCTTAGCTAAAGGTACTTCTTAGGCTCCCAACTATTATATACCTAAAAGTATCTTTTCTAATAAACTAAAAATTCGCGTTTCTTCTAACGCCATTTTTAGTCTAGAATATCTTCTATATTCTATTCTAGTTCCCTATTAATTTTACTAAGTAGGGGCAGTTCTATACTATCTCTTCTCTAGTATAGCTTTAATAAAAAAATAAAAAATAAAAAATATATTAGATATAATTTTAGCAATTCTAATTTATAGGCTTAATTTCCCTTAGTTTCCCTTACTATTTTAAAGGGTCCAAGCTACCTATAGTCCAGCTTCTTCTTAATACGTTTTATCTAAATATTTTTTATAGATAGTAAGACTTCGTCTCCTATTTCAAGTTTTTTAAGCATATATTTTTTTATTATAGTACCTTTTTTATATAGCCTAGGCGTCTAAAAAGTGCTTATATATTTTTTTTACAAATTCTTATTTACTTAATTCTTTTAGACGCCGCCAGCGCCTCCCTTTTAGGAACAATATTCTTAATATTTTAGGGGTTATTTACCTTTATCCTAAATAGTGCTTTATAAGGGGTCATTTTTATATTACTATAAATGCTTATATTATATATATATTACGCTAAAGCTAACCATAATATCTAATTATCCTATTAATAATTAATATAGTAGCGGAGGTAGTATTCTAATAACGTATTTAGACGCTTTATTAGCCCGTCTATTTATAGGTAAAAGGTAGTACTTATTCTTTACCATATTTTTAATAAGAGATAGAATAAAGACTAAAATATACTATTATATACGATACCTCTATTAAATATAATTCCTCTTAGCGTACTAAATAAAAGCTACCGCTTTAAAAATAGTTCTGCTAGTTCTGCTACTGTAATTGTTATTATAATAGTAAAGTACCCTAAAAACTTTATATATCTATTAATAATTACTAAAATAGTATTAGCAACCTCTTTAGTTCTTATTTTAGTAAGGGGTAAGCCTATTATAAAATCTATTATTAATTCTAATATAGGTCCCTATGGGATAAAAAGTACTAATAACTCGCCGTATAGGCAATGCCTAGATATCTATACCCTTTAGCATATATTATATCTTAATATATAGTCCTTAACCTCTTTAGATATTCTATCCTAAAAGTATTTCCTTTAAACGGCCTTAAGGGTTTTATTAGCACTATAGTAACCACTAAAAGGGTTATTATAAAAGACCTTTAAATTTTTATCTTAAACCGCTTAGTCCTTTAGAATATATATAGCACCCTTAAAGCGTAATAGACCCTTTTAGTTTTACTATTATAGCTTCTTAATAACTCTAGCTAAGTTAGTCTTTACTATATCTATTGGTCACATAGGGTGACTTACCAATAACGACTACTCGAGTAGGTTACAGTGATGTTGGTTAATAGCTTTGATTTTATTGGAATAAGAAAGGGCGAGGAGCTTAAGACTCCTCGCCACGCTAGTGCCGCGGCGTCACGTAACGACCGCTTGCCTAATTCCTAACACTAGCAACTCTTTTTTTATAGTTGCCATCTATATACAAATACTGCTTGACTAGCGTGACAGATATTAATCCTCCTTACTTACTATTACCACCGTAATATAAGTCTCGCTGTCTTAAAATTTGCCTTTTAACACGTGGTGCTTTCTTACTTAGAGTCGCGGGTGGACATCATATTAGGGCCACTAAGGCGCTAATTATAAGCGAGCCAATAGCGATTTTCCGTGCCAGGCATAGAAAATCCTAATTGGCTGCTCTTAAATTGCTATATCTCCTACTCCCTTTTAACCCAACCTTTAACTCATACACGCAGAGTATTTGTGTTAACGAACGTCTCTAGTACCTTGTTTAGGTTTGCCTTTGTTATTATATCTACTGGGTTATCTTGGCTATTAATCTACTAGATCTTAAAGAGTTCTTAACGCTTATAGAATTGCTAAAGCGCCATAATATTAATTATAAGACGCTTCTCCTTTGTGGTACCAAGCTTAACTAAACACTTATAAAGGGAATATAAGTTAGCGCATATAATTATAGGGATAATAGGGAGTTTGAGTTAATCTATAATTATCTTTAGGGTAGTTCTAATTGTAATTACTATGTTAACTCCGCTAACCATTCTATATATCCTAACGCTAGAACGCTTTAGGTAACGCGCTTACTCTTAGTTAAGCTCCAATAGATAAAATTGCCGTAGATTATAAAGTCATTCTCTCTAGTAGATTTATTTGCAATAATGATTTTATATCCTAGCTAGGAGCTAAAATCTTTATTATTTATAAATAATCCATTAACAAATATAAAGAGCTTAGCGGTAGGAAGATTAACAGGCACGTAGAGTAGTCCCCAATTAAGATGGTTTATTTGCTAGGAAAGACGCTTATTTAGGGCAAGGATGTCATCCTTAGTTAGTTCCTGGTATTAAGCGGCAATAGAGAGATTAAATAAAGCCTTGGGTTAACAAATAGAAGCAATATAAGCTCCGCAAGCGCGTTGCTCCATATATCCTTGCTTTAGAGAATTAACGTTAATAACGTTAATCTTCTTACCTTAATTTTTCTGGCGCAAAGTAATAGAATCCTTATTTAGGGAGAGAATGCATCTATTAAAAAGTAATGGTATTATTAAATTAAGCTTTTCCTTTAGCTTTACTATAAGATTTGCCTTTACTAGCTTATCTTCTTTAAGAGCTAAGAATTAGTTGTCTCCCAAGATAATTATATTATTGGTTTATATACTAACAATTCCAAATAGAGTTCCTATAGTTGTAATAAGAAAGTAAGAATTAAATATAGAAGTAGTTATTAAGAGCTTCTCTTTATAGTGCTTACTATAAGTAGCCCACTAATAAGTTCCTGCCTCTGCAATTCTATATAATGGCTTAAGTACAACCATAATTATATCTTTGGGATATTGGTAGCGAATTTACTCTAAAAGGTATACCAGTATTAAGCGCTAAAGGCGCGTCTCTAATTAGGTATAGGCCTAAGTAATATCTCTTAAATAAACCACTATTCTATTTTTTATTAAGGAGGGAGCTAGCGTAATAATAACTCGCTAACTAGCTTGTTAAATTATAGGGGATTGCGTAAGAATTACTTCCTTACTATTACTATTATAACCTTAAATAACCAGTCTTGACTTCTTAAATGGGGTATTAGTAGCTTTGCCCTTAATTTTATTAACCATTCTTAACTTAAAGATGCAAACTCCATTAAACTTAATTAGGTTATACTTCTTAAATTTAAAAACTCCTCTTATAATAAGACCGTTAATCTCCTGCTTATTAGATGCTTGGAAAGGAGCTTCTAAAGTTATAATATAGCCTTCCTTTTAGAGCTATTTTGTAAGCTTAAAGTCAGCCTTCTCTTTAGCTGTTATAAAGGCCATTAATAGCTCGTCTCTACTCTTAATAGCAGTAATAAATTGCTCTTCGAAATTAATAAGGTATTAGCAATTTTGTAATCCCTTTAGGTGACCTTTACCGCGTTATAGTTACGGCACATCTACTACAATTATATTAGGATTATAGTTGCCTTCTAGAGTACATTAATTATAGTTCTTCTTTAGGGTATCCTCTAGGGCATCCTATAAAGGCTTAGAACTATTATTTTTGTAATAGGGCTTAATAACAGTTAAGCGGAATTAAGTGGGTTTATAGGGCATCTAAAGAGTATAAGTCTAACTATTAATTACAATAAGTTTATATAGGCCTAACCATCCTCCCTTTTTATGCTATACGCGTACCTTAGATTAGAGTGGCAGATTAAGCGTAGTTAAGGTATTTAGGCCATTTCTTATTTCTAGTGCATTATTAACCTGGCGCGTAGCGTAGAGACATCATACCTCTTTTATTGCTTTGCGAATAGCCTCTACTCATTGCGTAACGGATAGGAATAGTAGAGAATTGTTAGTTATTTAAGGGTAGGCGCCAAAGACTAGTAATATAGGTATAAGCCCATCTAGGCCAGCGGAATCATTAATAGCCTTAACAGCCATCTATAAGATAAGCTCTTCACTAGTGCCCTCTAGTTCTAAAGAAATAATCTCATATGCTTGTTATAATGGCGTGTAATATCGTTCTACTTTTCTAATACTATTATGTGCCTTAACAGGGACTTCCTTAACCTTAATTTCTATTGCCTTCGCCTATTACCAAAACTCTGTAGATAAGAAGTTCCTTCCTATATTATAAATAACTCAATTAGGGGGTCCTAGGTAGACATTAATCTAGTACAATTAAAGAGTATCCTATGCGTTCCTAGCTAATATATCCTTCAGGAAACATACGGCTTAGAAGAAGATTAAGAGGTTAATAACTTAGAGTACTAGCTTGCCGCTAAGATATATAATGTCAATAATAATATAGAAGTTAAAGTCGTAGTTATCTTTAAGGGTGAACTTAAATCGGCTAGGGGACTTCTGGTTTATTTGGCAGTAATAGCAGTACTTTATAAAATGCTTAATTGTCTTAGCCTTAACTTTATAACCTACTCGCTAAAGAACCCTAAGCAATCTATAAACTAATAGGTAACTAAAGTGATGGTATAGTTGACATAACTCCAACTTAGTTAAATGGCTCTAAGCAACGCTCCTTTCTGGCTATTAAAGGAGCAACTAAGGGTAACCCTACTTACGTATAACAGGCACCCAATTCTCTCCCTAAACGAGCATATTCTTAAGGTTATTAAGCTTAACGCCTAACTTATCCATATTTTGGATGTAGAATAGAAACAGGGTGTTTACGGGAATAATATAGAAAGTAATACATCCTAATAGAGTTTAGACCTTAATTGTGCCGAGAGAGATTATAGTACCCTTACTAAAGCAAATTGTATATTGGCCTGCTGTTAATTAGTTAATCTAAACAGAGCTATTAAGCTGCTAAAGAGCTTAAACTTAAGGTTCTCCTACTATAGATACTCCTGCGGCTCCAGTATCTGGTATAATACCATAGAAGACGTTTACTAAGTATCTATTATTAAAGGAGAACACGGAACTTTCTTTTGGCTTATTAAAGATATCTAACTTTATAACAGAATGGAGCGTAGATTGGTTATTAAGAATAGCAACGGTTTATATGCCATTTACCTTACTATACTTAGTAAAGTATTGGTTGGGAGAGTAGTCCTTAATTTCCATATCTATAAGGAGCTATTTGGCCTTATTAACCTTACCCTTAAGATCTTCTTTGCCTTTATATTAAACCAGGAAGCTTTGGAAGTAGGCTATAATAACCTTACAATTTCTAACGTTTTGTGCGCTCTAGCGAAACTTATTATATGCCTCCTTTTATCTATTAAGAGGGTGCCTAGTTAACTAGTAATTTGGCTTCTTACAAACATAGCATTTCTTCTATTAATTATTTTAAGATAAACCTCTATGAGGACCTCCACAATTGATTTATAGTCGACGTTAATCGTATTCTCTGCTATATCCCCTACCCTAGCCACCATATATTCGATCAGTCCAGTTATAATCATGTTAGTTAGTCGGGTCGATTAAAGTAGGTTAGGGTTAGGCGTTAAATTACTATACTTCTTAAGAGCGCAAAGTGGTACCAATAAAGGATCTTAATTAAGCACACACTCCTTTATAAGTATTTGCAGGATTAAAGAGGGCAAGGTTGCATTCTTTAACACCTTAGTATACGCTAATAACTTAATCACATAGGCTAAAGTCCTCTTAATATAATTTAGATAAACTATACTAAATTATTTAAAGTTAATTAAAGAGCTTTTAAAGACAGTTAAGTTGAGAGGCATCTAGGTTTATAGCAATAATTCTTAGAAAGGTAGTCTCTCTCCACTCTAATATATACTGCTGCTTATTCTCTTCTATTTTAAAGTGGCATCTTGTCTTATATATCATTTGGTTAAAATTATATCCTTTTCTTACCAAATAATTATAATAGAAGGTACTGGCGCGGCCCTTAAGCATAACGGAATAAGCGTTATAATATTAGGTAGGTTCCAGTCTAACCTTCTAGCAACAGTTATAGAAGATACACAGCTTTAAATTAAGGATATTATACAGTTCCCTACTAAACCTCTTCTCTTGGTCCAAATAGAGTTTTATAAGCTCTGTAAGCATTTTTAAGGTACCTCTAAGCGGTATTAGGCCATGTTGAAATTGCATTAGAGATTAAGGTAGGGATTGCTTTATAGGCTATAGTGGAGATGTAAAGCTTAATGGAATACAGCGTGGTACCTAATCTTCCTATAGCAGAGTTTAAAGGTTATTAAATTGCGAAGCAAGGGGGTCTTACGCTTGCTCTTAGGGGGTAGTAGTTAAAGTTACGGGTTGAATTAGTGGGAGCGATAGGTACGGCATATAAGAACTCGTGCCTAGAGCAATAGAATTAGAATATATCTCTATTGGTATATTATTTAGATTCTATCATAAGTTGAGCCTCTTTATATTATATAGTTGGTGCTCAATCTCTTATAGAGTCCATTTATGCTCTTCTTTTGCGTTAATAACTTGCTCCTAAATATTATCTCTAATAGTGTCTCCATCTATAGGGACAAATACTCTGTTCTCCTAAAGGAAGTTACGGAAGTTTTATATAATATTCTTCTTTGCAAGGGCCCATATTTCCTTTATTTATCTAACAAAGTCCTCCTTTATATAATACCATAGCACAGTATTATTGTATTCGCTGTCTGTGTATTATGCTATACAGTATAGTAAGAATCTGTTTAGGTCCTGTTGCTTGGCGTTTATAGGGTTAATATCTTTATCCTATATCTCTAGGTTAATGTTATTCTTATACTTCTTTAGGTAGGTTAATACCATAATAGGAGTAGAATCGACGGGGTGTTATACGTCAAAGGTAGGTAGGATTTTTGGCTTTATAGGATCTTGTAGGTTTGCTGTTAAAAGGTAGGCAATTTAAGGCGTAGTTGACGCGTTTTGGACGTTAACTTGGGACCCTAGGTTTAGTAACACTTCTGACCTAAAGTACTTAACCAAATCTTTATAAACGTGATTGTTCTGCGTAATGGACGCAACTTAGTATCTCCTAGTACTTAGTGATACTTCTGTTACTGTTTTTTTGCAAGCCTAAGGTAGCACAGTATTGCTAGGAACCCCTGCACAAGACTATCTCTTTTATCAATAACCTAGCTGCTCTATAGTTAACTGTGTGTTTAACCACTGATTAGTGTTGGTCACATAGGGTGACTTACCAATAACGACTACTTGAGTAGGTTACAGTGATGTTGGTTAATAGCTTTGATTTTATTGGAATAAGGAAGGGCGAGGAGCTTAAGACTCCTCGCCACGCTAGTGCCGCGGCGTCACGTGACGACCGCTTGCCTAATTCCCGACAATATCTTTTTACCTCCCCCTAGTAATAAAGGCGTCCCTCTATTATACTTAAAAAAGGAGATCTAGAAAGGTTTTATATAGATTACTTATTTCTATTTTGCCCGCCACTATTATAAACCCTAAGTATAGTATAAAATATTTTAAACTATTAGTGCTAGTAGATTCTCCTACTATTATATAGTATGCTATACTATAAATAGATATCTTGCCTATCCCCTCTAGATCTGGAAACTCGCAGCTAATATATTATTAAGTTAAAGGTACCGCAATACCTCTAGCACATCCTATAGAATTCTTACTAATTCTAGAGTACGCCAATTTTATAATATCTACTTAGTCTATAACCTAGTCTATAACTATATCCTATAGCTCTATTATTATAGTGCTTTGCAGCTATATTGCTAGAACCTTTACCTTATTACAAAATTCTATAGTTTTAAGGAAAGACTTTTCTTTCTTTCTAAGTAAATTTTGCAATATAAAAATTATTTCCCCTATACTATTCTAGATTCTCCTAGTTTTATAATCTAAATATCCTAATAACCTATTAGCGGGATTTATCTTTCCTAGGCAGTACGTAATTTTAAGGTTATACTATAAAAGTGCCTCTACCTATTTGGCTTATTAACTACTTAATATCTTTATAGATATAAAGTATTATAGGTTGTTATAGTCTATAAGGACTTTAATAGGATAATTGCTTTTTATATAATAATATCGCCAGTACTTTATTGCTATAACTATCACGAGCAGCTCCTAGTTATATACTATATAACACTATTCTATATGGGTTATTTTCCTTAACTAAAACGCCACAGAATGCTATTTTCCGTCTTTTAATTAAGATATAATTGCCCCTAGGGTAAAGCCAAATGCATCTATTTTAAAGTATATATATAGCTCCTAATAGAAGTATATTAGAATTAGCGCCAATATAAATAAATCTTTTAACTGGTTTATAGCCTACTTAGTAGCTTTCTTAAATATAAAGGGTCCTAGCTTTTTACCGTTCTTAAATACCTTTAGTGGATTAGTAATTAGAAATACCACTTACATATAGTAAATAATAAATATTTAGTGGAAATTTGCCGTGCTTAAAAAAACCTATACTTTTCTGAATATTTTAAAGTTGGACTATTCCCTAATAGCATCCACCTAGCTTTTCTCTATTAACACTCTATTAATGCTAATAGTATAGATTTTTTTTTAGGTTTATATAAAGCTTATATTCCCATAGTCTTTCTAGTACTATTTATATGTAATATCTATATACTTTATAGTTATTAGAGTAGACTATAATATTATTAAAGTAGACTATATATATTATGTCTAATAGGCCTAATAATACCTTATTAATATAGGCCTAAAATATTACTAGTACGTTAATAAGCCTAAATAATATTACTAAGTACTTAAAGTAGCCGTACTATATTTAGAACGCCGTTTTCTATTTATTGCCGGCTTTAATCCGGATTTAATAATATATATTTTTTAGATCTAATTTCGTAAATATCTTCGCGCCTAATAGTCTATTAATAAGCTCCCCTATTAAGCGCTTAATAGTTAATATAGAGGCGCAGGGTCCTATCCTTAGATATAAATATAATTAGTGCCCCTACCGGGCTTATAGAAGGCTATTTTATCCTTTCTAAAGATTGTCTACTATACATTAACATAATACCACTGGCTTATTTTCTAATAGGTTATACAGTAGTCTAAAAGAAGGTTACTTATCCCCTATATCTATCTTATGCTTAACTAATATAGAATTAGGTAAGGTTTATATAGCCTCTTTATTAAAAACATCCTCTAAGTCTGTATATTTTTACAGAATCTCTAGTTTCTTAACTGCGTATAATTGGATATCCAAAGATAAATATCCCGTGTCCTTATTCTTAGTGTTAAAAGTAGCATATATAGCATATACCTACCCTCCTTCTTATATATAGTTTAAAAAAGTCTTTTAATCTTTAATTATAATACATAGTTAAGATTTCTGGTATTAATATAAGGCTAAAGGCTAATTAATATCTAGATTAACTTATTAAAGCCATAAGTATTTTAAAACAAGGTTATATCCCTTAATTTCCATAGTATAAAAGCGCATCTCCTATATGTCCTATAGACTATCGCGGTCCTAACTAGCTATAGAAAAAGTTTATTTCCTATAATATAGGATCTAGTAGCCTCTAATACTTTAAATAGTGCGTACCTATAAGCCACTAAGGTCTAAATCTAATTCTTTTACTAGTAACGTAGTCTGCGGGCTAGTGGCCCACGCGGGCTAGTGGCCCACCCCACCAAACTCCGAGGGCAAATACAGCGAACTACTCAACCACGAATAATTGTATTTAGTGTAGCTATCTACTAGCTACTTA